>Ga0310691_10003987_pt1 | contig 16997 bp, 14 predicted proteins | sample 176DNAGHGlowgp2_FD_203887 | JGI IMG/M metagenome (GOLD analysis project Ga0310691, IMG submission 203887) | Sheep rumen microbial communities from Palmerston North, Manawatu-Wanganui, New Zealand - 1766 DNA GHGlow gp2 (v2) (version 2) | ecosystem: Host-associated > Mammals > Digestive system >...
TAGAGATGACACGAATAAGCGATGAAGAGTCGGTCATGTCGGCCCAGTGGAGGTTCACCAGTCGCGACTTCTTCATGTCGCGTACCCATTCGTCAAGATACAAATGTTCTATGCGAGCGGTATTGAACGATGAGGAGCGGCGCATAAGGCCGTGTACCTCGTAACCCTTCTCTATAAGAAACTCTGCCAGGTAACTGCCGTCTTGGCCTGTAATACCTGTAATGATAGCTACTTTCCGGTTTTCCATTTAATGATGAAGTGTGAATTATGAATTGCTGATTTTTTATCCTTCGCCGCTAAACTGCTTGATGCGCTGCTCCTCGGAGAGCTTGCATATTAATAAGGTGTCGTCACATTCAGTGACAATGTAGCCGTCGAGACCTTGGATGACCACCTTCTTCTCCTGAGTGGTATGTACGATGCAGTTGTGGCTTTCAAACATACTGATGCCAGAGCCTATACAGGCGTTGCCATAGAGGTCTTTCGGGCTCAGCTGGTGCAGCGAGCCCCAGGTGCCCAGGTCGCTCCATCCGAAGTCAGCGGGACAGACGAAAATCTCCTCGGCCTTCTCCATGATGGCGTAGTCAACGCTGATGTTCTCACATTCAGGAAACCGCTCGTTGACAATCTGCTGCTCGCGGTCGGTGCCGTAATAAGGAACCATCGACTCAAAGATGCGGGTCATGGCGGGCTGGTACATGCGGAAGGCGTTGACGATGGTGTTGACGTTCCAGATGAAGATGCCGGCGTTCCAGAAATAGTTGTTTTGCTGGATATATTTCAGTGCGGTGGCGTGGTCGGGCTTCTCGCGGAAGGTGTCCACGCGGAAGATGCCCTTGTTGCGCAGCGAGTTGGCGCTGAGGTTGGCCTGGATGTAGCCGTAGCCCGTCTCGGGGCGTGTAGGCTTCATGCCGAGGGTGACGATGGCATCGGTGTCGGAGGTAAACTTCATGCACTCGCCGACGACGCGCTGGAATTCAGCGACGTTGGTGACGATATGGTCGGAGGGCGTCACCACGATGTTGGCCTTGGGGTCGGTGCTCTTGATGCGCCATGAGATGTAGGCTATGCAGGGCGCGGTATTGCGGCGGCAAGGTTCGCAGAGGATGTTCGTGCGCGGCATCGAGGGCAACTGCTGTGCCACGATGTCGGCATACTTCTGATTGGTGACCACCCAGATGTTTTCCGGGGCAATGAGCTTGCCGAAGCGCTCTACGGTGAGCTGCAGCAGGGTTTTACCCGTGCCTAAGACGTCGATAAACTGTTTGGGACACTCTGCGGTACTCATAGGCCAGAAACGGCTACCCACACCGCCGGCCATAATAACGAGGTGATTGTTAATCCGTATCATATTAGTCTCACTCTATTTGGTTTTGTTAATCTGTCGTTTTACAAAGAAGAAAACTATGGCGGCTATCAGCAAGGCCAGGATGACGAGCTTGATGTAGTCGGCATACTCATGGATCTTGTCGTTGAGCTGCTCTTCGGGCACGATGGCGTGCAGATACCACCCTAAGGCAGCGAGCACGGAGTGCCAGCCGCCGGCGCCGATGGTGGTGAAGAGCAGGAATCGGCCGTAGTGCATGCGTGCCAGGCCTGCGGGGATGCTGATGAGGTGGCGGATGACGGGCACGAAGCGGCCGGTGAGTGTGGCGACCACGCCGTGACGGTCGAAATTCTGCTCGCTGCGCTCCACCTTCTCCTGGTTGAGCAGGCAGAGGTGGCCCAGGTGGCTGTTGGCAAAGCGATAGACGACGGGGCGACCCACGTATTTGGCCACGAAGTAGTTGATACTGGCGCCAACGTCGGCTCCGAGTGTGGCAAAGAGTATGATAAGCCACACGTTGAGCGACCCGCCGGCGGCATGATAGGCGGCGGGTGTCACAACAAACTCCGAGGGTACGGGCACTACGGTGCTCTCCAGCAGCATCAGCACGAAGATGGCTGGGTAGTTAAGGTTGCTGAGTAGGGTACTTAATAGGTTCATTGTTTCATCTTGTCAATCATGTATTGATAATAGTCGGCGGCTTTCACGTCTGCCGGGAAGAGGTGTCCCAAGACTGTGCGCGCCTCGTGAGGGTTGCGCTCGCAGGCCTCCTTGAGGTAGCTTAGAAACTCGTCGCTCTTCTGCAGGTCGTAGCAGCAGAGGGCCATGTAGGCATAGCCCACGCGGCAGTCGTCGCCGGCGATGTTGCTGAAGAAGTTCTGGAACATCTTGTAGGCCGTCTCCACATAGTGGTTGTCGTAGATGGATACGATAATGCGCACCACGGTCTGCTCCCTGTCGGTAGACAGCTGGACGGCCTGCTGGAAAGCGCTCTCAGCCTCTTGCAGACGGTCGTGCGACAAAAGGATGTGTCCTCGCAACACCTCGGCATCTGCCGCATTATAGCCGGCCGCCTCGGTCTGGTCGATGTAGTAGAGTGCCGACTCCGGCTGCCCCTGCTCGCTGTAGGCGAAGGCTATCTCCTGGTAAATCTCGGCCAGGTAGGGCGAGTCGTCGGGAGCCGTGTCAACAGCGCGTTGCAACACTTCCAGGGCTTCGTCGTTGCGTGCGAGGTTAATCAGGCAGCAGCCTTGGTGGAGGAGCCCAAACTCGTCGTCGGGCATCTTCTCGCTGTAGCGGCGGTAGTAGTCGAGCGCCTCCTCATAGTTCTCCAGCTGATAGAGTCCGTTGGCCTTCGCCAACAGGCCTTCGGCGTCGTCGGGGTCGATGGCTATGGCATATTCGCTGCTGCTGACGGCCGCGTTGTAGTCTTCTTTCATAAACTGCGTGCTGGCCAGTGCGTTCCAGTAGCGCTTCTGGAAGGGATGCCTGTCTATCAGTTCATTAAAGATTCGCTCGGAGTCGTCGTACTTGCCCAGTCCGAAGAGCGTGCGGGCCATCAGTTCCTTGAAGTCGTCGGTATTTTCCTGACGGGCGCGCATCATCCACTCCATAGCCTTCTCGTTGTAGCCGTAGTCGGTGTAGAGGTTGACGGTATCGAGCACGAAGTCCTGATATTCTTCGGCAGGCACCTCTTTCAGGCTGCGGCGTAGATAGTCGTCGGCCTTGTCTACCTGTTGCTGGGCAATCCATATTTCGGCGCGGCAGTAGGTGTACTCCGGCGCGTCGTGGTCGTCCATGCGGTCAAGATATTGCTCGGCACTCTCGAAGTCGCCCTCGTTGATGGCCTGATGGGTCATGTAGTCGAGGGCTACGATGGAGTCGGGATCCAGTTCTTGGACGCGCTCAAGCACTCGCTGGGCGTCGTCGTAACGTCCTTGCTGCTGGTAGTAGTCGGCAATATCGGCCAAGTCGTCGACGTCCATAAACACCAACTCCCCGGCTTCTACCGTCCGCTCGTAGTCGGCCAGCATTTCGCGAAACTCCTCGTCGTCAAAGTAATCCAAAACCCCAGTGCTATTTACTATTTACTATTTACTATTTGCTATTTACTAATTTATTCTAAAACGATCATTAGACCGTTATATGTTGTCCTTTGTTGTCCTTGTTGTCTATGTTGTCTTTTAAAACAACATTTTGCTCTTGTCTTTTAACGACAACATGGACAACGATTGACAACAAAAACAACATTTCGGTCTATAGACCGATTAGAACTTAATGGCGGAAGCCACTCGAGCTCTGCTCGCTTGCCACCGAAGGGGACGCAAGAAATTCTTCACTTTTCACTCTTCACTTTTCACTCTTCACTTTTCACTCTTCACTAGCGTCAGCGCTATCGCTTCCACGTGTCCTTTAGGCCTACGGTCTTGTTGAACACCGGCTTCTCGGGCGTAGAGTCACTGTCGGGCGTAAAGTATCCTATACGCTGGAACTGCAGGTAGGTCAGCGGCTTCATCTGAGCTGCGTATGGCTCTATGTAGCAGTTGGTGATGACCTTCAGGTTGTCGGGATTGAGCATCTGTGCCCGTGCGTCGGCGTAGCTCAGCCCCTCGTCCTGTAGGCGTGCCAGCTCGTCGCGCGGGTTCTCTACCTTCCACAGACGGTCGTAGAGCCTCACCTCGGCCTTCACGGCGTTATGGCAGCTCACCCAGTGCAGCGTCTTGCCCTTGATTTTGCGGTCGGCACCGGGCAGTCCGCTGCGCGTTTCGGGGTCGTAGGTGCAATAGATGGTGGTGACGTTGCCCTGAGCGTCGACGTCGCAGGGGTGCTCCTCGTCACACTTGATGATGTAGGCGTTCTTCAGCCTCACCTCCTTGCCGGGGGCCAGGCGCATGAACTTCTTCTCGGCCACCTGCTGGAAGTCGTCGCGCTCTATCCACAGCTCGCGGCTGAACTCTACTTCGTGGGTGCCGTCGGCCTCGTTCTCGGGGTTGTTCACGGCGGTGAGCATCTCGTACTGACCCTCAGGATAGTTGGTGATGACCACCTTCACGGGATCCAGCACGGCGGCCACGCGCTGGGCGCGGCTGTTCAAGTCGTCGCGCACCACGCTCTCCAGCAGTGCCATGTCGTTGAGCGCGTCGATCTTGGTGTAGCCAATCTTGTCGATAAACTTCACGATACTCTCCGGCGAGTAGCCGCGGCGGCGGAAGCCGCAGATGGTAGGCATGCGGGGGTCGTCCCATCCGCTGACGATGCCGTCCTTGACCAGTGCCAGGAGGTTGCGCTTCGACAGCAGGATATAGTTCAGGTTGAGCTTGTTGAACTCCGTCTGGCGGGGGCGGTTGTCCTCAATATCGGCCGTTTCGCCGCGCCACTCCTTCATCCATGTCACAAAGAGGTCGTACAGGGGGCGGTGCTCTACAAACTCCAGCGTGCACCACGAGTGGGTGACACCCTCCAGATAGTCGCACTGACCGTGGGTGAAGTCATACATGGGGTAGGCGTTCCACCGCGAGCCGGTCTTGACGTGGGGAATGTTGAGCACTCGGTAGATCAGCGGGTCGCGGAACAGCATGTTGGGGTGGGCCATGTCGATCTTGGCGCGCAGCACCATGCGGCCGGGCTCGCACTCGCCGCTGTTCATAAACTCAAAGAGGCGCAGGTTCTCCTCCACGGGGCGGTCGCGGAAGGGCGAGTTCTGTCCCGGGCTGGTGGTGGTGCCCTTCTGCTGGGCTATCAGCTCGGCCGACTGCTCGTCGACATAGGCGCGCCCCTGCTTGATGAGCCATACGGCGAAGTCCCAAAGCTGCTGGAAATAGTCGCTGGCATAATAGACGTGAGCCCACTGGAAGCCCAGCCAGCGTATGTCGTTCTCGATACTCTCAATATATTCGGTGTCCTCCTTCACGGGATTGGTGTCGTCGAAGCGCAGGTTGCACTCGCCGCCGTATTTCTTGGCCAGTCCGAAGTCGATGGCAATGGCCTTGGCATGGCCGATGTGCAGGTAGCCGTTGGGTTCCGGCGGGAAGCGCGTCTGCAGGCGCCCGCCGTTCTTGCCCGCAGCCAGGTCGTCAATCACCTTCTGCTCTACGAAGCTTACCGACTTCTTCTCTTCATTCTCGTTCAGTGTTTTCTTTTCTTCCAACATCTTTATTTATTTTTACGATTTACAGTATTCTTCAATCTTCAATGTTCAATCTCACCTGATTCCCCTGGCGTTGAGGGCCTTGGCATAGCGGGCGGCATTGCGCAGGTGCTCGCTGTAGCTACGGGCAAAGTTGTGAGTGCCCGAGAAGTCCTCCTTGGCGCACATATACAGGTAGTCGTGCTTCACGGCGTTGAGCACGGCGTCGATGCCCTTTACCGACGCAATCTTGATGGGGCCGGGGGGCAGTCCGGTGTTGCGGTAGGTGTTGTAGGGGTTGTCGATGTAGAGCATGTCGTGGTAGATGCGTTTCAGCTCAAAGCGCTTCAGCGCAAACTTGATGGTGGGGTCGGCCTGCAGGGGCATGCCCGTGCGCAGACGGTTCATATACATGCCGGCCACCATGGGCTTTTCGCCGCTGTTGGCTGTCTCCTCGTCGATGATGCTTGCCAGCGTGGCCACCTCGTTGGGCGTCAGGCTCATGGCCTGGGCCTTCTTCAGGCGGTCACCCTTCCAGAAGGCATCGTGCTCCTTGACCATACGTTCCATGAAGTGGTCGAGAGTGATGTCCCAGTACACCTCATAGGTGTTGGGTACAAAGAGTGCCGGTATGGTGGCCGTGTCGTAACCCCACCGCTGGCAGTAAGGCTCGTCGATGAGTGCCGAGGCAATGGTGACGGAGTCGAGTAGTAGTTTCTTGCTAAGTGAGGCGGCGAGTTTCTGCACTGTGCGCACCTCGGGAATGGTGAGCCTCACAGGATCTTCCAGACCCCTCTTCATCTTATGTACTAACTTCCATGTGGTTATCTCCGGGGTTATCAGGTAGTGACCTATCGTCGGAGCGTCAGCATAGCCCGTATGGCGCATCAGGGTGGCGAAGCCCGTCAGTCCATGCTCCGTGGCTCCTGGGGTCAACTTGGTGAGTACGGAGTCTAGATTGTCATCTCGGTCAACGAAAACGGAGTAGGGCTTGTCCTGAACAGAGAATCTGGTCATGAAATAATAATAGCCCAGTCCTAAGATGGCTATCAGGCAGACGGCGGCTGCCACCAGCAGATATTTTGCATTAAAAGCTTTCATGATTATTGCTACTTTTGGCAAATATGGCTGCAAAGGTACGAATAAGCGTGCGAAAAACAAAAGAAAAAGCAGTTTTTCTTTCATTAATTCGCCTTTAATTCGCTTTGAACACCATATTCTTCTGCTGTATATGGTAATCCAAAAGTGTACCACTTAGTAATTGAAAAGTGTACCACTTCCCAATCGTTGGCAAAATTACATTTAATCCAACAGACTTCCAAATAGAATCCGTAAAAACATAGTTATCTGCTATTAAATTTCCTTGTTTCCTTGAGTCTGTACGACTCTCCGTTCATGTTTATGAGGTATGCATTGTGTGTGAGCCTGTCCACCATAGCCGCCACGAGCACCTTGTCTCGTATGACCTCTCCCCATCTGTCAAAAGCGAGATTAGTGGTTATAATAGTAGACTTTGCATCGGCTCTGAGTGAGAGATGATTGAAGAGCAGTTCTCCTGCTTCCTTGTCACATGAGACGTATCCGAATTCGTCACATACCACGACGTCATATTTCTTAAACCTCAATTCCAGCTGGTGGAGCGTCTTGAGCGACTTGCATTCCTTGATCTGCGTGATGAGATGCGGCACGGATGTGAACAGCACCGTTTTTCCTTCCATACAGGCCTTCAGTGCAAGCCCTGTTGCGATATGTGTCTTGCCCGTTCCCGGATTGCCGTAGAGCACGATGTTGCGGTGCTCCTTGATGAATTCGAGGGTCTCAAGCCTTGGTAGCAGCTCCCTCACCGTCTCTGGCAGTTCGTTGCGGTCGAGCTCCTCCAGGTACTTTATCTGTGAGAATCCTGCCGTCCTTATACGTGCCTTCTGCCTTCCGACGAGCCGTCTTTCATACTCCCCCTGGAAGAGTGCCGTAAGGGCCTCTTCCGTGCTCCACCTGCGCTCGCTGGCCATTCTGAGGATGTTCTCTCCCTCAGAGATGACATGCAAGAGTCCCAGTTCCCTTGCATACCATTTGATATCATGCGTTTGCTCCATGTCTGTGTGTATTATGACCGTGACTGCTGATACCGGATTCGAGGAGTGCCGCCACACCCTTCAGTGAGTCCATGGCGCATTTCTCGATGTCCCTTGACGATACTCCTATATGCATGTCTTTCCCCTGTTTCCGGTTCTCCTCTGAGAACAGGACCTGGTTGAAGGCATCCAGTGTGACGTGCTGCCTGCGGCGCCTGATCTTCTTCTCCGCCTCCACGACATCATCGAAGCCAAGACCTCTGTCGCGCGTCTTCTGCAGGAGTATGATAAAGTCTGCGGGCGATTCGCTGAAGTGGCTTTCGAAGATGAGCCTGAGGTCGTCGCGCAGCATGTAGAGGGCTACGGAGCCTGCAACGGCGCCAGGCTTCCGCTGCAGTGTCCTGAGATAGTGCATGATGTCCAGCTTCCACCCGTTCAGCGGCGTACGCTCATGCTCGCACACCGCCTTGCCGCGGTACCATACCTTGACGGCATTGCTGTACAACAGGGCCGTCACCTTCTTGCCCACGAGGTGGTCCGGCACGGAGTAGTGTACTTTCCCCACGACGATGGTGGAGTACTTGTCCACGGTATACTCCTGCTGCTCAAAGCATCCCACCTCACGCACGAGGGGCAGCATGTGCTCCCATTCCTCCTCCATCTTCTGCTCGGCACTTCCCTCAATCATGTCAAGCGGCACGTTAAGGCCGCTGCAGGCATATACCGCCTGCATCTGTGCGGCCGTGATGCTCTCAAAGGTGTCCACCTGGCAGAAGGCGGCACGCCTCACCACCTCCACGCTTCTCTCCACGTGCCCCTTCTCGTTGCCCCTGTGGGCATTGCAGAAGCGGTGCGTGAAGCCGTAGGCAGCCTCCAGCCGTATCAGCGCGTCAGTGGGATGCTTGCCGCCAACGAAGCTCTTCACGGCCACCCGCATGTTGTCGTACACCATGCGGTGCGGCACATGCCCTACTTCCCTGAAGAAGCGCCGGTGAGACTCCAGGAAGGCCTGTGTGTCCTGATGCAGAAAGAGGTAGGCCGCACGGTAGTTGCTGTAGGCCATCGTGAACACAGCCATGTACAGCCTGATGCGCCTGCCGTCGATGGTAAGGTACATCTCTCCCCAGTCAAACTCACAGTCCTGCCCCGGCTTGTAACGCTGGCGGATGAAGCACTCCTCCGTCTCCTCGGTATGTCCCAGCGTGGTGCGGATGTACTTGCAGACGGACGAATAGCTGACCTTGAAGCCAGCGTAGCCCACGGCCGTATGGATGTCGCTCGCCTTCATGCAGAGCTTCCTGTCGCCCCTCCGGCGCTTCTCCTCATTGTCACGAAGGCATACGTTGATGAGCGCACGCACCTCGTCTGTGAGGACTGTCCTGTCCCTCTGGGGTACCTTGTACGAGGGCTCGCTCTTTAGGTAGGCCGTAAGGGACTCGTCCCCTCCGGCCTTGGCTGCAAGATACTCCTTGACGTAGTTCTTTACAGTCTGACGGTGAATGCCAAGATTCCTGGCCACTGCGCGAATTGAACCTGTCTGTTCGTATTCGCTGATGATGTCTTTTCTCTCGATCATACTAATCATAGATTTAAATGCACTTGTTTCATTCTCTGAATCTCCGTGCAAAGTTAAACAATACATCAACAAGCAGAGATAATCCACTCTTTGACTCTTATTTCATCTATGGTTAGTGGTACACTTTTCGATTATTAGGGGTGGTACACTTTTCAGTTACAATCTACATATTCTTCTGCTTTGCCGTTGTTAGCGATAATCTCTGAATTATGGCTAATTTTGCATAGATTATTAGGAAAGTTTATGAATAAAGTTTCTTTTCCAAACCTGCCTACGCATCCGATAATAGGCTTTGAGAAGTTAAAAACCACTATCAAGAAGCGTTTTTATTGGTGTAAGTGTCGTTAATTTGAAAAAAGTTTCGTACCTTTGTAGCCGCAAATCTGTAGATTTGCACCCATGAATCTATTTGAAATGGCAAAAAAGAGAAGATGGCACTGCCTGTCGGGGCAGGAGCCAACAGAGCTGGACAAACAGGTGATGTATTGGGAGCAGAAGGGCAAACTTGTGCCCACTCGCGACCTGATTAAGACCCCAGAACAGATTGAAGGTATCCGTCGCGCCGGCGTTGTCAATACTGGTGTGCTGGATGAAGTGGCTAAACATATCCGTGCCGGCATGTCGACGCTGGAGATAGACCAGATTTGCCGCCGTTATTGCGATGAGCACAATGCTATTCCCGCCTGCCTGAACTATGGCGGTGACGAAGAGACACCTCCCTTCCCCATGTCAGTGTGTACAAGCATCAATGAGGTGGTGTGTCATGGCATTCCCAAGGCTGAAGATATTTTGGAAGAGGGGGATATCATCAACGTTGACTTCACCACTATCGTCGACGGCTACTATGCTGACGCCTCGCGTATGTTTATAATAGGTAGGACCACGCCAGAGAAAGAACAGTTGGTGCGTGTAGCCAAGGAGTGTTTGGAGATAGGCATGGAGGCTGCCAAGCCCTTTGGCTTTGTAGGCGATATAGGCCACGCCATAGAGAAGCACTGCAAGAAGTATGGCTACGGCATTGTGCGCGATCTGGCAGGCCACGGCGTGGGGCTGCAGTTCCACGAGGAGCCCGATGTAGACCATTATGGGCATCGGGGCACGGGTATGCTGCTGGTACCAGGCATGGTGTTCACCATCGAACCTATGATTAACATGGGCACATGGCGCGTGTTTATCGATGCTGACGACCCATACGGGTGGGAGGTTATTACAGAAGACGAAAAGCCCAGCGCACAGTGGGAGCATACACTGCTCATGACCGACCATGGCGTAGAGGTGCTGACGTATTGAGAATTGAGGATTGAGGATAGAGTAGTTATGAAGATACTGAAGTGGGGCTTTATCGGCTGTGGTGATGTGGCCGAAAAGAAGAGCGGTCCGGCCTTTAATGAGGTGGCGGGCTCCAGTGTTGTGGCCGTGATGAGCCGTAGCGAGGAGCGAGCACGGTCGTATGCTGTCCGTCATGGTGTGCCCCGGTGGTACACCGATGCTCAGCAGCTCATTGACGACCCTGACGTGAATGCCGTCTATGTAGCCACGCCCCCGGCAAGCCATGCCACCTTTGCCATCATGGCTATGAAGGCAGGTAAGCCCGTCTATGTGGAGAAGCCTTTGGCAGCCAGTTATGAGGACTGCGCCCGCATCAACAACGTCTCCGAGCGCACGGGTGTGCCCTGTTTCGTAGCGTTCTACAGACGCTACCTGCCTTACTTCCTCAAGGTGAAGCAAATCATTGACGAGGGACAGATAGGTCGCGTGATGAATGTACAGGTACGTTTTGCTGTACCTACTCGTCAGTTGGATTACAGCCATCCGGAAGAGTTGCCTTGGCGTCTGCAGCCAGACATTGCCGGCGGTGGCTATTTCTATGATATGGCGCCCCATCAGCTTGACCTGCTGCAGATGTTTTTCGGCGTTATCCTCGATGCTCAGGGACTCTGTGCCAACCGTGGCGGGTACTATCAGGCAGAGGACACGGTGGCGGCCTGTTTCCGTTTTGAAAACGGGCTGTTGGGTAGCGGCATGTGGTGCTTTGTGGCCCATGAGTCGGCCAGCGAAGACTGCATAGAGATCATCGGCGACCGCGGCAAGCTCTTGTTCTCGGTATTCGATTTTGCGCCCATCAGGCTCTATAACAGTGAGGGCATACAGCAGCTGGAGGTTCCTAATCCGCCCTACGTGCAGTTTCCAATTATCAAGAGTGTCTGCGAGCACCTGCAGGGGCTTGGCATCTGTTCGTGCACCAGTCTCTCGGCTACGCCCGTCAACTGGGCTATGGATCGTATTTTGGGTAAGATTTAAATCTGTGTTCATGGTGCTGAGTAGGGGGGGGCTGTTGGTGCTCATGATGCTGGTCGTGGCTGTGAAAGAAATCTCAGCCACAAGCGGTATAGGGTTTTCTGCTGATGACCATACCGGCACTATTACATCTGCTGACCTGTCTGACATTGATGCACCAGTCGACACCACCTTGAACCGCAACCAGAAAATGATACGTGCTGTGCGTGAGGTGGTGCGCGAGTTTGATCGTTTCGAGGACGAATACATAGAGCCCCCTCACTATGAATTTGCCGTAGAGATGAGGGCCACGCGCAACTATGAGGACTTCATTCTCAGCAGCAATGGGCAGAGCATCATGTTCTCGCCCGACCAGCGCATCAAGGTGGGGCCTTATTTCGGATGGCGGTGGATATTCCTTGGCACCACCTTCGACCTGAAGAATATCCGACTCTTCGGCGACAGCGGCAAGCGTGAGTTCGACCTGGCCATCTACTCTTCACAAGTGGGCGTAGACCTGTTCTACCGTCGCACGGGCAGCGACTACAAGCTGCGCGAAGTGCGCATGGGCTATGGCATAGACGGTGGACTGTTCGACGGGACTCCCTTCGACGGTATCAGTGTGGGCATTACCGGCGTCAACGCCTACTACATCTTTAACCACCACCACTTCTCTTATCCCGCAGCCTTCAGTCCTGGCGTGTGCCAGAAAATTAGCTGCGGCTCGTGGCTTGCAGGAGCAGGCTATACCCAGAACACCCTTGAACTTGATTTCGATAAACTGCAGCAACTCGTTGAGCACCGTCTCACCGGTGGTCAGCAGGCAAGGCTCGACAGCGGTATGATGTTCAACAGCGTCAGGTATCATGACATCAGCCTCTCCGCGGGCTATGCCTATACCTGGGTACTGATGAAAAACCTCATCTTTTGCGCCTCTGGTCAGGCCGCCGTGGCCTATAAGACCAGCAACGGCCATACCGTTGGCGAGCGCGATGGCTTCAGTTTTAACAAGGTAAACCTCGACGGCATTGGGCGCTTCGCCTTGGTGTATAACAATATGCGGTGGTATGCTGGGGTGAATGCTATCCTGCGTACTAACAACTATCACACGTCACGATTCGCGGCCAACAACATCTTTGGCTCTTTTAATGCTTACATAGGCTTTAACTTCCTGCTCAAGGAAAAGTACCGCCAGAGCGGTAAGTCTATCTTCTAGTCATTACTCACGAAAATAGCTACCCAGATGAAAAGACTCACAATAATTATAATAACTGTACTGACAACGCTTAGCGTAAGTGCTAATCGCGCTGACAGCCTGTTTATAGTGAAGGCGCTCAGCGAGGCACGCCAGCTGCCTCCGTCGACTAACTTGCCGCTCCATTTTGCGCGTCTGTTTCTGGGGCGTCCCTACGTGAGCCACACTCTGGAGGTCAACGACCGTGAGCAGCTCGTAGTGAACACCCGCCAGCTCGACTGCACCACGCTCGTGGAGAATGTTACGGCGCTGACGCTCTGTGCCCGCCGTCACCGCTACACCTTTGCTGACTTTAAGCAGGTGCTCACACAGATGCGCTACCGCGACGGACATATTAATGGCTATGCCAGCCGTCTGCATTATTTCTCCGACTGGATTATCGACAACGCCCGTTGCCAAATCGTGGATGAGCTACAGCAGCCTAATCCTCCCTTCACTGCCGTTCAGACCATCAGTGTTAACTATATGACTACCCATTCGCAGAGTTACAAAGCCTTGAAGGCGAATCCCGCTCTTGTGCCCCTTATCAAGCGGCAGGAACAGGCGCTCAACGGGCGACGCTTCCGCTATATTCCCAAGGCCGCTATCAATAATAGCCAGTTGCTGCGCTCCGCCGTCAGTGATGGCGATATCATTGCTATCACCTGCAACAAGCCCGGCCTCGATATTGCCCACCTGGGCTTCGCCGTATGGCGTAGCGATGGTCTTCACCTGCTTAACGCCTCACAGCTGCACAAGAAGGTGGTAGAAGAGCCGATGACCTTTGCCCAGTATCTCAAGCAGCACCCTACGCATACAGGCATTAGGGTGATAAGGATTAAGAATTGAAGAATTGAAAAGTTAAAGAATAGAAGACGATATGGAGTTACCTGATTTCATGAGTTATGCCAACAAGTTCTCGCAGAGCGAGTTTGTTGAGAAGATTTCCAAGATTGCCAAGCGTGCCGGTTCCAAGCTGGTGTATGCTGCGCTGATATTGTTCTACACCCTGCAGAGCGATAAGGTAAGCGCCAAGAACAAGGCCCTGATTATAGGCGCCCTAGGCTACTTGATAAGCCCTCTCGACGTGGTGCCCGACGCTATACCTATCGTGGGCTTGAGCGACGATCTGGGCGTGCTTATCTACGTGCTGAAAACGGTCTGGACAGATATCGACCCCTCCATCACCGACCGTGCCAAGGAGCGACTGTCCAAGTGGTTCGATGAGGATGAAATCAGCGAAATTGACAATCTCTTTGGATAAGCGGTTGTGACTGCGTGTCCTTTTTGATAAACGATTGTGACTGCGTGTCCTTTTTGATAAGAGGAACACGCAGTCACAAAGATGACGTATTTTCTTGCGTTGTTACGTTATCAGTCGAAGAATCCCGGCTGCTTGTAGGCTAAGCCCAGTTCGCGGTCGACGGTGGCCAGGATGCCCTGTACCTGTCCCAGTGCGAACATACGTCCGAGGAGCGTATAGCCCGCGTTGTGGCCGTGGGCCGACTCGTCCATCACGCCGCCGGACTCGTCGGTGAACGTCATGCCGTGGTCTACGCGCATGGGCAGCCCGGGGTTCTCTCTCTCAAATATGCGGCAGAGCTCTATGATGTCGGCACGTCCGCCCAGGTGGCTGGCTTCGGTGAAGTCGCCGTTGGGGAAAATGTGGCAGGAGCGCAGGTGAACGAAGTGCGTGCGTGGGGCAAACTCGCGCGCCATCTCCACCACGTTGTTGTAGGCTCCGGCGGAGAGACTGCCAGCGCAGAAGGTGAGGCCGTTGTGCTTGTTAGGCACGGCATTGAGGAACCAGCGTATGTCGTCGGCAGTGCGCACGATGCGCGGCAGTCCGAGAATCTCGATGGGAGGGTCGTCGGGGTGTACGCACATGTTCATGTCGCACTCGTCGCACACGGGCATGATGGCTTCCAGGAAGTATTTCATGTTCTCGCGCAGCTGCTGCTTGTCGATGCCCTTGTAGAGCTCAAGGAAGTCGCGGAACTTCTGTATTGGTGCCTCGTCGTTTTCCGAGAAGTTGCCGCTGACGAATCCTTGCGTCTTGATGATGATATTCTCCACCAACTTATGGTCTTTCTCCGGCGTCATGGTCTTGGCCAGCTCGTCGCACTCCTGCAGCACGTTGCGTCCCTGACCCACACCGGCGGGGAACTCAAACTGAGCCCACTCCTCGCGGGCGCCTTCGCGTTTGAGGATATAGATGTCGAAATAGGCAAACTCGGCGTAGTTGAAGTAGAGGTTCGTCGAGCCGTTGGGGTTCTGGTGCAGCAGGTCGGTGCGTGCCCAGTCCAGCACGGGCATGAAGTTGTAGCAGATGCAGTGGATACCCTCGGCGGCGAGGTTGCGCAGACTCTGCTTGTACACCTCTATCTGCTCATCGCGGTCGGGGCCGCCATACTTGATGGTCTCTACCACGGGCAGGCTCTCGACGACGCTCCAGCGCATGCCGTAGCTCTCGATATACTCACGCAGGTCGCGAATCTTCTCGCGCGTCCACACCTGGCCTAAGGGCACGTCGTGCAGGGCGGTAACAATGCCTTCAACGCCGATTTGTCGTAACTGGGCAAGGGTAATCTTGTCTTTCTTGCCAAACCATCTCCATGTTCTTTCCATAGTCTTGTTATGTTTTAGATTTGTTCAGGGTGCAAAGTTACTCATTATTCCGTTAACCACGCATTGCAAATCGTTCAAAAACTTGCTTTCTTGTAGCGTTTGAGCCATTTTTTGCGCTGCTTCTTGCTCCAGTCATAGAAGTGCGGCGGTATGCGGGTGTCTTGCGGTGTCTGCGCCTTGACGCTGCGTATCGGCTGCCGGCTGCTGTCGCTATAGATAGGCATGCTCTCATTGCCGTAGCGGTCGATGGCGGTAACTGCGTAGTAGAGCGTCTGTCCGTTGGTGTGCGGCACCTGCATCTGCTCGCCCCGCAGTCGTGTGGCTATAAGGTTGCGCGGCTCGCCGGTGTCAACGTCGGGCGTCGTGGCGGCATATATATTATATAATAGGTATGGCGCCCGTGAAGCGTCGGTGGCTCCCGTCCACGCCAGTCGGTCAGTCATGGCGCCACGCTGCAGTTGCAACTGTGTGGGAGCCGTCGGTGCTTGGCTCCACGCCCACGTCATGGGCGGTATGAGCGCCGGCGCCTCGTCGAAGCTGCGTGCGAAGTTGTAGATGCCGCGGGTGTTGTCGGTGAGGAATCGTGAGCGGAAGTAGCAGTGGCCGATGCCGTTGTGGCGTGCAAAGCTCATTTCGCGGGTAATATCGTCGAGCATCCAGCCCGCCTCGCGCGGCGAGAGGGAGTAGATGCCCAGTCCGCTGACGATGGTGCGGCCGTAGGAGCGCTCCTGCCAGTCGAGGGCAAAGGGATAGAAGTTGTTGCCACGGAAATACTGCATGGGGTAGAGCTGGTCCATCAGTCCATCGCGCAGCCAGCCCTGGGCATCTTGGTGAACTGCGCTGTAGGCGTTCCATCCGCCGGAGCGGTAGCGGGCGAGGTCGCCCGACTTGCCAATGGGCGAGCACGACAACTTCACCCACGGCTTGAGGCTCTTCACGGCACGGTGAATCTTGCGCACAATGGCGGTGATATTCCCTCGGCGCTCACTGGCGCTGGTTTTCTTGTCCTTCTTGGCGCCTTTATATTTGCTCCAGGTCTCGGGGTAGCGGATATAGTCCAGGTGTACGCCGTCAATGTCGTAGCGCCGCGTCACCTCGGCACAGATGTCGGCCAGATAATCGCCTGTGGCAGGAACTTCGGGGTTCATGTAGCCGTCTTCGCCAATGTTGATGGCCAACTGCGGATGGCGGCGCTTAAATTCCTTGAAGCGCTGCTCATGGGTCTTGCCAATGGGCAGGGTCACCATCCAGGCGTGACACTCCATGCCGCGCTTGTGACACTCGTCGATGATAAACTGCAAAGGGTCGTAGCCCGGCGAGCGCCCGTGGGTGCCCGTGAGACATAGGTCGAAAGGCTCTAAGGCCGAGGGGTAGATGGTCGACGCACGTACGCGCGTCTGTATCAGTACGGTGTTGATGTTGACAAGTTTCAACTGGTCTAAAATCTTCGTCATCTCCCGCCGCTGGGCGGCGGCACTCTTGGCCGTGGGCCAGTCGAGGGCGCCGATGGTAGTGAGCCATACGGCTCTCACCTCGTGCTTAGGTGCTTGAACAGTGAATGCGTCGTGCCTTTGCCCATGCAGCGACAGGCTCAGCAGAAGCATCAGAATAGTTATTTTTGCTTTCAATTTGCTATTTTCTTTTTAATTTGCCTGCAAAATTACGATATTTTTTTCATATATCAAATAATTGTAGTAACTTTGCACATAATTTGGAAGGAGTTTTTGGCAGCCCCAAGCGCCAAAGCTGAGTGATGG
>Ga0310691_10003988_pt1 | contig 16990 bp, 15 predicted proteins | sample 176DNAGHGlowgp2_FD_203887 | JGI IMG/M metagenome (GOLD analysis project Ga0310691, IMG submission 203887) | Sheep rumen microbial communities from Palmerston North, Manawatu-Wanganui, New Zealand - 1766 DNA GHGlow gp2 (v2) (version 2) | ecosystem: Host-associated > Mammals > Digestive system >...
TGTGCTTACTGAGCTCTGTCATGAAGCTCTGGCAGAAACGCATCACTTCGCGGTCGGACTTGCCCTTCGGGTCGAAGTCGGAACCACCCTTACCACCACCGATCGGAAGACCTGTGAGGGAGTTCTTGAAGCACTGCTCGAAGCCTAAGAACTTCAGGATGGAGAGGTTAACGGAAGGATGCAGACGGAGACCGCCCTTATAAGGTCCGATGGAGGAGTTGAACTGTACACGGAAACCACGGTTTACCTGTACCTTACCCTGATCATCCAGCCACGGAACACGGAATGTGATGATACGCTCCGGTTCTACCATTCTCTCCATGAGGGACTCTGCCTCATACTCCGGGTGACGGTCGATGACCGGCTCGAGAGACTCGAGAACCTCGAGAACAGCCTGATGGAATTCCTTTTCATTAGGATCTCTTGCCAGGATCTTGTCGTAAACACGCTTTAAATACTCATTCTTAAGTGCCATGTTTCTTTCCTCCATAATAAAATACTGAAATCAATTCGCCTCTGTCCCGGGTTTTCCTTAGGAGAAGCACTTGTCCCCGAAACTTCCGGCTCAACAGTTGTCATTATACAACCCATAATAAATTTTGCAAATAGGAATATGCATGATTTTGCAAGGAAAATAAAAAACGTTGCAAAAAATGACGCGTTTTTTCACCCGGAAAGAATAGACAAACTATCGGATAACTATCCGATTCTCTTGACGAATAGGGCATGACGGGCAGATTCGGAAGGATTCCGCATTATGAAACTTGAAAATGCAAATGTTGCAAAAAACAAGTGCTTTTGGCGCGGAAATGTATCCTTTATGCCGCTGCATCTTCTCTATCTTCATAGAGAAGATAGGTTCCGATCAGTCCTGCCCAGTCCTCGTAGGTGCCGGCTCCGACAAACATTTTATCTTGGTCCGAGGCGGCGAGAGGCAGTATCCATCCGTGTTCATCTACGAAGATCGTGGTCGGGACGACACCTGTATGGAACCGGTCGAAAGCGGAGTCGTATGTTGCGATCGGATATGTGATCCCGGCATTCTTGATGATATTCTTGACGTCATCTTTCATGTCTGTGCTGGAGTAGACACCGATAATGTAGAAGCCCTGCTGCTCGTAGTCTTTATACAGTTTCTGAAGGTCCGGCATCTCGTTAATACAAGGGCCGCACCACGGTTCCCAGAAGTTGATCATGGTGAGCTTGTGCAGGGAAAATACCGATTCATCGATGGAGTTTCCATCCATATCCTGGATCGTGAACGTGATCTCCGGGAAATAATCCTTTCCGACGGCTACGTCCGGATTGGATCTCTTTTCTTTCTTCTTGCAGGCGGTACTTGCGATGAGTGATATTGTGATCACGCTCGCTAAAACGGCGGTAAGTCTCTTCTTCATGGTTTTCATAACTCCTTATAAAACTCTATCCCCGTTTTACAGCCGTGCCTTAAAATCGTCATAGCTGAATGTTTTAACGTTCACAGCTTCTCCGTTCTCATCTAGAAGCCAGATCGAAGGAAGCGGCATACCGTTGAACGTATTGTTTTTTACCATAGTATACATAGCCATGTCAAGAAAATATAACCGGTCGCCGACGGAGAGCTCATTCTCGAACGAGTAGTCGCCGATGACGTCGCCGGCGAGACAGGTGTTCCCGGCAAGACGGTAGGTATAGGGTTTCTCGCCGGCTTCGTACGAGTCTTTCAGCGGGGGGCGATAGGGCATCTCGAGAACATCGGGCATATGACATGCGGCAGAGACGTCTAAGATGGCGATCTTCATGCCGTTCTCGACGATGTCCATGACCGTGCCGATCAGATATCCTGCGTCGATGGCTACGGCTTCGCCGGGCTCGAGGTATACGGTGACATTGTATTTCCTGCTGAGGCGTTTCACTTCGGAGATGAGCCCTTCTCTGTCATATTCGTCTTTCGTGATGTGATGTCCGCCGCCGAGGTTCAGCCACTTGACCTGCGGGAGGGAAAGAAGGTCTCCGAATCTCTCTTCGATGACCTTGATGGTGCGGAACAGTGGCTCGAAACCCTGCTCGCAGTGGGTGTGGAAGTGAAGCCCTTCGATGCCCGAGAATAGGGAATCGTTCCAGATCTCTTCCGTGACGGGGATTCCTCCCAGTTCCCGATCCAGCGCCTCGCGCAGGATTCCCAGACGGGAGCCCTTGACGCAGGGGTTATAGATATCGGTCTCGATCTCGGAGTATTCCGGGTTGATGCGAAGACCGAAAGACGGCTGTTTCGGGATTTCGGATCCGGGAACCGTCCCGGCCGGGGCAGGACGCGATGCGGCGGCAGTGCCTCTGCCAAAGGAAAGGGCGCGATCACGGTGGGTCTTCCACTGGTTTACGGAGTTGAAGATGATGTGATCGCAGATCGGAAGGAGCTTGTCCATGTCTTCGGAAGTGAAGGCGGGAGCATAGACGTGGGTCTCTTTGCCGTAGGGCTTCCCCATCTCTTCGTAGCCGAGACGTGCTTCGTGGTAGCCGCTCGCTGTCGTACCGGAGAGGTATTTACTGAGCTCCGGATACGTCGCGTAACAGGAATAGGCCTTCTGCGCGAGAAGAATGTGCGCGCCGGAGCGGTCGGATACTTCTTTCAGCCGGTCTGCGTTACGTCGGAGGGCGGGAAGATCGATGACATATGCAGGGGTGGGTACCTGATTTAAAGGGATGCGCTTGTCCACGATTCACCTCGTAAGTAGTTGATTCTGATGGCAAAATTGTAGCATTTCTAAGGGGAGAAGACAATCAACTATACGCGGCAGAGGGGGGAAGTTCACTTCTCTTTCAGACCGATGTGAAGAGCCTTCTGCGGGCAGGCACGGACGCAGTCGCCGCAGCGGATGCACTCCATGCTGTTGGGTTTCCGGCTCGGATCGATATTCATCTTGCAGGCCTTAGCACAGGCGCTGCAGTGCACGCATTTGTTCTCGTTAAGGTGCATGCGTACGAGTGCGAAGCGGTTAAAGAATCCATAGAAGGCGCCCAGTGGGCAGAGGTATTTACAGAAGGGACGGTAGACGATCAGGCCGGATACGATGATGATGAGAAGGACGATGAACTTCCAGTTGAACAGCCACCCCATCTGTGAGCGGATCAAGGGCTGGGTGATGTAGGAGAGGATGCCGGCGATGGTGCCGGACGGGCAGACGAATTTACAGAATGTCGGAGTCAGGGGCAGACAGAGCGGGAGCAGGATCACCAGGACGGCGAGGACAGCGTACTTCAGGTAGCGGAGATACTTGTCGGCTTTGAAGTGGTTCTTCTTATAGAATGGAATCAGATACAGCAGATCCTGCAGAAATCCGAAAGGACACAGAAATCCGCATACGATGCGGCCCATGAGCGCACCGATGAAGAGAAGGATGCCCAGTACATAGTAGGGGAAGCGGAACTTCATGCCGCTTAGGAAATTCTGGAGAGAGCCGATGGGGCAGGCGCCGATCGCACCGGGGCAGGAGTAACAGTTCAGACCCGGAACGCAGACTTTCTTGCTTGAACCTGTATAGATCTTCCCGGTGAAAAAACCCTTGAAATTGGCGTTCTGGATCAGTGTGGCGACAGATTGGATCCCGAGACGGATGCCACCGCCGCGGTGGCACCCGGCGTGGGAGCGTGCTTCTCCGGCGGTGTCGTGGGTGGATCCGGTGAGCAGCATATCCTGCTCTTGTCCTCTCTTTTCCTTATCCAATTCCGATACACTCCATACAGATACGGATGGCTTTGTTCATGACGGATGTGGCCTGACCGGAAGAAATCCCGAAGACGATCAGTCCTGCTCCCAGAAGGAGTAGGAGGATCGCCGGGATATTCTTCTTAAGAAGTGTCTTCATCATGTCAGGTCCTATCTTTAAGAAGGTCACGCGATGTACGAATCGACCAGTCTCGCCCAGTCGTCGTAGGAATTGCTGCCGACGAATACGTTGTCTCCATAGCCGTTGGAAACGGGGAGGAGATGGCCGTTCTCGTCGACGAAGATCGTGGTCGGTACATACCCTGTCTGGAACCGGTCGAAAGCCGAGACGTACGGGGCGATCGGGTATTTGACACCTGTACTGTCGATCGTTGTGTTGACATCGTCCATCATGTCCGTGGAGGAGAAAACACCGATGACCAGAAGGCCTTTGTCCTTATAGTTCTCGTAGAGCTTCTGGATGTCCGGCATCTCGTTGACACAGGGACCGCACCAGGGTTCCCAGAAATTGATCATGGTGATCTTATGCGCGGCGAATTCTTCTTCCGTGATGGTCTGACCGTCTAACGTGGTGATCTCGAATGTGAGGTCCGGAGAGAAATCTCCGTTTCCGTTCTTGTCAGGGTCTTTCGCACCATTATCGTCCTTAGCCGTAGTCTTCTCGGTCGGATCGTCCTCGTCATCATCGTCCGATTTTGCCTCGGTCTTCTTCCCGGAAACCTTCTTCGTCTTTTTCTTCGTGGTTTCTTTCGAAGAGGAGCAGGCCATCAGGGAAGCGGACAGCAGAACAGCCATTATCGTTACCAGTTTCTTCTTCATATGCATATATACGGCTTCGTTTCGACTTCGCTCAGGAAACGCGCCGGTTCTCCTTTATTCTTTGTTTCTCTGAATGCATGGGTCTATGCTTATTCAGGGTCAGGCATCGTAGCTTGCGCCTGTATCCACATGATACACTATTTTTCTCTGAAGTACACCTCGACTCCGTCACTTACGGAAGATGCGACCGTATCCACGACGTTATCCTGAAGGAGCATATTTCTGTCGTTGTCGTCGCTGAGAAAGGCCACTTCGATCAATGCGCCGCAGAGTCCGTGTTCGCGCAGTACGGCATAATTGTCTGCGCTCGTGGGATAGCCGTTCGTCGCAAACTCCGGGATGTTCCCGACGATGTTGTCGTAAAGACAGTAGGCGAGAAGCTCGTTATCGGAGTTGTTCCGGCCGTAGTATTCTTCACGGATCGGGAAATCGGATCTTTGGTATTCCGAGTTCGTCGCCATCTGGTTGTATTCGCTCTCGATGACGGATTCATCGGTCACGTAGTAGATCTGGGTGCCGTGCTGCTGCCGGCTCTCGCTGGAATTCAGATGTACGGCCAGGAAAAGTACATTATCCAGTTTATACTCCATCTCGAAAAGCTCTTCCAGGTCTTCGCCTACGCCGGATCCGACCATGATGCCCATGCCGCCGGACGCGACGGTGTCCTCGTTGATATCGATGCAGACCTGAAGAAGATCGCGCAGTTCATCTGCGCGTTTGCTCGAGAAGGGAAGCTTCCCCTGTTTCTCGGCGATGTCCAGACAGATCAGGTGTGTCTGGGCCAGCCGGTTATAGAGGGAGACCCAGCTGTTATCGGTGCGGAGCATGTATACTGTCGCGCCGCGGGAGACCAGCTCGTCTTTTAGTTGTGTGGCGATGCGCAGATTGAAGTCGCACTCGAGATATTCCGGATCGTTGAAGGGGAAGACACAACCTGTATCTCTTCCACCGTGCCCTGGATCCAGGATGATCGTATAGCCGGAAAGATCTCCGTCCGTGGTGCCTTCTTCGAGAAGATAGCCGGGACGGCCGGATTTCTCTTCCTCGACATCTTCAACGTTCTTCTTGCTGTAGTTTTTCTTCTTGTTGCTGCTCTTCTTGGTTTTCCTGGAAGAGTCGGAAGATGAGAAGAAGGCGCGCAGGCCGGAAAGACCCCCGTGCTGTTCCACGACAAGTACGCAGCCTGTGATCCCGCCCAGGATCAGTAATGCCACTAGTGTCACGGCCACGAGCCGGCGGACCGGGGATGCCTTCTTCTTTCTGGTTTCTTCTGGTTTGCCATTTTCTGTACTTTTCTTCACGTTTGCCTCTTCTTAGACCGCGTTTGCCACCGGTCGGGTTATTTTTCGGCATCATTATAGGAGATGGGCATCGGGCGAAAATGAAGGATTTGTAATACTGCCCCGAATGTGACGATTCAGTTAGTTGTGGAAATCTTATTTGATATCTCCGGGACCGCATAGATGGATGAGGAAAAAGAAAAGGTGCCCATGCGGACCAAAGGTCACGTGCAGGGCACCCGTTGTTATGCATTCTTCTTAAGCGAAGCCGTTTCTTACTCGACCTCGACCGGATCGAAGTCCTCGATCCACGGGAGGCCCCACTTGTTGAGGGCATCCATGAACGGATCCGGATCGAATTCTTCAATGTTGTTTACGCCCGGACGGTTCCATGTGCCGTTCATGATGAGCATCGCACCGATCATGGCCGGAACGCCGGTGGTGTAGGAGATGGCCTGGGAGCCGACTTCCTTATAGCACTCCTGGTGGTCGCAGACATTATAGAGATAGTACTTCTTCTCTTTACCGTCTTTCTTTCCCTTGAAGATGCAGCCGATGTTGGTCTTGCCGACGGTTCTCGGACCGAGGGTGGCCGGATCCGGGAGCATGAACTTCAGGAACTGCAGAGGTACGATCTCGTGTCCTTCGTAGATGACCGGCTCGATGGATGTCATGCCGACATTCTCGAGGCACTTGAGGTGTGTCAGATAGCTCTGCCCGAATGTCATGAAGAAGCGGATACGCTTGATACCCGGGATGTTCTTCGCGAGGGACTCGATCTCCTCGTGGTGGAGAAGATACATGTCTTTCTCACCGACCTGATCGAAGTTGTAGACTCTCTTGATCTCCATCGGTTCTGTCTCGACCCAGTGACCGTCTTCCCAGTAGCTGCCCTTGGCAGATACTTCACGGATATTGATCTCCGGGTTAAAGTTCGTGGCGAACGGATAGCCGTGGTCGCCGCCGTTGCAGTCGAGGATATCGATGTAGTTGATCTCGTCGAACTGATGCTTCAGTGCATAGGCGGAGAAGACGCCCGTTACACCCGGATCGAATCCGGAGCCGAGAAGTGCAGTGATGCCGGCTTCCTTGAAGCGGTCCTGATAAGCCCACTGCCACTTGTATTCGAACTTCGCCGTGTCGACAGGCTCATAGTTCGCAGTATCTACATAAGGAGTCTTCGTGGCAAGGCATGCATCCATGATCGTCAGATCCTGATACGGAAGCGCCAGGTTCAGACATACGTCCGGCTTGAATTCCTCCATCAGAGCGACCAGTTCGTCGACCTTGTCCGCATCGACCTTTCTCGTGTGAATGATCGTCTTGGTGGTCGGTGCCAGTTTCTCCTTCAGTGCGTCACACTTGCTGAGTGTGCGGCTTGCGATCATGATCTCCGTGAAGACCTCGCTGTTCTGGCAGCATTTGGCGATGGCCACAGAGGCAACGCCTCCACAACCGATGATCAGTGCTTTTCCCATAGTAATCAACTCCTTTACTGTTTGTATTCCGGCAGATGCCGTGTGGTTTTCTTCGTTCTGTTCTGCTTCTCCCGAAGGAGATGCCGCTATTTCCCGTATTTCATTATCAGCAGCTCTCTTAAGATCTTCAGGGCGACGGCGGTGCTGCAGCCGCTCGGATCGTAAGGCGGGGAGAGCTCTACGAGGTCCAGTCCTACGAGGTTGACATTCTGAAAGAGCATCAGGCTCTCAAGAAGTTTCTCGAAGGTAAGTCCGCCGGCTTCGGGCGTGCCGGTGCCGGGGAAGACCGACGGGTCGAGGACGTCGAGGTCGATCGTGAGGTAGACCGGTACCGGTTTCTCGGAAAGACTGAGAAGTGTCAGGACTTCGTCAAGGTTCTCGGCGGTGAAACGCTCCATCTTCGTGTGCTGCTTGGCGAACTCGAATTCTTCTCTTGTGCCGGAGCGGATGCCGAACTGGTAGATCCTTCCGTCGCCTACGATGTCGTGGATCCGGCGCAGGACGCAGGCGTGGGAAAGTTTGCTTCCGATGTAGTCTTCGCGAAGATCGCAGTGGGCGTCGAAGTGAATGACGACGACGTCCGGATATTTCTTCGAGATGGCGCGGAATGAGCCGAGGCTGACGAGATGCTCGCCGCCAAGCATGATCGGAAGCTTGCCATCATGCAGGATACGGGCGGTTTCTTCCTCGATCAGAGAGAGCGCTGCCTCCGCGTCGCCGAAGGGCAGATCCAGATCGCCGGAATCGCAGACCGGTGCGTCCTCGAGGTCCTTATCCTGATATGGACTGAAAGACTCCAGACCGATGCTCTCAGATCTCATCGCGGACGGTCCGAATCTCGTTCCCGGACGGAAAGAGGTCGTGCCGTCAAAGGGCGCGCCGAAGAGGACGGCCTCGGCGTCTTCGTAAGGACAGTTCAGTGCGAAGAAATTCTTCTCGATTCGATCGACCATCAGGATTTTCCTCCCAGTGTATTCGTAGTGTCGTTGTTCGGAAGCTCTTCCATCGCTTCCAGAAGTTTCTGCACATAGTTCGGAAGCGCAAATGCGCCACGGTGCAGGTTGGTGTTATAGTACTTCGTTTCGATCCCCAGTTCTTTCCACGCGGCGGCGCGCATGTCGCGGACCGGATGGTACTTCTTCGAGGCGAAGCCGAAGAGCCAGTGCCCGGACGGATACGTCGGTATATGCGCCTGATAGACGCGGCAGATCGGGAAGTTCGTGTGGATGCGTTTGTGCGCGCGCTGCATCGCACGTGCATCGTTAGCATAGAAGGGGCTCTCGTTCTGGTTGACCATGATGCCGTCTTCCTTGAGCGCCGTGTAGCAGTTGCCGTAGAACTCCTTGGTGAAGAGCCCTTCTCCTGGACCGAACGGATCGGTCGAATCCACGAGGATCAGATCGTATTCGTTCTCGTGATGACGGACATACTTCAGCCCGTCCTCGAAGTGGCACTTCACTCGCGGATCGTCGAATCCGCAGGCAGTGAAGGGGAGATATTCTTTCGCGATCCGGACGACTTCCTCATCGATCTCGACCACATCGATGTGCTCGATGCAGTCGTATTGGACGAGCTCTCTGACCACACCGCCATCTCCGGCTCCGATGACCAGTACTTTTCGCACGTCGGGATGGACACACATCGGTACGTGGGCCATCATCTCGTGGTAGATAAATTCGTCTTTCTGGGTGAGCATCATGTATCCGTCGAGGGTCAGGAACCGCCCGAATTCAGGTGACTCGAAGACGTCGATCTGCTGGAAGTCGCTCCGGCCGCTGTAGAGCTGCCGGCTGACCTGGATCGCAAGCTTCACCGATGGGGTATGAAATTCAGAAAACCAAAGATCCATAGCTTATGTGCTTCTCCTTTAGTTGATAGGTCCAAGTCCGGACTGTGAAGGCTACGGGCCGGTGCTTCTTTCGAAGGACAGGACGCGCCTGAGACCTTGAACCGACATATATATAATACCACCATATACCCTCCCGGCATAACCCAACATGGTGTAAGTAGGGAAGTGTATTTCCGTAAATCCGCGTAAACCAGATGTGCTGTTGGCCATATGTGGAGAAATACCCGCCCTGTTTTCCTTCCCGTTAAGTAGACTGTCACTTCAGCCAGAAAATCTCTTTGATCTGCTCGCGGAACTGGTAAAGATTGAATGGCCGCTTCTTCGATTCGAGTGTAAGAATAAGATTCTTCCCGGAATAGATGCCGATCTCTCCGTATTCCTTCAGTTTCTTGAGATTTCTGTTTACATAGTCTTCTTCATCCATACGTCCCAGGTGCTCATGATAGATCACCATCCTGCGTGGAGCATGAAACAGGGTGAAGTCCGGGCTCTTCTTCTCGCCGTTAGGTAGAGTTACCTCACACTCATAACGATACGGAATGCCCAGCTCGTAGTACATATCTGCAATCATCAACTCGGATTTAGAACGGACCATCTCACCACGCTTCGTCCTGAAAATCTTCTCATTAGGCTCATACGCGCTTGCCTGGAAAGGAAGTGCAAGCCAGCTCTGCGTACATTTCTCATCGTCCCTCATGAGAGGTGTGACCAGTTCCTGACGCTGCTGACTCAGCTTGGAGAACACGGCTTCAGAATCATGGCGCTCGAGGGCAGAAATACAGGTCTGTAAACATTTCAGCTCGTGCTGCGCCTCCTTGAGAAACCGCTCCACATAATCCTTTTGGGCGAGCTGGGAAATCAGAGTTGAGTTTTTCGATGATATGTAAACACCAGAAGTGTCACGTTTCTTCAAAACTTGATAATACCGTGTGCTATCGATCCTGTTATTGATTCTCAGGCGCCCATCCGGAGCAGTTTCCATAAACTGTTTGGCAGATAGAATGGCCATCTCCAGACGCGCTTTCTTTGCTAGAAGTTCTCGAAGCAGACTGTTCATCCTGTACCCTCCTTTTTCTTTGTTCGATCCATGAAGAGAAAGTAGATGATATTCATTGAACTAGAATTAGAAGCAAAAAGCTACATGATATATCCGAATACCTGTAGCCATTCTGTGAATTGCCACACTTTCTTTGCGATGAGAGGTTGAACTGGCGTTAGATGGGTGTTGGGGCGGAATGATATTGATATAAAACGATCGGTCTCATCATTCTTATATCAGCGACGAAATTCATTTGATATAAGAATCCCTTGCCTCATTGTCTTATACCAGCTTATATTTCGATAAATGGTATAAGACCCGAACATACTTCATTCTTATATCAATTCCAAAGTAAATAATGATATAAAAAAGTGGTGTTGGCTATTCTTATATCAAGTTGTTTCTGAAATATGATATAAGGATGAAACCTAGTGAATTCTTATATCAATGCCCCACCCAATAAATGATATAAGAAAACCGCACCTTTCGGTTTTATATCATCCTCCTCAGTTGTGTACCATTCTTCTCGAAAAGCACTGTCATACATGCTGCACTACAATTCCCACCTGTCCTGTCCCTAGTCCCGGGAAGCCCGAAACGAAGAAAAAGGAAGGGGACCGTCTTCTACACTTTGTGTAGAGACAGTCCCCGGATGTACTCGCATAAGCAGCAGGAACAGCGCCCGATCAGCTCGATGAAGACGCAGCAGCTGCAGAGCTCGCGGCGGCAGCCGCACAGATCGCAGCAATTTCTGCCGCGATGACCGCAGTGATGATCGCCGAGATGGTGCTGTTCTTCACCATGTCATCCTTACCATCGGCATACGCATCGATCACGATCGCCGTAGCAATCATATCACGGATATGCTTACCCGCACCGAGCGACCCCATGCCACGGATGGATTTGAGCTGTGCGCTCACGTCTGCGATACGCCCGCATACCAGGCTTCTGTCCGGCTTATCCACGATCATGGCAATCGCAGCAATGATCGAGTAGGCAGAAGAGTTGAAATTCACTCTGTACTCCTTCAGGATCCGTCTGGTCTGATCGATCGCCTCGGCCTTATCTTCCGGCTTCCCTTCGAAAAGAGAAGAAATGCAGGCGAGGAATTGGACCTTATTCTTCATCACATAGTACTTCTTGATGGCCTGGAAATCGAGTTCACAACGCTCGGCAATAGCCTCCGGCTCGATCCCGGAGATCGCCATTAGAGCACAGTTGGCCAGATCCTCACGGCCGGTCAGCATCGGATGCTCCGAACGAAGCAGCTTATAGATCTTCCTGGTCCTGTCGATCACAGCCGCGTATTCGCCGGGCTGGCAGTTCTGATAGATGATCGTGGCGGCCAGAACGAGATAATCCGAATTCATGAATTTCTTATCCAGCGCACGATGGATCTCCTGAATGCGTGCTAATGCAGAAGAAGGATCCGACGACATGGAAAGGATCGCTGCGACGACCTGACTTGCATTCCCCCGACCGAGCGTCGAGAAAAGACCTGTATTGCTCCGGAGAAGTTTCTTCGCATCCTTCAGTCCCTCCACGGAAACAGGCTCTGTCTGTCCGATGAAGGCAGCAGCACACGCACTTGCTTCCATGCTGGAATTGAGCACATAGGCTTTCTTGGCAGCAATGAAGTTCGCCTCGAATACCGAGATGCTCGTGTTGATTTTTGTAAGCATCATAAAAGACCTCACTTTCTCTTGTTATGAGATCATTCTACATGACAATGATAAAAAAACGGTAAAGCAAAGTATAAGAACCTGTACTATTTCTCGCCGGTACAGAAGTCACGAAGATCCTGTTCGGCTTTCTTCAGAGCAGCCTCCTCACCTTCCGCGATACGGCCGGCATAAGCAAGGACAAATGGAGGATCGATCTGCAGAGGATAGGTCTCCAATCTCGCACCATCATAGTACACGGACAGGATCGAGCCGAATTCCGCCTTCTCCAGTACTTCCGGCTTAAACCATTCTTTCGGAAGCGTAACCGGGCTTGCGTAATCCGGGTTCCCCCCATTCATAAATAAAGCATAGACCAGATCCGCCTCCTGAAAAAGCACTGTGACCTGATTCTTATAAGCTAAAGGCATAGGATCATATACAGTGAACTGATCATCCTGCTCCAGATGGAGTTCTTCGCTGATGTCATCCCGCCCCCTTTCTTCCTTGATCTTCGCGATTGCATGATCAAGAGTGGTGAATCCATCCACGCTGCATGAAGAAAATCCGATCTTCTCAGAACCGTAGACAGACGCCCCCGGAGAATTGTGGTACTTATAGAAATCCTTTCTGCTGATCAGGTAGAAGTCTCTGGTAATGGTCTCCTCTCCGGTCGAATCGATAGCCGAAACCTGGAAAATATAGTAAACCGGACTTTCTGAGGATTCGCCCCAATCGAAGAAACAGTGCCCGAGATATTGGTATTTCGAAATCCCGATCAGACGGCTACCCCCCAGATCGGATTGAATCTCGCGATTGTCTTCGTCTGCATACCACTCACTGTTATAGTCGTCCAGATAAAACAGGATATCTTCTTCAGCCTCACAGCGAAGTTCATCTATTCTCGCAGACACGCTGAGCGGGTCCGTTCCTACTGACGTGAAAATCGTTCCGGATGTGATCGACTCCTTCTTCTCGCAGGCACACAGATTGAACCCGAGCACCCCGATTACGAGCAGGCACAGGCTCCGAAGAATCAGGTTCTTTCCTCGAATCGCATGCATAAAGTATTCCTCCTTCTTGGCACATTGCCGACACAGACTTGGAAGAGGAGACTATTACAGCACCCTTCATATATATAGACAATTTCTGAGGGCATTTCTTTCAGAAGTCGGGGAAATTATTTCACGACACGGATCGTATTCAGAGTTGCGTCCTCCGCCCCTGTGATCTGGCAGCCCTTCTCCTGTGCGAACCGCAGGTACTCCAGGACTTCCTCGGTGATCCGTTCACCGGGAGCCAGCACCGGAATACCCGGAGGATAGCACATGATGCTCTCTGCCGAGATCCTTCCGACAGAAGAGTCGAATCCCACATGTTCTGTATCCGCATAGAATGCCTCCTGTGGCGAAAGCACTACAACCGGTGCAATATAGCTGTTCGGGAGGGACACGAGCGGCTCTTTACCGAAGTGACGCCGTATCTCCGAGAGCGCACCGACCAGGCGCTCGAGATCACGGATGCGGTCACCGACAGACAGATACGCCAGGCAGTTTCCGAAATCACCGAACTCCATCTGGATATCGTATTCGTCACGCAGCAGGTCATAGACCTCGATGCCCGCCAGTCCCACCGGAAGCGTATGAATGACCAGCTTGGTCTTATCGAAATCATAAATATCCGCACCATTTATAAGCTCCGACCCGATGGCATAGTAGCCGCCGATGTTGTTGATCTCATCTCTGGCATATTCCGCCATATCGATCACCTTGTCGAAGAGCTCTTTACCGTGGAGCGCCAGTCTTTTCCTCGACAGATCCAGACTCGAAAGGAAAAGATACGACCCGGAAGTGGTCTGTGTCAGGTTGATGATCTGACGCACATAAGCCGGATCAATCTGCGGCGCACGGTTTACGGCTGCTTCGCCGCCCTCATCGTTTCCGGAGGCATCCGAAGTTTTCCCACCCACTAATAGAAAAGCACTCTGGGTCAGTGACCCGCCGGACTTATGCATAGAAACAGCGGCCATATCCGCACCGACCGACATGGCCGAAACAGGTAGACGGTCCGAGAAAGAAAGGTGAGTGCCGTGCGCCTCATCGACGACGACCTGCATGCCGTGCGCATGCGCCAGTTTCACGATACCGGCAAGATCACTGCAGATACCGTAGTACGTCGGATTATTCAGGAACACCGCCTTGGCGTCCGGGTTCTCAGCAATCGCCTCTTCCACCGCGGCTGGGGTCATCCCCAGGGCGATGCCGAGCTGCTCATGCGCACCCGGATCCACATAGACCGGCACGGCCCCGCAGAGGACCATCGCATTGATGACGCTTCTGTGGACATTTCGCGGCACGATGATCTTGTCGCCACGGGCGGCTACGGTGAACACCATCGCCTGAACCGAAGAGGTGGTGCCGCCCACCATGAAGAATGCCGCACGGGCGCCGAAAGCCTCCGCGGCCAGTTCCTCCGCCTCCTTAATCACAGAGACCGGGTGGCAGAGATTATCGAGAGGCTTCATGGAATTGACGTCGAGCATCATGGTACGCTCGCCAAGGAATTCGGTCAGCTCAGGATTTCCGCGACCATGCTTATGCCCCGGCACATCGAAGGGGACAACACGCTCAGAAGTGTAATCCTCCAGAGCCTCGGCGATAGGCGCCCGGTTTTGACGTTTCAGAAAATCCTTATCCACAGTGCTCTAAACCTGTCTTTCATCAAGAATGGACGGAGATCAGTCGTTGTCCTCTTCCGGTGCCTCGAACACATTCGCTCCGGAGAAGATCTCGATCATTTCCTTACGGAGATTATTCGTGATCTCCAGTCTCGTCTTCGGCGCAATCTCATATACATCTGTCTTAAAGAGATAATTCTGCAGATCCACTTCCTTAATGAGCATCTTGGTGTGGTAGAGATTCGCCTGATACACATTGATATCGATCGCGTCATAGCGCTCGAGAGTCTTTCTGTCGATATAGTTCTGGATGGACACGATGTTCTTATCCCGGAAGATCTTCTTGCCGTTCACATCGCGGGTGAAGCCACGGACACGGTAGTCCATCGTAATAATATCCGAATCGAAGCTTCCGATCAGATAGTCGAGAGTCGAAAGAGGAGAGATCTCACCGCAGGTCGCGACATCGATATCCACGCGGAAAGTCGCAATAGCCGTGTCCGGATGATACTCCGGGTAAGTATGTACGGTAACATGGCTCTTATCCAGATGTGCCACCACCGTCTCCGCCTCCATAAGCGGAATCATGGACTCCTCGGCGATAAGAAGCGTCACCGACGCACCCTGCGGCTCATAGTCCTGCTTGGAAATACTTAACACCTTCGCACCGATCATCTCGGTGAGGTTCGTAAGGATCTTCGTAAGACGCTCCGAGTTATACTGCTCATTGATATAGGCGATATAATCCTTCTGCTCGCGTGCGGTCTTGGCATAGCAAACATCGTAGATGTTGAAACTGAGGGATTTGGTCAGATTGTTAAAGCCATAAAGACGAAGCTTCTCGTGCGCCATATGATCCATCCTTTCCAAGATGGCTGTAACTTATGGAATATTCTTCTCCGGGAAAACACTTCATCGTGCCCACGGGCAAGAGGTCCTCAAAGCCAAAGCTTCATCGCACTCTTATTGATTATTCACAAGTTATAACCAACTTATCAACATTAAGGGAATTCGAACTTCCCACTCAATAAGGCAGTAAATACTGCCGCTTCGGCATTTGACCCGGCTGTCCGTATGGCCTACTAACCACGGCATTCCGTGGCGGTCAAACATTGCAGACGCACATTCTTTAGCAAAAGCACTGTCGCAATGAATCAAAGATACCACGGAAAGCTAGGAATTGCAATACTTTTATAGAGTGAAAGGAGGAAGAGAAAGGGACGGGAAGAAAGGGGAGAAGGGAAGACGGCGATCACTTCTTCTTGCGGAACTGGCATTTGGGTTATAAAATAGTAGAGCATTTGCCCTATTCCCCGTCGGATAATAGGGTAATTACGCTTCGGGAAACACCCGTAGAAAGCAGGAAAAGAAACATGGTTTATAAAGATGTACTGGAAGCCGTCGGGCATACGCCGATGATCGAGCTTTCTTCCCGGATGGTAGGGAAGGATAGTGCCCGCGTGCTTGTAAAATACGAAGGCCTGAACGTCGGCGGTTCCATCAAGACAAGAACTGCCCTGAACATGATCGAACAGGCAGAGAAAGACGGGAAGATCACGAAAGACACGATCATCGTGGAACCGACGTCCGGAAATCAGGGCATCGGCCTGGCATTGGTCGGCGCCGTCCGCGGCTATAAGACGATCATCATCATGCCGGACTCCGTATCCTGTGAGCGCCGCTATCTGGTAGAGCATTACGGCGCCGAAGTCCGTCTCATCCATGATGACGGCGATATCGGTAAAGCGATCGACGAGTGTCTGAAACTAGCCGAGAAGATGGCGGCCGAGGATCCGAATGTCTTCGTCCCGCAGCAGTTCACCAACCCGGCCAATCCGATGGTGCACCGTCATCACACAGGCGTGGAGATCCTGGAGCAGGTAGCAGGACCGATCGACGGTTTCTGCGCCGGCATCGGAACCGGAGGAACGCTCTCCGGTATCGGTGAAGTCCTGAAGGCCCAGAACCCGGGCATCCTGATCTGGGCAGTCGAGCCTGAAAACGCGGCGATCCTTGCGGGCGGTAACATCGGTTCCCACCTGCAGATGGGCATCGGAGACGGTCTGATCCCGGACAACCTGAACACAGAGATATTCGAAGATGTATACGTCGTGACCGATGATGAAGCCATCGGCACGGCGAAGGATCTGGCGAGAAAAGAAGGTCTCATGTGCGGCATCTCTTCCGGATCAAACGTGGCGGCGGCAATCGCCATGGCGAAGAAGCTCGGCCCCGGAAAGACGGTAGTCACGGTACTTCCGGACACTGCCGAGAGATACTTCTCCACCCCGCTCTTTGCCTAAGAAGAAAGAATCCTAAGAAGAAAGAAGGGGTTGTCTCATAAGTGATTTAAATCACGGAGAGCCAACCCCTCATTTCTTGCCAAATACAGTCGGATTCAGAGTCAAAAAAATAAACAAATAGTTTTTTTGCACACAAGAATTGTGAATACCGTGATTCTGAGCATGCTATCGCCAGCCC
>Ga0310691_10003990_pt1 | contig 16989 bp, 13 predicted proteins | sample 176DNAGHGlowgp2_FD_203887 | JGI IMG/M metagenome (GOLD analysis project Ga0310691, IMG submission 203887) | Sheep rumen microbial communities from Palmerston North, Manawatu-Wanganui, New Zealand - 1766 DNA GHGlow gp2 (v2) (version 2) | ecosystem: Host-associated > Mammals > Digestive system >...
CATTAGATCCGACGACATTCGATATAGACAGGGAATTATTACCAGCCATCGATGATACTATCGACACGCCCGCCTCGGGGCACGATGTTCCGAATGCCACTATGGTAAGACCGATTATAAGTGACGGAACGCCCAGAAAAGCAGCAATATACGACGCCGCGTCGACCATGAAATCAGCACCCTTTATCAATACAATAAAACAGATTATCAACAATCCTAAATTAAATAATATATCCACCAGTTATCAATCCTCATCAAGCTTAAGGACACTCATGAACGCCTCCTGCGGCACCTGAACGGAACCTACCTGACGCATTCTCTTCTTACCTTCTTTCTGCTTCTCGAGCAGCTTCTTCTTACGCGAGATATCACCGCCGTAACACTTGGCAGTAACGTCCTTGCGGTATGCTCTTATTGTCTCGCGCGCAATGATCTTGCCGCCGATCGCAGCCTGGACCGGAACCTCGAACTGCTGTCTCGGGATATTCTCCTTCAGCTTCTCGCACATCCTTCTTCCGCGTGCATATGCCTTATCTGTATGAACGATAAAGGACAGTGCATCAACAACGTCGCCGTTGAGCAGGATATCAAGCTTGACGAGCTTGCTCCTGTCATACCCGGCAGGCTCGTAATCAAGAGAGGCATATCCCTTTGTACGTGACTTGAGCGCATCATAGAAATCATAGATGATCTCGTTAAGCGGCATCCTGTAGTGGAGCATGACACGCTTATCGTCAAGATACTTCATATCAACATACTCGCCGCGCCTGTCCTGACACAGCTCCATGATGTTGCCGACATAATCCTTGGGCAGCATGATCGTTGCTTTGACCATGGGTTCTTCCATGTAGTCGATCTCTGACACATCAGGCATATTGGTCGGGTTGTCGCATTCGATACATGTTCCGTCAGTCTTGTATACCTTATAGACAACGGAAGGCGCGGTCGATATCAGATCGAGATTGAATTCCCTCTCCAGTCTTTCCTGAATGACTTCATAATGAAGGAGTCCCAGAAATCCGCACCTGAAGCCGAATCCCAACGCCGCCGATGTCTCCGCCTCGAAAGAAAGAGCCGCGTCGTTAAGCCTCAACTTCTCCAGAGCATCTCTCAGATCACCGTATCTCGCTCCATCAACCGGATACAATCCGCAGAAAACCATCTGCTGTATTCCCTTGTATCCGATAAGAGGTTCTGATGCGGGTTCATCTGCCAGCGTGATCGTATCGCCGGGAGCCGTATCTCTGACATTCTTGATCGATGCACAGATATAACCAACCTCTCCTGCAAGGAGCTCATCAAGAGGCGTATATCCGCCCGGGAAGAACGCACCTAATTCGGTAATGGTGAACTCCGCACCGGTGTGCATCATCCTTATCCTGTCCCCCATCTTAACACGACCTTCAGATACACGGCATGATACGATAACGCCCTTGTACGGATCGTATTTGGAGTCAAATACGAGCGCTCTCAAGGGCTTATCCGTATCTCCTGAAGGTGCGGGAAGATACTTGACTATCCCTTCGAGCACTTCGTCGATGTTAATGTCATTTTTTGCAGAAATGCACGGAGCATAAGATGCGTCTATTCCGATGTCATCTTCTATCTCCTTGCGGATCTCTTCGGGGCGCGCCGAAGGCAGGTCTATCTTGTTTATGACCGGCAGCACTTCAAGATCGGCATCTACAGCCAGATACACGTTGGCAAGAGTCTGCGCCTCAACGCCCTGTGCCGCATCAACAACGAGTATCGCACCGTCACAAGCAGCCAGCGATCTTGAGACCTCGTAATTGAAGTCAACGTGACCGGGAGTGTCTATGAGGTTCATCGTATATGTATTGCCGTCAGATGCCTTGTAATGCATCCTTACGGCCTGAGATTTGATCGTGATCCCACGCTCGCGCTCGATGTCCATGTTGTCGAGGACCTGGGATGTCATTTCGCGCTTATCAAGAACACCCGTGTGCTCAATGAGACGGTCAGCCAGCGTTGACTTACCGTGGTCGATGTGCGCGATAATACAGAAGTTTCTTATAAGTTCTTGTCTTTCCATTATTACCTTATTCTTACAGAAGTCTGATCTTGTTGAAAGGGAACAGCCTTATGAATGCAATTCCTTTGATCCTCTTTGCAGTAAAGGGTCCCAATGTCCTGCTGTCATTGCTGTCAGGGCGGTTATCACCCATGCAGTAATACTCGTCATCGGAGAGAGTGACCTCATTATATCCCTTGGCCTTGCCCCAGGGTCTGACTTCGGTCTTAAGACCTTCGGGGAGATAGCTCTCCTGAAGTACGGTGAATTCATCGGAACCCTTGGCCTTGATGTAAACATTGCCGTCTGCGATCCTTACCGTCTCTCCGGGAAGTCCCACCACGCGCTTGATCAGATACTCGTCGCGGTCGTAACCTTCCATGTCCTTACCGTCAAGGATGACGATATCACCCCTCTTGTAGCTATTGAAGTATGTGGATATCTTCTGTGTGAAAACAACATCTCCGGAGTGAAGCGTAGGATACATCGAATTACCGTAAACATCATCTCTCTGAACAACAAAGACCACGAGAAGGACACCGGCGATAATGCCGATACATATCGTCTTGAGCCAGTCCAGGATCTCCTCTGCGACAGTCCTCTTCCCTGCAACCTTCTTGTTCTTCCTGCGCCTTTTCTCCAACTCGGGATAGCGGTTCTCCTCAGTCTCCTCCTCAGCTTCATGAACGAGCTTCGCATTATACTCGGCCGCTTTGACAGCGGCATTCGCGGCTTCCTCATCATAAGAGATCTCTTCGAGATCCGGAACTATCTCCTCAGAGGAGATGCTGTCCTGAGGAAGGCCGTTAATCCTGGCAAGATCATTATCCGGGAACTCATCATTGCCCAGAAGATCGTCTAAATCATTATTGTAATTATCTCTCATAACGAGTTAATTCTCCTCATCCTGTACAACAATGCTGATCCCAAGTTCCTCAAGCTGTTTGTCCGTTACATATCCGGGCGCATCCATCATGATGTCCTGGGCATTCTTGTTCATGGGGAACGGGATTACCTCACGGATCGTCTCTTCACCGGAGAGGAGCATTACCATGCGGTCCACGCCGGGAGCGATGCCGGCATGCGGCGGTGCTCCATAGCAGAATGCATTGTACATTGCAGGGAACTTCTTCTTAACGTCTTCCTCACCGAGTCTTACCAGCTCGAAAGCCTTGATCATGATCTCAGGATCGTGGTTACGTACTGCGCCCGAAGAGAGCTCAATGCCGTTAACGACCAGGTCGTACTGGTCAGCCATGATCGACAGAGGGTCGATCTCGCCTCTCTCTGCCTTAAGAAGAACATCAAGTCCGCCTGAAGGCATTGAGAAAGGATTGTGGCAGAACTCCAGCTCACCGGACTCCTCGCCTATCTCATACATAGGGAAATCAACGATCCAGCAGAATGCATACTGTTCCTTGTCCATGTGGCCTGGAACTGCAGCACCGAATGTCTTGACCATGACGCCGGCCATCTTCTGTGCCTGACCCTTTGTGCCTGCTGACAGCACGACGAGTGTATCAGGCTTAAGACCGAGCGCGGATATTACCTCATCTTTCCTGGGCACTACAAACTTGGAGATACCGCCTGCGATCTCTCCGTTCTCGTCAACTCTGAACCAGTAACCCTTGCTGCCTGACTGTATCTCACAATCAGCAAGTGTCTTGTCGATGAACTTACGGCTCTCGTGAAAATCAGAGATAACCACTGCCTTGATCTCGCCCTGTGCAAAAGGTGCGAACTCCTCAGTCCTGAGAAGATCAGTTGCATCTGTAACCGTAAGGTCGATACGCAGATCGGGCTTATCAGTGCCGTACTTCTCCATGGCCTCCAGATAAGGAATGCGTACAAAAGGCGATCCTGACGCCCTGTTGTATTTACCATACTTGGCAAATACGGGAGGCAGGACATCTTCTATGATCTCGAAGACATCCTCCTGGCTTGCAAATGCCATCTCCATGTCGAGCTGGTAGAACTCACCCGGGCACCTGTCGCCTCTTGCATCCTCGTCCCTGAAGCAGGGAGCGATCTGGAAATATCTGTCGATGCCGGATACCATCAGGAGCTGCTTGAACTGCTGAGGTGCCTGCGGAAGTGCGTAGAACTTGCCGGGATGCTTTCGAGCCGGTACAAGATAGTCCCTTGCCCCTTCAGGAGAAGAGACCGTAAGTATTGGTGTCGTGATCTCCATGAAGTTGTGCTCGATCATTGAAGCACGGAGAGCTGCGATAACGTTGCTCCTCAGGATGAGGTTCTTCTTGACCTCGGGATTGCGGATATCGAGATATCTGTATTTGAGTCTTGCCGTCTCGTCTGCCTCACGGCTACGGTTAATTTCGAAAGGGAGCTCGTTGTAACGGCATCTCCCGAGCACCGTAACCTTCTCCGGAACGACTTCGATATCACCGGTTGCCTGCTTATCGTTCTTGGCACTTCTCTCTCTTACCGTGCCCTCAACGGAGATCGTGGATTCCTTTGTGATCGCCTTGAAAGTCTTCATCATCTCGGCTGTCTCAACAACGATCTGGGTTGTACCGTAGAAATCACGGATAACTACAAATCCGAGTTCCGATCCGACCTCACGGAAATTCTCAAGCCATCCCGACAGCTTCACCTGCTTGCCGGCATCTCCTATTCTCAATTCTCCACATGTATGTGTACGCGACTGCATTATGTATTCCTCCAATATTCTTATTTTGCTGTCAGAAAATCAGCGATCTTATCGAGCTCAACGGGCGTTACCGTTCCGTCTTCCATCTTCTTGATGTTGACCTGACCCGAAGCCAGTTCGTCATCACCTATAACCGCAAGATAAGGGATGCCGGACTTGCCTGCATACTTCATCTGCGCCTTGAACGATCTGTTCATGAGATCGGTCTCACATCCTATACCGTTAAGCCTCAGGTCATAGCATATCTTCGCGATCTTTGTGTTTGCAGCATCGCTCATGCCGGCCAGATATATCTTAACGCTGTCATTCTCCTCGAAGCTGATGCCCTGCGCTTCCGCCTCGAGCAGGAACCTCTCCACTCCCATCGCGAAACCTATTCCGGGCGTAGGTGCGCCGCCGCAGTTCTCCACGAGCCCGTCGTATCTTCCGCCGCCGCAGATAGTGCCCTGCGTTCCGACGTTCTCCGAGACGAATTCGAACACCGTTCTCGTATAATAATCAAGGCCTCTGACGATGTTGGGATCTATCTCGTACTTGATGCCTACTGCGTCCAGTCTGCTCTTGAGTCCTTCAAAATGCGCCCTGCAGTCATCACAGAGATGATCGATGAGTCTGGGAGCATTCCTGACGACATCCTTCTCCCCGTCGATCTTGCAGTCTATCATCCTGAGAGGATTCTTCTCAAATCTGGCCCTGCAGTCCTCACACATCGTATCCACATGTGGCCTGAAGTAATCCTTGAGCATCTCATTATACTTGTTCCTGCATACCGGGCATCCGATGGAATTGATATGAAGCGCGATATTCTTAATCCCCATCTTCCTGAAAAAGATGTCAACCACGCTGATTATCTCTGCATCTATCGAAGGTCCTTCACTTCCGAACGCTTCGAGGCCGAACTGGTGAAACTCACGCATCCTGCCCTTCTGCATCTTCTCATATCTGAACGCCGTAATGTTGTAGAACATCCTGACGGGGCTCGGAAGCGACGCCATGCCGTTCTCGATATAGCTTCTTACGACTCCGGCAGTACCCTCGGGTCTCAGAGTGATGCTCCTCCCGCCTTTATCATTGAAAGTGTACATCTCCTTCGTAACAACATCAGTTGTATCACCGACTCCCCGCTGAAACAGATCCGTCTGCTCAAATGTCGGTATCCTTATCTCCTCATATCCGAAATCATGGCATACACCGGCAAATACTCTCTCAGCCTTGTGCCACTTGTAAATCTCAGCAGGCAGTATATCCTTCGTGCCCTTCTGTGCTGCGTATCTCATGCAGTTCTCCTTATTATTAATATGCTAATCAGGTATTATATGACAAAAAGGCTTTATCGGCAAGCACAGCAGTTTCCCGTGACCGGGATAGCCCGTGACGGGATACCCGAAAAGGAGTAGAATGAAGTACATAATTTGTCAGGAGGCGCACAATGCACAATTTAAGGTTTGGGAAGATATTGAGAGGGTTGATTACGGCAGCGCTGACGGGTTGTTGTCTTGCAGGTCTTGCAGTGAACGTTATGGCAGACAGTCCGGCACGTGAGGACTATGAGACTGAGGTAGTAACAGGCGACGCGGACGTCAAACACGGCTGGATAAAGATCTCGGGCAAATGGTATTTCTACGATTCCGACGGAAACAGAGTCACTGACTTTAAGGAGCTCGGCGGACACACATATTACTTCGATTCGACAGGTGTCATGCAGACCGGCTGGGTGCAGACAGACGGGTTCTACTTTTATTTCAACACAAGCGGACAGATGCAGACCGGCTGGCAGAAGATCGGCAAGAAGTGGTATTACTTCGACACTGATGGAATAATGGAGACCGGCATGTCAGAACTCGACGGAGAAATATACTATTTCCTCGAATCCGGACAGATGCAGACCGGCTGGGTGCAGTTAGACGGGTATTACCGCTATTTCAACGCAGGCGGACAGATGCAGACCGGATGGCAGAAGATCGGCAAGAAGTGGTATTACTTCGACCCTGAAGGAGTAATGATAACAGGCCTGGCAGGGCTCGACGGGAAAACATACTATTTCCTTGAATCCGGTCAGATGCAGACCGGATGGGTGCAGTTAGAAGGGTGTTACTATTACTTCACATCCTCCGGAGCCAGGGCCGAAAACTGCTGGCAGAAGATCGGCAAGAAGTGGTATTACTTCGACCCTGAAGGAGTAATGACAACAGGCCTGGCAGGGCTCGACGGGAAAACATACTATTTCCTTGAATCCGGTCAGATGCAGACCGGATGGGTGCAGTTAGACGGGTATTACTATTACTTCACATCCTCAGGCGCAATGGTCGAAGACCGCTGGCAGAAGATTGGCAAGCAGTGGTATTACTTCGACTGCGAAGGTGTAATGGCAGCAAACATAACGCTCGAGATCGACGGCATCAAGTACACGTTTGATGCAAACGGCCATTACAAGAAAGCACTGTAACTTCGTTGAGTCCGGCACTGAACAAAACGGATGTTAACGCTGAAATCTGTTCAGTGCAAATGAGATTTTTGTTCAGTGCAACAAGGAGCAGGTGTTGCCTGGCAGAGTGTCAGGCAGAGTAAGTCGTTCCGGTCGTCAAACTGAGGACTGTAGCGGGTAAGTATACTGCGTATGCAGACTACTTGTGCAGGCAAATCAGTTTCCCGGAATTAATTTAGCTAAGTACTCCACACCGCACTTTGCGTACCGGGCACGCTCTCTCCCACTCCGTCAAAAGTGCTTATCGATCCACTTGTACAGCTTTTTCCGGATCAGATATTTCTCTTCCTCCTCAGACAAGGTGGAGATCCAGGCAAAATCATCATCCCGTGTCATTTGGGACTTCTGTGTAGTATCGTAGTATTGCGAGAGGTCCGGTTCTTCATCTATCGGGTTCGTCGTCTCCTTGAGCTTTCTGCGGAATATCCTTAAGAATGCATATGCCACTCCGATCCCGGCAAATATGATGAAATACATGAAATATGTCGTCAGCCTGAAGACCCCCGGAGAGATTTTGGGACCGCCCAGATAGAGTAGTCCCGGAGGCGATGATGCTATAAGAAGCGCCAGGAGCACCGACATCGGAAGCACGAGCCACTTCATGATGCAGAGAGCGAGGGCCCGCATCCTTTTGAATCTGCTGTAAGGGAGCTTGCCGCATGCTTCACCAGTCTGACCGTTGATCGCGAAGCCGTGATAAACGCCCTCACTCTGATAATTCAGGAACCATATGGGAAGAAGAGCGTAGCTGTATTTACATTCACTTATGTCTATATAGCCGTCCGTCAATTCGACGTCATCATACTCGAAGCTCATTGCTTTGCCACTCTGACGGGCATAGCTTTCGAGGCGCCAGATTACATTCTGCGCCATATCGGAAGGTCTGAGGTTATACCGCTCGGCATAGTAACCCGGCAGATATGCGTCGTTATAAGGCACCATCTCGCTGTAATCGAACGGCTCGACAGCCTCCATCAGAAGGCGGTTCATCTTCTTGGCGCCCACGAAAGGAACTCGCCTGAGGCTGAACTTGATATTGCGCTGAATGTTGAACACGCTCTTCTTGTGTCCCGGCCGGTCGTATACTTTGCCGGTTCCGTAAAACTCCGCATCGCACTTGGAATCGACCAACCAGAACGGAACATAGAGCGGCGTCAATTTTTTGATATTTTCTTTGTCCATGAAGTCAGAGGGGATGTACTTGTTCGTCTTGCCCCACTCCATGAACTTCGCCTCGGCCTCTTCCCTCGTCAGCTTAAACGGAATGATAAAGTCGGGCCTGAACTCTCTTCTCAGCCTGTGTCCGACGAGCGCCGGAGACCCGCAGTAACAGCAGAACGCGGCGGAAGTGTTATCATCCGTGATGACTGTGGCGCCGCAGGAATTGCATGTGATCTCCTGCCTGTCGGAGTCGTCTATTTCACCCTCATCCGACTTATTCTCGAAAGCAAAACTCAGCCGCAGCAGCTGCGGGTCGAACTCGCTTCCGCAAAAGCTGCACACGGACTTGCCGCTGGTACCGTCAAATTTCAGATTGGCTGCGCAGTGCGGGCATTTCAGCGTATCGGCAATATTCTCACTCATCCGACGTTATTCCTCCCTTAACATCGCCAGCAGTTCCGTCAGCGACTCAACCACCATATCCGTCAGAGGCAATATCTCGTCCGTCGGCGGCAAAAGATCCGGGACCATCACCACGAAAGCGCCCGATGCGTGACCTGCCCTGACCCCGTTATACGAATCTTCGATAACGATCGATTCTTCCGGATCAACGCCAAGTCCCGCCATCGCTTTGAGGAAGATCTCAGGGTCCGGTTTGCTGTGTGTAACATTGTTACCACCTATTATAAAATCGAAATACTCCAGCAATCCGGCCATTCCCAGCTCTCGCCTGACCGTCCCCTCCGACGTGGAGGATGCCAGTGCGACTTTGTAGCCGCTTTCCTTGAGATACTGAAGCAATTCCCTCGCTCCATCCTTCACCGGCACAAGTCCCTTATCAAACCTCTCCATAAAAAGGGCTCTCCTCGCAGCGCGCATCTCGTCATATGGCAGTTCGTCCCCGTACTGTTCCTTGAAAATGCGTCTCGTTGCCTCCTCATTCAGGCCCGTCGCCGCGATACAATGGGTCTCTATGTCAGTTATCCCATACTGTGGCGCGATCTGCTTCCAGCACTCGATAACTGCTCTCTCCGAATCGAAAATAACCCCGTCCATATCAAAGACAGCCGCTTTAAAATCCCTCATTCTCACATCTCCGTCTCGTACATTATCATCGCCAGAACGGCAGGTCCCGCCGTCTCCGTCCTCAGTATCCTGGGGCCCAGCGTGACCGGGACGATGTCATTTCCCCTCGCCATGTCAGCCTCGGCCGCGGTAAATCCGCCTTCCGGTCCAATAAAGACAGATATAACGCTCTCTGCCTCCCCTCTCTCCGTCAGCACATCGCGCAGAGTTACACCCCGGGCCTCTTCCCACGGTATGATCTTGAGTCCCGCGCCGGCGTTCTTCACAGCCTGCGCGAACCTGACAGGTTCAGTAACTACGGGAACTATATCCCTCCCCGACTGCCTCGCCGCCTCGAGTGCGATCTTCTGCCAGCGGTCGGACTTGCCGCTCTTGCCGTCGAGCTTGACGACACACCTGTCAGAGATAACGGGAACGATCTTTTGAACACCCAGTTCAACAGATTTCTGTATGGTGAGATCCATCCGCTCGCCCTTGGACACCGACTGGTAGAGGATGATCCTCGCATTTGGCTCGTGTGTCCCCTCCTGCCTGCCGACGGGCGTCAAAATGCACTGATCCTTGCCTGCAGCCGACACGAAAGCATGATAAACACATCCCGTCCCGTCAACAACATCAAGCTGCTCACCATCACGCATGCGGAGTACCGACAGCAGATAATGAGCATTATCACCGGTCAGGCAATGCGCATTGTGTAGTTCTATTACATCTTTGATAAATATTCGTGTCATAGCGGTATTTTACCATAAATAGTATGTTAGAATCACAGTATGCAATTAATGCAGATTACATTTTACAGGAGGTAACTTATGCAATACGAGATCAAAGGTACTCCGTTTCCGGTAGTAATTTGTTCACTGAACAGAGGTGAGGCGATGATCACAGAGCGCGGCTCCATGACATGGATGACACGCGGATTAACTATGGAGACCAAGGGCGGCGGTGTCGGCAAGGCACTTGGAAGGATGTTCGCAGGAGAGGCAATGTTCCAGAACATCTATACGGCACAGCAGGATGGTGTATCTATTGCTTTCGGCTCGAGCTTCCCCGGTAAGATCATCCCGATTGAGCTCACACCCGGCACACAGTTTATCGTACAGAAATCAGGATTCCTTGCATCAACATCACAGGTCGAGTTGTCAGTTGCTTTCCGTAAGCAGCTTGGCGCAGGATTATTCGGTGGTGAAGGTTTTATCATGCAGAGACTGTCAGGCCAGGGCACAGCATTCGTCGAGATCGACGGTGATGTTGTACAGTATGACCTCGCTCCGGGCCAGCAGATGGTTCTTGATACAGGTTACCTCGCCATGATGGACGGTTCAGTTACCATGGATATCGAGACAGTTAAGGGTCTGAAGAATAAACTGCTCGGCGGTGAGGGATTCTTCAATACGATCGTTACAGGCCCCGGCCGCATCTGGATCCAGACATCACCTATCAGCAACGTGGCATCGGCACTCCGTCCGTTCCTGCCTTCAGGAAGCTGATCATAAAAGGTATTTTGTGACGTATTCATCAGACACCTTTTATACACGTCACTGATACTTCAAACACGAGTTATTGACACCCTGCATCATACTACTGGGATGCAGGGTGTCTTTTTGGGCTTAACTTTGGTTCTTCACGGAATCTGCGGGAACGTGTTATTATTGCTGTATGAAATTCTATACGGAAAACATCATCAGGATTCTGAGCAAGCCCGGATATCATTTGCTGGCATTTCTGCTGACTTTTCTCTTCAGCGGAAGCCTGTTTTTTGCGGAATCCGATAACCGTCCGGATACGGGACTTGTGGTAATAGTAGCTGCAGGAGTTGTTTTCTACCTCACTTTGATGCTGTTGGTTATTCCCGGGCTTGTTCTGATACCCTCTGGAGTAAGCCCTGTCAGCACCGGATCATCCAAGAAGCATGAGAAGAGTTTCCGGTTCTATTTTGCTGTTTATTTTACATTTTGGCTTCCTTTCCTGATAATCAAATACCCCGGTGCAGTTCAACCCGACACATGGGAGATGATACTTTTCTACTCGAACGGAATAATGAACGACAAGCAGTCCGTATTCTACTCGCTCATCCTCAACCGGTTCATTACGACAGGCCGGCTAATTGGCAGCGCTGACATCGGGCTGTTCTCGTTTTTATTCGTACAGCATGTATGTTGCTGCCTTTGTTTTGCCTACGCCGCATCATTCATTGACAGGCTGGGAACCAGACCCGGGATCAAGCGTGCCGTAGCTGCGGTCACTTTGCTGAATCCTTACATAATCGGTTATGTTGGTGTGGCACTCAAGGATGTTCCTTTTGCAGCGTTTTCGCTTCTCCTGACCATACTTCTGGCCGAGTATCATCACGATCACGGGACGTTCATCAAAAGCTTCCGCAAAAATGTTCTGCTAGCCGCATCGGTAATCATTTTGTGCTTTTTGCGCAATAACGGAATATATGTGGCTGCACTGACAGCGGCGGTATTCATCCCTTCGATCATAATCCGGCGCGCAAACGTCCGTATCTTCCTGACAATAACCGGTTCAGCGGTCATCTTTCTGATCCTGAATGCCGTAATCTTCAGAGCAGGTCATGTTATTGTTCAGCCCAACGGTTATAAAGAAGCTTTGTCCATCCCCTTCCAGCAGACAGCAAGGTATGTTCGCGATTACGGCGATGACATGACACCCGGCGAGAGAGCTGTTATAGACAAGAATCTCATCATAGACACATTGGCTTCACGTTATGATCCACGTATATCCGATCCGGTCAAGAATAACTATGTCGGAACAAGATCAGACCTTGCCGAGTATATCGGCGTTTGGTTCAAGTTGTTCCTTCGCCATCCGTTATGTTGCATATCGGCAACATGGGATCAGAACAGAAGCCTGCTGCTCCCTGACGAATCGATGACGAATTATTCTTTCTACAAGGACTATTCTGTCTCATATGAACTTAACAACTGTTATGTGGGCGGTGGCGAGATCCTGGAGTCATATTTCACGTCACCTGTCAGTCTGAGCGATGCCAAGGACATCGTAATCCGGTTCTGCAAGGACATGTTAAGCATCCCTGCCGTCTCAGCCATGTGGAATATAGCGTGCTGCACCATCCTTCTTCTGCTCATCACCGGCGTAAGCCTGATAAACGGTCAGAAGGACAAACTGTATTATCTTACTCCCCTGATATCCACCCTTATGATAACAATTGCAGGACCTGTCATATACGGGCATCCTCGATACATGTTTCCCGTAATCCTTGCCCTGCCGTTTATCATAGTGTACGGATGGCATCATCAACGTTCCCGGTGATATCATATCTGTCACTCCCGTCACACATTATTACAGGAAATAATCTTCACGACAGATATCTTTTTTATTTTAATCATTTGTGATAATATAAGCAGAATATTATATTTTCAGGGGGTATTTTATGGCAAAGATCTTTGAACAGGAGTCAAGAACATTCAGCGAGTATCTGTTAATTCCCAATCTGACGACGGAGGACAATACACCGGATAAGGTGGATCTGTCTGCACCGATCTGCAAGTTCCGGAAGGGACAGGAAGAATCCAAGCTGAAGATCAACATTCCTATGGTTTCCGCTGTTATGCAGGCAGTATCAGATGACGGACTCGCTGTTGCTTTGGCACGATGCGGCGGTATGTCTTTTATCTTCCAGTCGCAGTCTGTTGAATCACAGTGCAATATGATAAAGAAGGTCAAGAAGTACAAAGCCGGTATCGTTGAGTCAGATTCGAACGTATCCCCTGATTCTACTTTGGCTGATATCCTCGCTTTGAGAGAAGAGAAAGGCCACGGAACAGTTGCCGTTACCGAAGACGGTACTGCCGAGGGCAAACTCGTCGGACTCGTTACCACCAGAGATTACCGTGTAAGCCGTATGTCCATGGACGATAAGGTCAGCACTTTCATGACACCTATTGATAAGCTCATCACCGCCCCTGAGGGAACGACTCTTAAAGTTGCCAATGATATCATCTGGGACAACAAGATCAACCAGCTCCCTATCGTTGATGCAGCCGGAAGACTTGTAGGTCTTGTATTCAGGAAAGACTATGAGTTCCACAAGGCTAATCCGTACGAGCTCCTCGACAAAGAGAAGAAGCTTATCGTCGGTGCCGGAATTAATACAAGAGATTACGAGGAGCGTGTTCCCGCGCTGATCGAAGCAGGCGCCGATGCACTGTGTCTCGACTCTTCTGACGGATTCTCCGTATGGCAGGAGAGGGCTCTCAAGTGGATCAAGGCCAACTACCCCGACATCCCTGTCGGAGCCGGCAATGTTGTTGATGCAGAGGGATTCAGATTCCTGGCTGACTGCGGTGCAGACTTCATCAAGATCGGTATCGGCGGCGGTTCCATCTGTATCACGAGAGAGCAGAAAGGTATCGGCTGCGGCCAGGCTTCCGCTGTTCTCGCTGTAGCTGAAGCAAGAGATGCATACTTCAAGGAGACAGGAATCTACATTCCCCTCTGCTCTGACGGCGGTATCGTGCATGATTATCATATGACTCTCGCTCTTGCAATGGGCGCTGACTTCCTGATGCTCGGCAGGTATTTCGCGAGGTTCGACGAGTCCCCTACGCGCAAGCTGATCGTGGGCGGTTCATACGTTAAGGAGTACTGGGGCGAGGGTTCCAACAGAGCCAGGAACTGGCAGCGTTACGATGACGGCGGTGCCGGCGGCAAGATGGCTTTCGAGGAAGGCGTTGATTCATATGTTCCCTATGCAGGCCACTTGAAAGACAACCTCGACACTTCCCTTGCCAAGATCAAGGCAACGATGTGTTCCTGCGGATCATCCAGCATTGAGGAGCTCCAGCAAAAGGCTCGTCTCGTTGTGGTATCCTCCACTTCTATCATCGAGGGCGGTGCTCACGACGTAATCCAGAAAGAGAATGACAGAACGGCAAGATAATGATAAAATGTCTGTCGATGTGATCTAATAAGTATTACAGATATCTAAGAGAGGTTTTTAACATGGCTGAAGAGAAGAAAAACAAGTTTACCCGTGCAGGTTTTGACGAACTGCAGGAGGAATTGTCTAACAGAAAGACCACCATCAAGGCAGAGATCGCTGCAAGAATCGAGGAAGCAAGAGCTCAGGGCGACTTGTCAGAGAACTCCGAGTACGATGACGCGCGTGAGGCTCAGGCTAAGAACGAAGCACGTATCCACGAGATCGAGGAGCTCCTCAAGAACGCTGAGGTCAGCGATGATGATGAGGTATTGAAGACTGTTGTCTCATTCGGTTCCACAGTAACATTGAGAGATCTTCAGACCAAGGATGAGGAGACATATACTATCGTAGGTCAGAACGAGGAGAATTTCTTCGAGAACAGAATCTCTGAGGAATCCCCTGTTGGTGCTGCGATCATGGGCAAGAAGAAAGGCAACACCGTTGAAGTCGTTACCCCCCTCGGCAACCTCAAATACAAGATCGTCAAGATCGGTAAGTAATCTTAATTAAGATAGTTACCGGTCTTTAAGAAGCGCGAATTTGAATGACTCGCGCTTTTTGCATTTTATCAAAGGAGAATTTATATGGCAGACGAGAATAATCAGCAGAATCAGAATAGTGCGCCACAGGAGGATATCGGCCAACTCATCAAGATAAGAAGACAGAAGTTGGCAGATCTCCAGGCTCAAGGCAAGGATCCTTTTGTTATCACCAAGTTTGATCAGACTCACCATACCGATGATGCTATCAAGGCATATGAAGCGCAGGAGAAAGAAATCCTTAAGGATTATGCAGAGCCCGTGATCAATAAGCCTTCTGACGATGCAGACAACGACACGGTAGCTGCCTACCGCGCCGCTGTAAAAGAGGCTTACAACGCCCGCCGCGCCCTTCTCGACGCCCACCCTATCAACGTTAAGATTGCAGGCAGAATGCTCTTCAAGCGTGTCATGGGCAAGGCATCATTTGCCAATATTCAGGATCTCAAAGGAAGGATTCAGATATACGTATCCAGGGATGGCATCGGTGACGAGTCATATTCCGATTTCAAGAAGTCAGACATAGGCGATATCTTCGGCGTAGAGGGATATGTGTTCCGCACAATGACAGGCGAAGTGTCAGTTCATGCGACAAGCATGACGCTCCTGTCCAAGTCCCTTCAGATTCTCCCCGAGAAATTCCACGGACTTACCGATACTGACACCAGATACAGGCAGAGATACACCGATCTCATCGTAAATCCTGAGGTCAGGGATACATTCGTCAAGAGATCCAAGATCATCAAAGAGATCAGGAACTTCCTTGACGGCAGAGGATTCATGGAGGTCGAGACACCAATTCTGGTAAGCAACGCCGGCGGCGCCGCTGCCCGTCCCTTCGAGACACATTACAATGCGCTCGATGAAGACGTTAAGCTCCGCATCTCACTCGAACTCTATCTTAAGAGACTTATCGTCGGAGGCCTTGAGAGAGTATATGAGATCGGCCGAGTATTCCGTAACGAAGGAGTTGATACAAGACACAATCCCGAGTTCACGCTGATGGAGCTCTATCAGGCATACACTGACTACTACGGCATGATGGAACTTACAGAATCCATGTTCAAGTATCTGGCTGAGAAGGTCTGCGGCACTTCGATCATCAAGTATGGGGACATTGAGATAGACTTCGGCAAACCCTTCGAGAGGCTCACGATGAACGAAGCTATCAAGAAGTATGCAGGCATTGACTTTGACCAGGTTGACGGTGACGATGCCGCCAAAGCTCTGGCAAAAGAGCATCACATCGAGTTTGAGGACCGCCACACAAAGGGCGACATCATCAACCTCTTCTTCGAGGAGTTCTGTGAGAAGAACCTGATCCAGCCGACATTCATCATGGATCACCCTGTAGCCATCTCCCCTCTCACCAAGAAAAAACCTGATGATCCTTCCAAAGTTGAGAGATTCGAGCTCTTCATCAATACATGGGAGATGTGCAACGCATACTCCGAGCTCAACGACCCCATCGATCAGCGCGAAAGGTTCGCTGCCCAGGATGCTGCATTTGCAGCAGGTGATGAAGAAGCAAACCACACAGATGAAGACTTCCTCAACGCCCTCGAGATCGGCATGCCCCCCACAGGCGGCATCGGCTACGGCATCGACAGGCTGGTTATGCTGCTGACAGACAGTCCGAGTATAAGGGACGTGCTGTTGTTCCCGACGATGCGCCCCACGACGTAACGTTTTGTTTTGGCAAAACCTGCAAACCCAATAAAATAAGGCATTTCAGCCCATTTAGACTTACCTCTAAATGGGCTGTTTACATCTAACTTACATCTAACTTACATCTTTTGATGCAAGATTTTGTGCAGAGCCTGTAAAATCGCACATTTGCAGATGTTCTTCCTCTCAAAACACGATTTAGGGTTTCTGCGTTTACCTTACATCTTTTTCCTAATAAAATCGCACATTGGATTATGTCGGCCGTATCCACTATTCTTACGCTATGGATACTATCGTTATTTGGGGCGGCACTCTGGCTATTCTTCTGAACAGGTTCATGAGAAGCCTTTATAAGGTCGAGAAGGTCATGTTTAGTGAGAA
>Ga0310691_10003991_pt1 | contig 16982 bp, 23 predicted proteins | sample 176DNAGHGlowgp2_FD_203887 | JGI IMG/M metagenome (GOLD analysis project Ga0310691, IMG submission 203887) | Sheep rumen microbial communities from Palmerston North, Manawatu-Wanganui, New Zealand - 1766 DNA GHGlow gp2 (v2) (version 2) | ecosystem: Host-associated > Mammals > Digestive system >...
TTATACCACGCAGGTACAGTTGCAGGTCTTCAAATTTATGTTGACCCATATATGGACTGGAACGACACACGTATCTGTATCGGTCGTAAGGGTGATGGTAACTCACCAGGTGTTATCTTCATGCCATATATTCTTGCTGACACAGTTTCTATTACTGCTGAAGGTACAATGGCTCCTAAGATGTTGGTTAACAGCCGTTATACAATTGCTGAAGCTGGATTCTTCCCAGAATTACAATATCTTACAATTGCTGTTGGTTCAGAATTTGGAATTATCTAAGATATATATTAAGCGAAAATTCTCGCCTCTATATATTAATCCGATTCGTAAGAATCAAATTAGGAGTAGCATATGCTACTCCTTTTTTATTTATATAAAAATGTAATTATTATAATAATGTTTTAAAAATAAAATTATAATATAAATTTTTCAACTTGGTCATAAAAATTTTATTTTTATTAAATTGTATCTATTAAGCATCATTTGCTTAAACACAAACAAAATACAATTAAGAATATAATAAATATAAATTAGAGATAAATAATATGGCAATTCCAGTACATTTGCAGCAGTTTAAGGCTGCGGGTATTTACCGTGTAGTATTTGATCATTCATCTATCTTAAATCAAGACACACAATTACTTAGATTGGTTGTTGGATATTCTGAAAAGGGTCCATTCAATGTGCCTGTTTTGGTAAAAGATCCATTTGAATTCAAAGCAATTTTCGGTGATATATCCAAAAGACTCGAAAAACGCGGTATTTACTTCCATCGTTTGGCTTTACAAATGTTACAAGTAAGTCCAATTTTATGTCTTAATCTTAAGAAGTTTGACGGTGAAACAGTTCAAGGCGCAACAATAAGCACAGACTTTAATCCAAAGTTCGCTCCAATTGACACAGTTACACTTAATGTTGAAGACATTTATGATACAACTCGTTTCTGGACAATCGATGCAGAAAAATTAAATGATTTACGTTCAGTTGAAGGTTCATTAATGGATCAATACATTAACATCTCTGCAACTAATGTAAAAGCATCTTCTTGTACTTATTTTATCCGTAAAGCTTCAGGTACTAAAGTTTCTGGTTATAATATTACAGTTAATGACTGGTATTCTGACGAAGAAATGCCTGAATACATGGAACAATACAAGAATAATTTAATTTCTGACTTCTTTGCAGAAATTTATGTATTCAAAGGAAAGTTCGAAGCAAAACAAGTTCTTGCTTCAAATACATTGAAAAACTATTTCATTGTAACAAATGAACTTGATGAAGATGGTAATCAAATACTTAAACTTCGTGATAAAGTAATTAATGCTTTTGGTGAATCAGTTGATACACTTGATGCATTATATAAAGATGAAACATCAAATGCACTTGGTCACTATGTTGGTGCGATTATTCCTTACTTTAAGAATAAGCAAGGTGCATATGCATGTCTTGATGTTGTATTCAATAGAGATATTGATACTCACAACATGATGTTATCTTTCAACAAAGATTTACTTGAAGAAGAAGATGCTGTTAATCTTGATCTTTCAGGACGTGTAAGAATTCCATCTCCAGAAAATCCACTTAAAGCAAATAAGTCATTAAGTATTGATAAGATTTATGATGGTTCTGCTGTAACTTCAGTATTAGGTAATGTTAATGCTCCTGTTATTGCTGATGTAACATCATTCTATACTAATGTATGGGATCCTGAAGAAGAAAAAGCATTACAAGATATTTATGTTGGTAAGACTCGTATTTCTGGTACTCTTTATGTTAAATCAATACAAGAAGATGTAGCAGTTGAAGCTGGTACTTGTGGTTTAATTGAATTAGCTCAAGTTGGTACTAGTGAAACAGTTACAATGAACTTTAATACAAATGAAGATAAATGGAAGGTACGTGAAGCTGCTCGTAAACTTGGTGTTATTTTTGATGAAGAAGGTAATTCAAAGGCAGGTCAAGGTACATATTGGCCAGAAGGTAATGCATTTGGTGATGTTGCAGATCCACTTCGTGGTCCTCAAAAGGTTATTACTGCTCTTTCTCGTCTTGAACATAAATCATCTGATGGAACAGAATATACAGATATTGATGAAAATATTAAACCAGCATTAAAAGATGTAGAAGTACTTACAAAGATTAAGTATGTTAATACAAATGCAGTAGGTGCTGATGCAGTTTATGGTTCTTCTGTTTCATTTATTGATTTCTGTGATGACAACTGGGAGTATCTTGAAGATGTAGAAATTATTAAAGGTGTAAAACAAGCTGCTCTTATTGGTACAGCAGAATATGATACATCATTACTTAATATTCTTCAAAAGGGCGATTGTATCCTTGCTGAAGATGGAGCTGTTGATGAAAATGAAAACGGTGAAGAAGATGATGCAAATGGATATATTGATAATGTAAATATTCAAGAATTTGGAACATTATATTATGAAGAAGGTGAAGAAGACTTTAATGGAGAAAAAGATGATGATGGTAATGTTATTATACACCATGCAGGTGACTTTAAGTTCCATTATATTCTTATTTCTGCTGCACCTTGGCTATATGAAATAATTGATCCAGAAACTGGTGCTACAGTAAATCGTTCAATTATTCGTGTAGATGCTGCTCTTAACCAAGAAATCGGTACAATGATTCCACAATACCTTGAAGGTTATACATATAAGAATGATCGTCCACTTGGAACAGGAATGTATGCAAAAGTAAAATGGCAAGATTTTATTCTTTCTACAATTACTGATTATAAAGGTCTTCGTACTGCACTTCTTAATAAGTCAGAAATTGATTACCGTTATGTAGTTGATACATTTGAATCATTCCCAGTAACAAATCTTAAGAACGTTCTTTCATACTTATGCAAAGAAAAGCAATCTGCATTCTGTATTGCTAACTTCCCATCAGTTAAGAACTTTATTAAGTGTCCTTACACATCATTCACAGATTCTAAAGGCGTATTTAATGTAGAATATGTTGTTAAAGGATTTAATAAGAAGAAAGCAGCTTCAATGATGTTTAGCTTACCAGCAGAAAATGATGGTGCTTCATTCATTGCATTCTACTCACCTCTTAAGTTTACTGACGGATATCTTGATACAATAGTTCCATCTGCTGGTCTTGTATCTAACTTATTCATTAATAAGTATATTTCACGCCAACCATATTACATTGTTGCTGGTCCTAATTATGGACAAATTACTGCATCTGGTCTTGTTGGTCCTGATTATAAGTATTCAATGGATGAATTACAAATCATTGAACCATTTGGTGTAAACGTTATGGTATATCGTCCAAACTTCGGTACATTCATTAACGCTAACCAAACAGCTAAACAAACTCCAGTTTCTGCACTTTCTAAGGTTAATGTTCGTGAACTTGTTATTTACTTACAAGATGAAATTGAAAAAGTTCTTCAAGCTTATCAATGGGAATTCAATAACCAACGTACACGTAATGCTATCCTTGATAGAGCAAATCAAATCTGTTCAATAATTGCTGCTAATGGTGGTATTCAAGCTTATAAGAATATCATGGACGAATCTAATAACGGCCCAGATATTATTGATAATGAAATGGCTGTTATTACAACTCACATCGAACCAGGTATGGGTTGTGGTAAGATGGTACAAGAACTTCATATTTGGAGAACTGGTCAAATGAATGCAAATATTTTAGATTAATTTATTTTTAATTAAATAATGGATGGTACCTCGGTACCATCCTTATATAAAAAGATTAAACGTTTAATAAAAAATATATATTCATGAATATAATTTATGGCTAATAATTTAACACATTTACCTCATACATTGAATGTTGAGTCAGGTCGTATGAAATACGATCCAAACCATAAGTCAATATTTGAAGTATACTTTACATTGCCAGCAGCTATTCAAAGTCAGTTCAAAACAGAAGAATTATTACTTACAGAACAAGTAACAAATGTTGCAGGTCTTGATGTACTTCAAAAGACTACTCCTGCATCTAATCAAAACTTCTATGGTGTTACTGTTTCTTATTTGAATCCTGTTCTTGATACTACAGCTGCAGATATTACAATTACATTTAACCTTAACTTACGTAATGTAACAGATAACTTCGTATTGAAAGTATTCCGCGCTTGGGAAAATATTTCTTACAATCTTGCTGATGGTACACGTTCAATTAAGACAGGTTATATTACAGATAACTTACGTATTGCTGAAGCTAACCGTAATGGTGATATTTGGCGTTCATATATTTTCCATCACGTAATGTTAACAGGTGTTACTAATATTGATGATTTGGATATTATGTCAAATGATGCTCGTCAATTAGTTTGTACATTCCGTTGCGACTATTGGGAAGATGAATTATCATAATTACAATAATATATACAAAATAAAATCCAGTACATATGTACTGGATTTTTTCATTAATAATTAATAAATGTATGTTTATCTACTTTTATTGTTGTATTATATAAATCTATAAATGTTCTAAATATTGTCATATATTCATTATTATCTATTTCATATAATACATCATTATTTGTTAACTCTATTTCTTTAATATGATCTTTTTCTAATGATTTTTTATTTTTATCTTTAGGTATAATTAAACAATTACATCTTTCACATTCATATTTGATTGGAAATTTATCGTTTATTATTTTAGTTATTTTATAAATATAATGTTCATCAGCATTATTAAATTCTCTTAGCATATAAACATATTTATTTATCATTCCAGCTCCTCCATATATGTTTAACCTTTGTGTATTGAATATTTTGTCCATTTAATCTATTTTAATTTTAATTTATTTATACATAATTTAATAATAAATAATAATAAATATGGCAAAAAAGAATTTAACTGAAGAACAAAAGAAAGAAAAAAAGCTTCAAAAACTATCTGTAATTTATAATCAGGTTAATGAAGAACTTAACCTTAGTGGTAAGACAGTAAATGAACAAATACATATGATGGTTAATGCTTGCCTAGAAATTCAAGCTGAAATTTGTCAAATGGCCGATTCTATAAAGATTGATGATTTACTTAAGGTGCAAGATATTACTGATATTGATAAAAAGACATATCTCGATTTTGTTAATATTTGTGCATTGAAAAATAATGATAAACTTAAGGAAAAGGCAATACAAAAATTCGAAAATGATTTTGCGAATAGATTGGTTATTGCTAATTTACGGCACACATTCTTAGACTCATATATGTCAGGTAATGATTTGAAAATTACTGATGAAGATAATTATGAGTATAAACCATTTGGTGATTATAAATCTGAAGAGTTTGAAAAAATAATGGAAGACTCTGCTAAGAAGCGTGAATATATAAATACTGTATTATATGGTCGTTATAAGAAGATTGCTAAAGCTGCTGAATATATAACACAGTGTGAACTTGAATATGGAAAGTTTAAAGAATTGGTTGATTGGGAATATTATAAAAATGGTGGTTATCCTCAACCAACATCACCAGCAAAACTTTGGTCAATATTTAATAGATATAATGAAGCAATCAGACTAATGACTAAATATGAGTTTACTCAGCAAGATGAATTAAATAAAGAATTTGGACTTGGTGTTAATTTATTAGAACCACAGCCTGTTGAGCACCCATGGATGGTTGCTAAAGATGAAGAAGAATCAGATAAAGAAGAAATTGAGTAAATAAAGTTCCTCTAGCATCATCTATATGTTAAAATAATATAACTATATTAAAAACAATATTTAATGATGCTAGAGGAACTTCTAGATATATTCTGGATGTTATTTATATTAGCTTTATGCCTTATTATTTTCAGCTTCTTGTTCTTTTATTTTTTTCTCAACTTCCATATTATGTTTTGTAATATTCATACCAATAATATCGTTCATTGAAAAACCTAAATCATATGCAATATTACAAACATTATTTAATATATCTCCAAGTGATATTGCTGCTTTTGTTTTTGTTATTTTAGTAAAACTTCCATGATCTTTTACTAATGCTTCATTAAGTTTTTCAGATAATTTACCTACTTCGCTTTGAAGATCTAATATTAATGTAAATGGTCCAAGTTCTACTGGATAATCTATATAATCTCTTATTTGTTTTTGATAATCATTAATTTCCATTATTATCTTCAGAATAATTTTCTATTTCTTCTTTTAATCCATTAATAAAATCTGTAAATTGGTCATCAGACATATTTGGAAACATATCTTTATTAAATTCAACTGTAACTGTTTTTAATGATCCAATTGGTTTTATATGAGTTGTTATATACAATTCTTCTTTAATTGGATTATAATCAACTTCATTATAATAATCACTAAATTTACCTTCAGCCATCATTGTTGAACATATGTTATCCATTATAGATACATATTTTGTCTCTATTTGTTTTTTAAAAATAGAATTTTCAAGTATTCTTAAAGGATCATTATTCATATTAATTCATTATATATTTGATATAACTGGAATGATCGAAAATCTAGTATCTCCAAGTAATTGATCATTTATATCTACTCGATGTAATGGCTCATCATTAAATTTACAAATTTCATGAACTAAATTATCATCTTCTAATTTAATTATAATACCACCATCTATTCTACCTATAGCAACAAATTTACCATTATACACATGTTGTTGTTCCCCCGGTACATCTATTTTCATGCAAATTTCTGTATCTGCACCTTGTGATTCTAATTCATATGCGCATTGTTTAAATCCTGCATATAAATGTTCATTATTTATAATTTTAAGATATAAAGTTTCATGAGGTATAGTTTTATGTTCTTCATATTCTTTAGATAAATCATTTATATGTTTTATTTTTTCTCTATCATCTCCATTACCATGTACAGTATTTGTTTCTTGACGTTCTTTAACTTTTTTCATACTTGTAAAGAATACATCATCTAATGTATATCCCATATCATCAGCAGTTGCCCATATATACCAAAGCACATCTGCTAATTCTTTAAGTATTGCTTCTTTAATTTCAGTTGTAAAATCTCCATGATTATCACGCCAACATTTCTTTACCTTCTCTGCAACTTCCCCAGCTTCACCATTTAATCCTAATGCTGGATATGTTATTGGTAATTTATCAACTGGATAATCTTTTGAAGTTCGCATGAATTCATCATATTGTTCTAATATATGAAAATTCTTTAATTTTTTATCATCTAACATTTTAATTTCTAAATTTATTTTATATCATAATATCCAATCTTATAAGGATATTTTTCTTCATTATACATTTTACATTTAGCTAAACCTTGCAAATATATTTTATTAGATAAATATTGCTTATTAAAACAATCTATTACATCCCATAAAACAAATTCTTCTTTCATATCAGACAATCCAAGTCCACGACCAATTGACTGCATATTGATTACATTAGATTTAAATGATTCAAATAATACACCATAACATAAATTAGCAAGTGTGATACCTGTTGATAAAGTTCCATAAGATGCTATTAATATACAATCATTATTATCTTTAAGCATCTGTTTAATCTCTTCACGTTTCTTTGGAGTCACTGCTCCTGTAATTGTATCTATATGTTTATCTGGAAACTTCTTTTTAATAATATCTGTTATATAATGTATATATTCTGTATGATGCGCCAATACAAGAGTATTCTTATCACATGTTGGTAATATTGTATCACATAGAAAATCAATACGTTCAGTCATAAAATGAGACATCATTCTTTCAATTACAAGCATATTAGTTGCAGTTGATTTTGTTATAATCTCTTTTAAAAACTTAATATAATCAGTTTTGAATTTTAAGAATATTGCATCAGCATTTGTTTTATTCTTGCATTTCCTTTTAAACTTATCTAAGTTTTCAACATCTTCCCAACCAAATAAACCATCTTGTAAAAATATTTTTGCCTTTGCTTCTAATATACCTTCAGGTAATGTTTTAGAATATTGTAATTGAAATTCTGGCTTTTGTAATTTAATTCTTTGTTTCTTGGTTATACCAGTTTTAGGATTAGTAACATTTATATAGTCAAATTCAGACAGACCATATTCTGCACATTTAATAAATAAATCAGTTGTTTTTTCAATATTCTTATATTCTAATCTTACTTGTTTAATTTGCACTTTAGATATATATCCCTCATCCATTAAATATCTTGGTTTGATTTCTTGTATAGTTGCACCTAATAAAGATTTAAGACAATAATATTCAATAGTTTTCTTTTTAGGAATTGTACCTGTCATACCAAAGGCAATCTTAACATCTTTCATAAATGGTTGACTGATAATTGTTTTAATTTGATTAGCTGTTGCTCTGTGTGTTTCGTCCACAAACACAATGTCAAAATCTGTAAAGAAATCTGGATTATATTTTGAATTAGGCTTATTACGAGTTCCCTTATCTAAATATTTAATAAGAGATTGAAATGTACCTATTGTTAAATTTGCAGATTCAACTAATTTACCACCACCCCATACGCATTCAGTATTAAAAAATTCTGCGTATTCTTTAAAGTCATTATATCCTTGAGTTACTAACTGTATTGAAGGAACAATCATTAATATCTTCTTAGCGTTCAAATATTCAATGCAATATCTAAATATCATATATGCTATAAGTGTCTTACCTGCACGAGTAGCTAAACCTGATACTGATTGTTTCCATTGTAATATTTTATATGCAGCTTCATATTGATACGGGCGTGGTGGAAATTTTAATCCCCAACTATCAACAATGTTTTTAAACTCATCAAAAGTATGTTTTATATCACGTTTAAAAAAACGTGAATTATCTAATAAGCCATCAAATTGAATTTTGTTATCCTTAAAGAATTGATATACTTCTTGCCATAAACCTATTGAACACCAGTAAACTGTTTGACCAGATGATTGTACATATTCAAATAAAAAATCTTGAGTATATGGAGGACCACTATATGTTGGAAGGTAACATATAGGATCTACTAAATTCAAATGTCCTTTTAATTCTTTTAAGTGAATTTCATCTTCTTTTGTATCATATTTAAGAAATAAATATCTTGTATCTTTATCTGAAAAAATAAAATGTATCATATTTTATAACTCTTAAACCAATCCATTTTATTATATGACTTTCTAAAATTATTTGAAAATACTGACTCATTAGGGTCAATATCTAAATCATTTAATAATTGATGATATTGATTTAACTTATTATTATATTCATTACGTTGTGTTTCTCTATATTGATTTATTTGTTTTGCTGTTTTTGATTCTGGATTAAACGTAATATAATCACATCGTACATTAACTGTATGATCTATTTCATTATATTCTGTCATCATTACACAATATAAATCCATAACTTTAACTGATTTATTATTAATGTTTTCATATAATTCACAATCAGTTATACAATCTTGTTTTTTCATTCTATAGCCAGTTGCCATATCATATAATTTATCGCCTTTTAATATATGATTAACTTCTGACATATTAGTATTATCTGTTACAGTAAATTTAAAATCCATGTAATCAGAAAATCTATCATGTATATCTACAATAAATTCAGCATTAGATAATGTTAATATTGGATTTTGATTATCTAATACTTTTAATGTAAAATTATTATTAAGTGTTAAAGTTTTATTTTTCATGTGTGATTGGCGGATAAATCGCATTCTAATTTCCAAAATTTATCCATATCTTTTTCTGTAAATCTTTTGTCTTTCTCCATATACCATTTGATGTTTATCTTAAAACATCCATGAGAACATACAGGACACATCCATCCTATTCCAGTAAAACAGCAGAAAGAATTATCCGATAAAAATTCAGTAATTGTATCTTCATTGATACCTTTATCTAAAAAAAGATTTATATAATACTGAATTTTTATCGGGGCTTGTTTTGCAAATTCTTGTTGAAATTCTTCAAAATCCATCAACTATACTAAATCTTTTGATTTAAATATAGTTAACTTTTATTAACAATTTCAAAGTCAGCTATTAATGGGTGGTGATCTGATAAACCGTTGTTATCTAATGCAAAATGACAATCATTTATTTTAATATCAAATTGTGCATCCTTCATATTAACAATAAATATCTTATCACAATCACTATAATTATTTGGTATAACTTCTTCACATTTATAATTGATTACACTATTTAATGTATTTATTAAATGATCAACTATTTCTCTATCCCATGAATATTTATCATAACAATTAATATCTCCCATTATAATTACTGGATGTTCTATACCTTTATTAAATCTTTGTGTAAACATATATTCAAGTAATTGTTCTATTTGTGATTTACGAGCTTCTATATCCTTTTCGGCACCTTTAGGACTATCATTCTCATAAAATGCAGCATCAGTATGTATGATATAAACATCAATATTATATTTATTGTTAATTGTTAAATCATATAAACGAAATCCTTTATGTGTTAACAAATCATTTGCATGATCTATATATCCATAGCATTTTTTCCATTTAACAATAGCTTCTTTATTAATTGTTATATCTTTATTTTTTAATATTAAATTTAACCCATCTGCCTTAAATCTTGGTAATGGAAAATGAGAAAATATTTCAATACTTGATAATATTTTACTTGGATAAAAACCACCAGTATATGTGCTGCTTATATATTCATTATTTAATTCACTTAATAATTCTTCATGATAATTAAAATCTTCCTGAACACCTATTAAGTCTGCTTTTTGATTTAATAAAAACTTACTTATTTGTTTGGTTTTTTCAGAACCATCTACATTATCATTAATCGTAATAATTGTGGTCTTTTTAATTAATTTATATATCCATTTAATTGGTGTTAATATCCAAGGTAGATCATTTAAATCTAATTGATAAGGAAGTCCATCAATATTATATGTTATTACTCTTAATTTTTTATTCATATTCTATTTTTATATTTTTCCTCTGGATTAATTAGAATATATGGTAGATCAAATCTATAACGAAATAATGTATGTGGCCAGTGTCTTAATTGTATTATACATTTATCATTATAATTTTTAAATTCCTTTTCCCAACAACACCAACCATCTTTCCCATAAAACATGCAATTATAGCATATATGTAATTTATCGTTTAATCCTAATTTTGATTTTGGTTCTCTTTGTATTTTCTTTTTTCTAGCCATAGAAAATAAATGCCGGATTAACCGGCATTCATTTATTTATCTTCTTTCTTTTCATCATCTTCTGCAGTTTCTGCTTTTTTTAATTCATCCATCTTTTGCATTACTGCTTGATGTTTTGAAGCAATATCATATGTCTTTTCAGTAGCATCAACATATGCATTATGTAAAGGCTCGAAATACTTATTAATTGCAACAACCGCTGCCCATTCTGTATAACCTGTAAATTGCATTTGTCCTAATGTACGGAGTATTGCATCAAGTTGTGCATAAGGTATCTTCTTTGCTTTCTTTTCAGGATTCCAGAAATCATAAAGACCAACAAGACCTAAAGTATATTGCCATTGTACTGTTTGTTTATTTAATAACATACGAATACCTTCAGCAACTTCCTTATAGTTTTCCTTTGGTAAATCAAATTCTGTCTTTGAAACTTTTTGATCATTTGCGTCAGCTTCTGCAATTAATTCTGACTCAATTTTTTCGAGTTCTTCAAGAGTCTTTCCATTTAATGACTCTCCATACTCTTTAAGCATTTTTTGTTTTGCCTCTATATCCATTTATTAATCTTATATATTTTTATAGTACTATAAATATAATTAGTAATGCAATAATTGCATAAACTAAACTGTGTTTTATCATTCCTTTGAAATTATTTGCTAATTCTTTTCTTGAAACAATATCAAATACTAACAAATAATTATCTGCTTCTTTAGGACCAACATGTTTAAACTCTAAATCAATAAAGTTATAAAGATTTTCAATTTTGAATACATCTCCAATTAAATGTAATTGCTTATATGCCCAATGTTTAACAAATTCATTATTATTTGTATTTTCATCGTCAAACTCTATAATTGTCTTAGTAATATCAAAAAATCCTTTTGTATCTATATTAGGATTAATTACTCCATATAAACGACCAAGCCAATCTTTTCGTATATCTACATTTAAGTATTCTTTCAAAACTATCTTAAATGCTTCACTATATAATGTTTCTCCAATAAAATTATAGTCATTAATATAATTTATAAGTGATTTAATCGTTTTATATATTCTTCCACATAATGTCTTATAAAACAAATCTCTAAAAAATCTCATTATTCACCAATGTTAATTTTTATTAAAAATAGTAAATAAAAAATAAACTATTCAATAAAAAATTAAATAAAATTGAAATTTTATCAATTTTTACTATATTCAAATAGTATTTATAATCGAATAAACAATAAAATAGAAAATAATATTTTTATTTTTAATAAAGTATAATATCTAATTTAAGATAAAAGTGAATATACTAAATTTAATTTAAATAGTAATAAAATGAAAACAATTTCAGAAGCAAAGACAAAAGCAAAGTTCGAAATTCAAGATAACACTATTAATTATATTAGTGCAGCTGAATTGAAAAAGTATCTTGAGATCACAGATCGTTTCATTTCAGATGAAACTAAGGAACTTGTTAATTGGCTTATTGTTAATAATGATTCTTATATTTCGGAGCTTTCAACCGATGATGATGAAAATGCTCTTGCAGGATTCTATAAAGCTGGCGTTCCTGAGAAAGATAATTTGAAGGAATTATATAGATTACTTGGTACAATTATTAAGAATGGAAATACTATGGAGATTCCAGTATTTCAAACAAAAACTCAATTTGAAAACATTATAAATAAAAAGGTTGCACCGGATGTTGTTATTCTTGACTTAGACAGTGAAAAAGGTAAAAACGCTGTTGCTAAGAAATACGAAGGTCTTATTCATAAAATTGCTCAACAATGGAAGGGTAAGATTAATCTTTCATATAATGATATTGTTAGTGTATGCTATGAAGGTTTAGCATATGCTATTAATACTTATGGTAAAAAGAATAAAAAGTCTAAAGCTGATGATGATGCAGTAAAGGGTTATACATTTGGACAATATGCTGCATATTGTATGCGTAATCATGTAACTGGTTGGGGTGTTGCTGATTCTCATTTGGTTCATATTCCAAATTCTCAACAAAAGAAGGAACGTGATCTTAAGGGTCATAATACAAAGAGTCTTTCTGTTTCTGGTGATAAATCAGTTGGTCATGACGATGATGGTAATAAAACAATGTTTGACTTTATGGGTTCATCTACAGATATTGAAGATAATGTAAATGATCAAGACCGTAAGAAACTTTGGGATGATGTTTGGAAGATTCTTTCAAAGGAATTTGATACAAAGACACTTGATATTTGGTGTAGTTATTGGGGTGCATATGATCATAAGAAACTCCAAAATAAAGAAATTGCTAAGAAGTATAATGTTGCAAATTCAAATGTAACATATTATTGTCAAAAAGTTAATTCATTTATGAAGAAAAATAAGCAAATTTCTGATATGCTTGTAGAACTTTATGAATTACTTAAGGAATCAATAAATGACCATGACAGAGAAAATTCTTCAAGAGGTCGTATGGTAACAAGTACTGAAAATATATACGATGAAGATTAATGAAAGACATTAATAATTTTATATGTGAACGTTTAACTATAAACAATATTAATGATGGTGATAAATTTGAAGTTAAATGTAGAAAAACATATAAAGATATCGGATTTACACAAAGAAGAACATATAATGGAATATGTAAAATAGATAATTCTGAAAGGAAAAAAATGTTTATAAAAAATGATGATGGAAAAGATATTGTATTTTTTCCTGGAATAAGATTTAATGGAACATTTGATATAATCAAAATATTAAATTAAATTATGAAAGATATTAAAGAATACATAATGGAATCTAATGCAAATCATACAATATTTAATGCTTGTATGGAATTAGATAATAATGAAAATATTTATAAGGAACAATATTGGCCATTAGTACAGAATCTTGTTAAGAAACATAAATCGGGTGATTTTAAAATCGAAACACTTGAGAAATCATCAGTTGTATCTAAATTAGCAACTGCAGCATTAAAATCTGCTAAAGCTGGAAATTTATCTAATGATGATAGAAAACGTCTTTATAAGTTTATTGTTGGTAATCTTCTTAAAACAATAAGTAATGAAGGTGAAGACTTGACAAAAGAAGAAGAGGATTATATGATTGAATGGGATTATAATAATTCAGACAAATGTGGATGGTAAAAATATATAACAATACAAAATGAAAGATATAAAAATTAAGATTAATGAAGCTGTAAATGGTATTACAGGAATTAAATCTGCTACATGGTTTATAAGTATAAATGATATAAATTATTTAGGATTAAGCCAAGATAAAGCTTGGAAATCAACTACATTTCCTATTGTAAAAATTATAACAAAGAAAACTAAAGTAGAAGATTTTATAAAAATGATTACAAATGAATATTCATTAGAAAATGGATATTGTTTGACATTTCTTAGAAAAATTGAACATGAAAATGGAAGTCGTTGGGAATTAGGAACTGGTTTACCTGCAGTTACTGCTTGGAGTACAAAAGATAATGAATTTAAATATGAATATTTTGTAGATGGAAAATGGAAAGAAGGAAAACCATCTCATGATTCATTGGAAAAATATTTTAAACAATTTACTTCAAAATATTATGGACCAATGGCAGTTGTTAAAATTGACGATATGAAAAATTTACCTAACAATATATAATGAAAGACATTGTTGAATCTATAAAGAAAACTAATTATTCTGAATGGCATGATGTTAAATGTGTCAAAGAATATAAGATAGAACGTAAGACTGGTGGTATGACATTCAAACAAGGAGAAGAATATGAGGCATCAAAAATAAATGATAATTGGTGGCTTATTGAACAATTTGGTGTACCAGCAGAAGACTTTAAAAAATATTTTAAGGATGTTTAAATGAAGTCTATAATAAAATATATCAGAGAGTCTGTTGAAACATACAGACTCAATGAGATTGAAGCAACATATAATGTACAGCCTGAAGAAATAATACTTCAAGCTCCTGAAACTTTTCAAGAGTCAGATATTCAACAATACATGGATGATATGTGGCTCAATCAACTTCCATCTTCTCAAGATTATTCTGAAAAATTCTTTGGTAAAAATAATGATAATATATCTGATGCTCACTTCGAATATGATACATTTGAACATATCGATGTTGAGCCAAAAGAGTATATAGAATGGGATTCTAAATTTGATGATAAAAAAACAAATGATGACGTCAAATTAGAATATTTTAAAATCAAAAATCTTAAGTACATTATTACATTTGATAGATTTGACATGGTTGATGTTACTGATGATAATGTTGAAGAAAAATTGATTGATGTATTTAAAGCAGCAGAATCATCAAAAGAAAATGAATATCCAATTGAAATAATGTTTGATGATGAATCATTAGAGTATAGAAAATAAAATAATAAATAAATATTTATAATATGAAAGACATCGTTACAAAAATATATGAATCAAAAAATAAAAAATGGTTTAATTGGCGTCTTGTAGCAAATGATCTTGACAATGATACTAAAGAATTATTAAATAAAGTATGTGAAGACACAAAAAATAATTCTTGGTATTCAATGGAAGAAATTGAACAACGTTTTTGGAAAGGTGATTTAAAAGATGAGTTAGATAATATTTGGGATATTGTTACAACAAAAATCTTAAATGTTAAACATAAGAAAATGGCTTATGAATTAACCCCAAAGGATATTATAGATCAATATTCATTAGCTACAAGTGGTAAACAATCAAAAATTGAAGTTATTGCTCAGACTTGTTATATGACTCATCGTTATATGGGCGATAATAAAAACACCATGAAAGGTTATTAATTATGAAAGACATTAAAGAATATATAACAGAAGCAGCTAGTGGAGAAATTGAATTTCAAGGTCAGAAATTCCAATTAAATCATATTATAAAGGCTAATGTACATAATGACATATATCAAGCAACTCGTGTAAAAGAGTTTACTGAAGATATGTGGAAAGACCTTAAGAAACAAGGTTGCACACACTTTATTTGCTTCCCACCTCATTACACAAAACCTGGAAATGAAAAGGTTGATGAATTTCAGATAAAGATGTTCATTAAAGGAAAGAAGATGTCTGATACATATAAAGGTGGAGAACTTTATGCTATCTATGACACAAAGACCCATGAATGTATTAATAAAGATATCATGGAAAAAGGTAAAGCATATAAAGTTATAAGATTTGAATAATAATAAATATAAAACATAATTTTAATGAAAACTATACAAATTTTTATAAAAGAATCATTACATAATAATGATTGGTTATCTAATGCAAAGAATAATGAAGCACCTTTTGTTAAAGCTGCTTTGGAAGATGAAGGCTGGACAGTAACAATTGGATCACAAGATGAAGATTTTAATGGGATTAATTTAAAAGTTGAGAAAGAAGAAACCGATGATCAATATGGTGGTAAATTTGATTTAGATGTAAAAGGAAGTTCTGATAATAATAAAAAATCTAAAAATTTCTTATTTACTATAAAAAGTGCATCAGGTAATGAATATCCATTCAAAGATAATAATTTCTTAGCATTTATTGATTATGAAGATAAAACAATTGCTCTTTGCAATCAAAAAGATTTAAAAGAATTAGCTAAGAAATATAAAGAAAGAGATAGTAAATTTGGTGATAGTTCAAAATATGTATTACTACCAAAACAAGAAGTTAAAAAACTTGGAAGAATAATTAATCCTTCAAATAAAATCAAAAATTTATTGAAATAATATTTAAATATGAAAGATATTGTAAATTATATTAATGAATCATCAAATAAAGATGCAATGTTCTTAGGTGCAACTTCTCGTCGTACTGATGATGATTTTGAATTTAAGACAGGTGAGG
>Ga0310691_10003992_pt1 | contig 16977 bp, 11 predicted proteins | sample 176DNAGHGlowgp2_FD_203887 | JGI IMG/M metagenome (GOLD analysis project Ga0310691, IMG submission 203887) | Sheep rumen microbial communities from Palmerston North, Manawatu-Wanganui, New Zealand - 1766 DNA GHGlow gp2 (v2) (version 2) | ecosystem: Host-associated > Mammals > Digestive system >...
GGGCGGCGACCTCGGGGCCGGAGAGCGTCTGGATCGCGAGCGACTTCTGGAGGATGTCGCGGACGCGGGCGGCGTCGGGGCGGGCGTTGGCGGCGAGCTCGGCGCGGATCTCGTCGTCGTGGATGAAGTCGCGGCCGCCGTCGCAGTAGCGGTCGATCTCGTCGCGCTTGATCACGGTCTCGGGCGCGAACCTCTCGTGGTTTTCGGGCATGTTCTTCTCCTTGTCCCCGGTCTGCGGGGCACGGGGCGCCCCGTGCGCGGACGGACGGGGCGTTGGAGGGGCGGAGTATAGCACAAGCCCCCGCGCCGCGCTAGGCGGCGCCCTCGCGGCGGTCCGCGGCGCTGCAGGTCCGCTTGACGCAAAGGTGGGGTTATCCTAGACTTCCCCTCCGTTCGTCCCCGTCCGCTTCGGGCGGGGTTCCGCAACGGAAAACCCACCAATCCCACGCCTCTCCCATGTACCTCACCGGATTCGCAGACGAAGCCGCCCGCGACCTCGCGGGCCAGATCGCCGCCACCAAGGAGCTCGGATGGTCCAACATCGAGTCCCGCGCCATCGACGGCGTCAACATCCACGACCTCTCCGACGAGGCGTTCGACCGCGCCGCCGCCGCCCTCGACGAGGCCGGGGTCCGCGTCAACTGCTTCGGCTCCACGATCGGCAACTGGGCCAAGTCGATCGACAGTGACGCGGACTTCGAGAAGGACCTCGAGCAGACGCATCGCGCGATCGCCCGCATGAAGCGCCTCGGGACGAAGATGATCCGCATCATGAGCTGGAAGGTCCTCGAGGGCCGCCGGCCCGAGGACCAGATGCGCGAGCTGCGCTGGGAGCGCCTCCGCCGCCTCGTCGACCTCTTCCTCGACGCCGGCCTGCAGCCGCTGCACGAGAACTGCATGAACTACGCCGGACGCGGCTGGAGCTACACGCTCGACATGCTCGACAGCGTCCCGGGCCTCAAGCTCGTCTTCGACACCGGCAACCCCGTCATGCTGCCCGACTGGACCAAGCCCGAGCCCTGGCCCCGCCAGAGCTCGTGGGAGTTCTACGACGCCGTGAAGGACCATGTCGCCTACGTCCACATCAAGGACGGCAACTGGATCGACGGCAAGATGCACTTCACCTACGCGGGCGAGGGCCAGGGCGACGTGCGGCGCATCGTCGAGGACCTCGTGCGGCGCGGCTACGACGGCGGCATCTCGATGGAGCCGCACCTCGCGGCGATCTTCCACGACCCCGTGACCGGGCTGCCCGACCCCGTGAAGATGCACGACACCTACGTCGAGTACGGCCGCCGCTTCGAGAAGCTCCTCGCCGAGGCGCGCGCCGCCGCCGGCGCCTAGGCCGCCCCTTTTCCGCCCGCCCTTCCCTTCTGCCCCGCCATGGCCATCGATCCCGCGCTCGTTCCGTTCAGCGCCCCGCTCTCCTACCTCGCCCTCGGCGTCCACGCGAAGGACGACTGGTGGTGCGAGCACCCCGCCGGGCTCTTCCTCCGCGAGCTCCGCACGAGCCGCGACGAGGCGCTCGTCGCGCATCTCGTCCCGCTCGGCCCCGACGGCGCCCCGCTCGCGTTCGAGCGCTACGCGTCGGGCCCGGAGTCGCTGCGCGCCGAATGCGCCGCGGGCGCGTGGGAGTTCGTCTTCGCGGACCCCGCCACGATCCTCGCGCGCGCCGACCGCCCCGGCCTCGGCCTGCGCCTCGACTTCCTCGCGGAGGGCCGCCGCTTCCAGATGCTCTTCGCCGTGCCCGCGCCAGGCTCCGCCGCGCCCGACGGCACGCTCCTCCTCGCCAACGCGCACAAGAACCGCGTCAGGTTCCTCCTCGCCGCCCGCGCCGGCCGCCTCGTCCCCGACGACTCGCGCTGGGACGGCCGCGACGCCCTCTCGATGGCCGCGAACCTGGTCGCCGGGGGGCCGGAGAGCGGCGACACCCGCCCGTTGGAGCTCGCCATCCGCGAGTACACCGGCGAATGGGACGGCGCCGTCCCGGCCGCGGACTTCGCCGCCGCCCGCGCCGCGCAGGCCGCGGACTTCGCCGCGTTCCTCGCGCGCGTTCCCGCCGCGCCGCCGGAGCTGGCGGAGACGCGCGCCGCCGCCGCGCACCTGCTCTGGAGCTGCTCCGTCGCGAAGGCCGGCTACCTCGGCCGCGACGCGCTGCTGATGTCCAAGAACTGGATGGACCGCCTCTGGAGCTGGGACCACTGCTTCAACGCCGTCGCCCTCGCGCCGGTCCGCCCCGACCTGGCGTGGGACTCGTTCCTGGCCCCCTTCGACCTGCAGGCCGAGGACGGCTCGCTCCCGGACTCCATCAGCGAGGGCGCCGTCGTCCGCGGCTTCGTCAAGCCGCCGATCCACGGCTGGGCGCTGCGCCGCCTGATGGCCGCGACGGAGCTCTCGGAGGCGCAGCTTTCCGAGGCCTACGGGCGCATCGCCCGCTGGACGCGCTGGTGGCTCGACTGCCGCGACCGCGACCGCGACGGCCTCTGCGAATACGACCACGGCAACGACTCGGGCTGGGACAACGGGACCGCGTTCCTGCGCCTCCCGCCCGTCGAGACGCCCGACCTCGCCGCGTTCCTCGCGATCCAGTGCGACGTCCTCGCGGACCTCGCGCGCCGCCTCGGGCGCCCCGGCGCGGAGGCCGCGGAGTGGGCGCGCATCGCCGACGCGCAGATTGCCGCGATGGACCGCGAGCTCTTCGACGCGGCCGCCCGCCCGCTCGTCCGCGCCGCCTACACGCACGAGACGTTCTCGCCCGACACGCTGATGCTGCGCATCCCGGTCCTGCTCGGGGACCGCCTTCCCGCGCGTCTCCGCGCGCCGCTCCTCGCCGACCTCGAGTCCGACAGGTTCCTCACCGAATGGGGCTACGCGACCGAGTCGCCCGCCTCGCCGCTCTACAGGAACGACGGCTACTGGCGCGGCCCGATCTGGGCGCCCTCGACGCTGCTGCTGTGCGACGGCATCCGCGCCTGCGGCCGCCCCGACCTCGCGCGCCGCGTCGCGGAGCGCTTCTGCCGGATGTGCGCGAAGAGCGGCTTTGCCGAGAACTTCGATGCCCTCACGGGCGAGGGCCTGCGCGACCGCGCCTACACCTGGACCGCCGCGGTCTTCCTCGTTCTCGCCGCGGAGCTGGCCGGACCCTCCGCATGAACCCCGCCGCGTCCGCCGGGAACCCGCCCGTCGCGGCGCTCGCCACCGCTCCCGGGGCGGCCGGCGTCGCGGTCGTGCGCCTTTCCGGCGACGGCGCGCTCGCGATTGCCGACAGGCTCTGCGCCGGGGCGCGCGTCCCGCCCTCCGCGCTGCCCGGCGGGAGCTTCCGCCTCTACCGCCTCCGCGATCCGCGCGACGGCTCCGCGATCGACGAGGCGCTCGTCCTCGTCTTCCGCGCGCCGCACAGCTACACGGGAGAGGACGTCGCCGAGTTCCAGACCCACGGCGGCCGCGCCGCCCCGACGCGCGTGCTCGACGCGCTCCTCGCGCTCGGCGCCGCGCCCGCCGGGCCGGGCGAATTCACGCGGCGGGCGTTCCTCTCCGGGCGCATCGGGCTCGACCGCGCCGAGGCGGTGATGGATCTCGTCGCCGCGCAGGGCGACCGCGCCGCTCGCGCCGCGGCCGAGCAGCTCGCCGGCGCGCTCGGCCGCCGCGTCGACGCCCTCTACGACGCCCTGCTCGCCCTCTGCGCCGACCTCGAGGCGACGCTCGACTTCACCGACGAGGAGGCGGAGGGCCTTTCCGCCCCGATCCGCTTCGACGGGCGCGCCGCGGCCCTCTCCGCCGAACTCCTTGCCCTCGCCGCCACCGCCCGCGAGGGACGCCTGCTGCGCGAAGGTGCGCTCGTCGTCCTCGCCGGCCCTCCGAACGCCGGCAAGTCGACCCTCTTCAACCGTCTGCTCGGCGAGCGCCGCGCCATCGTCGCCCCCGAGGCCGGCACGACCCGCGACTCCCTTGAGGAGACGCTCCTGCTGCGCGGAATCCCCATCCGGCTCGTCGACACCGCGGGCCTGCGCGACGCCTCCTCCCCCATCGAGCGCGAAGGCGTCGAGCGCGCCCGTTCCCTCGCCGCTCGCGCCGATCTCGTCCTTTCCCTCTTCCCCTGGGGACAGACCCCTCCACCGCGGGGACAGACCCCCGCGGACCAGACCCCATCGCACCGGGGACAGACCCCATCGTCCCTCGGTCCCAAGATCCTCTTCGTCGAAACCAAGGCCGATCTTGCACCATCGTCTGCGGGGACAGACCCTGTTTCGGATTCGGGGTCTGTCCCCGATCCCGCCTTCGCGCCCTCGAATCCGAGCGTCGTCCCCCTCCGCGTCAGCGCCGTGACGGGCGAGGGCATGGACGCGCTCGAGGCGGCCATCCTCACCGCGCTGGGGACAGACCCCGCCGCCTCGGACGGCGGCGGCGTCGCGGTCTCGGAGCGCCACGCCGCGCTGCTCCGCGAGGCGGCCTCCTCCGTCTCCGCCGCGCGCGAGGCCTTCGCCGCGGGCGCCGAAGCCGCCGCCGTTCCCGCCGCAGGCCACCTCCGCGCCGCCGCCGAATCCCTGGGCCGGATCACCGGCCGCTCCTACACCGAGGACCTCCTCGACGCCGTCTTCTCCCGCTTCTGCGTCGGGAAGTAGAGCCCCCACCGCATCTCCCGAAGACATGAATCCACGACAGGAGCCATCCGGGGACAGACCCCTTCTTGCCCCGAGCGGGGACAGACCCCTTCGCCTGGCGGTGGTCGCCGGGCTGCCGGAGGCGGCGGGTTGTACCTTCCGTCGCCGCCTCCAGGAGATGGCGCAGGGCGCCGAGGTCGCCGTCGTGTCCGTGCTTTCGGGCGAGATCGATTTCGAGGCCAGCCCCCAAGCCTCCGCGATCGACCGGATCCGGACGGCCCTTGGGGACGGCGAAATCGCCTCGGTGCTCTGGCGCCCCTCCGGGGCAGTGCCCGCCGCCCCGGAAGGCGCCGAAGAGCGGATCCGGACGGCGATCGGGCGGCTCCGCCGCGACCTCGGCCTCGCGGAGACGGTCCCGTTCGTCCTGACGGAGACCGCGCCGTTCGGAGGGTCCGCGATCCTCGACGCCGCGCTGGAGCGGACGGCCGCGTCCGTCCCCTGGGTCGGCCTCTCCTCCGCGCGCGGACTGGACGATTCCAAGGCCTCCGCCGAACGCCTCGGAGAGCGCTGCTTCCGCGTCTGGAAGGCGATGTCCGCCGTTTCCCCCGCGCGGCGCGAGGCGCAGGCCGCGAAGTACCGCGACGCGATGCGCGTCCGCACGCGCGTCCTGCTCGATCCGGGCGAATTCCTCGTCACCTCCCCCTTCGGACTCCGCACGCACCCCGTGACGGGCGAGGAGGGGCGGTTCCATGCCGGCGTCGACGGCGCGCTCTGGAACGGATGCATGCTCCTGGAGACCGGCATCTGCGCCTGGCGCGGGGGCACCGTCGTCGAGGCGGCCGACACCGACGGCCCCGCCGGAACCTGCGTCGCGATCGACCATGTCGGTGGCCTCCGTACGCGCTACTTCCACCTTGAGGCGGGCTCTCTTCGCGTCGCACCCGGCGACCGCGTCCGCGAAGGTTCGCTCCTCGGCTGGATGGGCCGAACGGGCCGCGCCACGGGCGAGCATCTCCACTTCCAGATGGAGCGGGACGGCGTCCCCGTCGACCCCCTGCCCCTCCTTGCCGTCCCTCGATAGTCGTCCTTCGGGGACAGACCCCTTCGCGTTCCTTCCGTGCGGGGGACAGACCCTCGTTTTCGCGGGGCGCGGGGGCGCATTTTGCGCCCCAAAAATATAAATCCATCAAGTATAGCACAAATCGGGAAAAAAAGTGTCGCCTGTCAGGCGACATTTTTTCCGGGGCGTTCGGGCAGTCTTTTCCCCGTCCCGCGGAAATGGCTTCCGCAGACGGAAAAACCCCGAATCAAGAAAGGAAACAACCATGGATTCCAAACCCGAAATCCCGAACGCCGCCCCCGAAGGGCGCCCCGCCGCCCCTGCGGTTCGCCCCGCGGACGAACCCAGCTACGCCCCCTGCGTGCTGCTCGTCCGCGAGGACGCCCGCGCGATGCGCTCCATCCAGTGCATCTTCGACGGACGTCCGTCCTACATGCTCCGTCTTCTTCGCGCCTGCTACCGGACGCGGGAGGAGGCGCTCGCCCTCGTCCGCGCGGGAGACATGGTCTCGATCGACTTCTGCCTCGACTTCTGCGAGCCGCGCGAGGCGGACGACGGGTCGTCCGGCCATAGCTGCGCCGTTCCCTACCGGACGGAGTCCGTCCTCGAGGCGGCAAAGGGCGGGGAGGCGATTTACGTCTTCGACGACGAGGCCGGCCTCTGGCATGCCTGGAACGCCGTCGGCTGGCGCGTCGACGAGGACCCCGCCGCCCCCGCCCTTTCCGATCTGGTCGAACGGCTCGGCAGCGCGCCGTCCTACGATCCGTTCTAGCACCGCGAAAGAAAGGAGTTGCAGCATGACGTCCGATACGAATCCGGATCTCGGCGACCGCGCCGGGGAGAACAGAAACGAACCGTTCGCAACGACGGCGCCGGAAACGGCGGCGGAGATCCCGCCTTCCGCCGTTCCGGCGGAGACCCCGGTTTCAACCGGGGAGGGGGAGGAAGAATCTGACGGAGGCATGGAAACCGTCGTCCGGTTCTACGTGCTCCACGAATACCGGAGCGGGAAGGGCGGCGCGCTCGCGATGTCGCTCTCGCCCGCCCGTCCCGGGCACTCGGGAAGCCTCGTCGTCTCGCTTGCGCCGCAGGGCCGGGATCCGGCGCCGGAGGAGACGCCCGCCTTCCGCTCGAAGAAGCAGTTCGTCTGGAGCCAGCGGCTCAACTTCCGGCTCGCGCCGGTCGAGGTCGTGCAGATGCTCCGCGTGCTGCGCGGAACCCTCCCCGCGGTCGGTGCGGACGGCCGCGGCTGGATCCACGGGAAGTACACGCGGATCGAGGTCGCCCGCGTGGAGGACGGCGGCCGGAGCGCCGTGCGGATCTCGGCGGGGCGGACGATGCCGGACGGCTCGCGCCGATTCGCCTGGGTCTACCTCGACGCGGACGAAAGCGCCGTGCTGCTGCTCTCGCTCCAGCAGACGCTGCCGGTACTCGTCTTCGGCGTGCCCGTCGCGCCGCCCGCCCCGGTCTTCGCCCCGCCGCCGTTCGTTTCTCCCGCCGCTCCGCCGGATTCCGCCGCGGCCGCCGAACCCCTGCCCGAATGGTGACGCCATGCGCAGGCCCCGTCTCGTCGCCCCCGCCGGGGGCGTGTACCACGTCGTCTCGCGGACGGCGTTCCGCCGCTTCGCGTTACGTCCGGAGGAGCGGAACGCGTTCGTGCGGCTGCTCGCCCGCGTCGCCGCGTTCTCCGGCGTTCGCGTCCTCACGTTCGCCGTGATGTCCAACCACTTCCACCTGCTCGTCCGCGTGCCGGAGGGACATGAGGTTTCCGACGAGGCGCTGGAACACCGCGTGCGCGCCCTCTACGGCGATGCGCGCGCCGACCGCCTCTTCGCCCGGTGGGAGCGGTGGCGGGCAACGGGCGCGGAGTCGGCCGTCGAGGAGGCGAAAGCGCGGCTGCGCGCCAGGATGCACGACCTCTCGCAGTTCTGCAAGACGCTCAAGGAGACCTTCACGATGGACTACAACCGCCGGACGGGGAACGTCGGCGGCATCTGGGGCGGGCGCTTCCGCAGCGTGCTCGTCGCCCCGGAGGCCGCCGCGCTGCTCTCGGTCGGCGCCTACGTCGACGCGAATCCCGTCAAGGCCGGCATGGCGCACCGGCCGCGGGACTACCGCTGGGCGGGCTTCGCGGATGCATTGCGCGGCAACTCTCTTGCCCGCGAGGGCATTGCGGAGCTCGTGCGCCTCGTCCGGGGCGCGGCCGTCGCCCCGCCCTTCGACGCCGCCGCCGCCGTCTACGGCGCCGCGCTGGAAGGCCGGCTTGGCGCGGAGGCCTCCGCCGCGGGGTCAGACCCTTCGGCGACCGACCCTTCGGCGACCGCCGCGGAGTCGGCCACCGCGGAGTCAGACCCTCGCGAAGGCCCCGCTGAAGCGCGCGCTGCAGCGCTGGCCCGTGGGACGATCGCGGAGAAACTGTCGAGCGGCGAGCCAATCTCCTTCGCGGAGATGCTTCTGTGCGACGTTCCCGCATTCTCGCGTGGCGGGGTTCTCGGATCTCGTCGGTTCGTCGCGCCATTCTCGATGCGACGGAACGGCCGCGACCGGACGGCCCCCTTCCCTCTCGTCGCCGGGATTCTTCTCTGGACCGACCGGCCCCTCGCCGGACCGCCTTTGCGGATGGTCTTGTAGTCCGTTCGGCCCCTCAGCGGATCGAAACAGCCAGGCGGCGGGGTCCAGGCGGCGGGGTCTGTCCCCGCGGGGCGGGTTGTGGTAGACTTCGGGGGCGTGGACACCCTTACCCCCGAACATCGCAGCTGGCTCATGTCGCGCATCCGTAGCGTCGACACGAAGCCCGAGCTCTTCGTTCGGTGCGTGCTGCACCGGGCGGGATACCGCTACGGCCTGCACTGCGCGGACCTGCCCGGTCGGCCGGACGTCGTCCTTCGCTCCCGGCGCATCGCGATCGAGGTCCGGGGCTGCTTCTGGCATCACCATCCCGGCTGCCGCGCGGCGACGGTTCCGCATTCCCGCCATGCCTGGTGGGTCGCCAAGCTGCGCCGCAACACGGATCGCGACGCGCGGCACGTCCGCGAGATGCTCGACGCCGGCTGGCGCCTTCTCGTCGTCTGGGAATGCTTCCTTTCCGGATCCTCCCCCGAGGCGCGCGAGGGACAGGCCCGCGTGCTGCTCGGCCGCGTCGCCCGTCTCGAAGCCGGCCGCCGCCGCGTCGACGTCCTCTCCGCCGAGGACGCCGCCGTCCCCGGCCGAGCCTCCCGCCGCCCTCTTCGGCCGGAAAAGGCCGACCTTGCCTCCCTCCTCTCCCCGCCGTCCGCCCTCCGCTAGCCTTCCTCCAGTCGGGGACAGACCCTTGCTAGTCGGGGGCTGGGGGACAGACCCCTTCTGGTTGGGCGCTTCTGGTTGGGCGGGGGAGCGTAGCGGGGACAGACCCCATCGTTGGAGCGCGGGGGTGGCGCAGGGAGCGGGGTTCTGGTAGAATCCGCTGACATGCACCCCGCCACGGACGAGAAGCCGACGAACGCGGAGGCCGCCGGGCCTCCGCCCGGGTTCGTTGCGCCCGAGGGCTTCGAGCGCCTTTCCGTCGTGATGCCGTGCTACCGCCTCGGCGCGCGGATCGCGGACAACCTCCGCACGGTGGCGGTGCTGCTCGCCCCGATTCCGCACGAGCTCGTGCCCGTCGACGACGGGTCCGGCGACGGCACGCCCGCCGCCTTCGACGAGGTCGCGCGCGAACTCGGCCCCGACCGCATCCGCCCCGTCGTCCTGCCCGAAAACCGCGGAAAGGGCGAGGCGCTCCGGGCAGGGTTCGCCCATAGCCGCGGCTCGCACGTGCTGCTTCTGGACGGCGACCTCGACCTCGACCCCTCGTTCGTCTGGCGCTTTCTCGGAATCATGCGCGAGACGGGCGCCGACATCGTCATCGGCTCCAAGCTCCATCCCGAGTCGCGCATCGACTACCCGTGGCGCCGCCGCGTCGCCAGCTTCGTCTACTACTCGATCGTCAAGGCGCTCGTCCGCCTCCCCGTCCACGACACCCAGACGGGCATGAAGCTCTTCACGCGCCGCGCGCTCGGCCACGCGTTCGACCGCATGCTCTCCAAGCGCTACGCGTTCGACCTGGAGGTGCTCTCCATCGCGCGCGACGCCGGCTTCCGCATCGCGGAGGCCCCGGTCGGGATCGACTACCGCGGCAAGATGGGCGCATTGACGGTCCGCAACGTCCGCGACGTGATGGTGGACACCCTCGCGATCTTCTACCGCACGCGCCTGCTCGGCTACTATCGTTCGCTCGAGGTGCGCCCCATGCCCGCCAATCCGCCGTCCGTCACCGCCGTCGTCGCCTGCCCGGGCGCGAGCGCGATGCTGCGGCAGTGCGTCGAGGCGCTCGCCGCGCAGCGCGCCGCCTACCCGAGGCTCGACGCGATCGTCCTGCCGGACGCGCCCACGGGCGAATCCTGGCCGGACTGGGTGCGCGAGCTCCCGACGGGACGCGTCCTGCCCTCCGACAAGCGCAACCTCGGCATCCGCGAGGCGCGCGGGGAGATCGTCGCCTTCCTCGACGACGACGCCCGGCCGCTCGAGGGCTGGCTGGAGCACGCGGTCCCGTACTTCTCCGACGCCGCCACGGGCGCCGTCGGAGGCCCGGCCGTGACGCCGCCCGAGGACCCCTTCCCCGCGAAGATGTCCGGCCGCGTCTACGCCAGCCCCCTCGTCTCGGGCGGCGCGCGCCGCCGCTACGTCCCGACGCGCGTGCGCTCCGAGGACGACCTCCCCTCGTGCAACCTGCTCGTCCGCGCGGACCTGCTGCGGCAGATCGGCGGCTACGACACCGCCCACTGGCCCGGCGAGGACACGATCCTGTGCCTGGAGATCGTCCACCGCCGCGGCCGTCGCATGGTCTACGATCCGTGGGTCGCCGTCGCGCACCACCGCCGCCCGCTCTTCGGCCCGCACCTGCGCCAGGTCTCGCGCTACGCGCGCCACCGCGGCTACTTCGCGAAGAAGTTTCCGGAGACCTCCCGCCGCCTCGCCTACTTCGTCCCGTCGCTGCTGCTCCTCGGCACGATCGGCGCCGCGTTTTGCGCGGCGCTCGCACCTCTTGGCCGTCTCCCCGCCGTGCTAGCCGCGGCGGGGGGCGGGGTTCTCGCGATCTACCTCGCCGCCGTCCTCGCGTTCTCCTTCTCGACGCGGATCCGCGTCTGGGCGTGGACCGCGGCGGGAACCGTCGCCACGCATTTCGCCTACGGCTGGAACTTCCTGCGCGGTCTCTCCGCGAGGTCCATGCCCGACGGCGTGAAGGACTTCGACCACCAGGGGAAAACGTCATGAGAATCGTCGTCGGATACGTCCCGCTCGAGTCGGACCTCGGCGTCCCGCTCCTCTCCCAGAACCGCCAGTTCCAGTGGTTCTCCAAGCCGACCTACGTCTACCCCATGGTTCCCGCGAGCGCGGCGACGCTGCTCGCCTCCAAGGGCCACGAGGTGCTCTGGCTCGACGGCATCGCCGAAGGGCTCACGCAGGCGGAGTTCGACGAGCGCTTCGCCGCGTTCCGGCCCGACCTCTTCCTCCTCGAGACCAAGACGCCCGTCGTCAAGGCCACCTGGCGCAAGGTCGACCACCTCAAGGACCTCGTCCCGGACTGCCGGATCGTCCTGTGCGGCGACCACGTCACCGCCTTCCCCGAGGAGACGCTCCGCAACTGCTGCGCCGACTTCGTCCTCGCCGGCGGCGACTACGACTTCTCCGTCGCCGCCCTCGCCGACGCACTTTCCGCGCGTGGCGCGAGCGGCGATGGAGAGGACCCAAGTCCCAGGTCCCAGGTCTCAAGTCCGGTCGGCGAGTTGCGACCTGCGACTTGCGACGCCGCCGAAGGCGGCCCGCGACCTGCGACCATGCCGAAGGGCTTCTTCTGGCGCGCCTCCGACGGCTCGATCGCGACCTCCGGCCCCTTCTGCAACAAGGACCATCGGCTCGAGGACCTGCCGGAGATCGACCGGGAGCTCACGCGGTGGGAGCTCTACAGCCGCGAGAACGGCAACTTCCGCCGGACGCCCGGGACCTACACCATGGCGGCGCGCGACTGCTGGTGGGGCAAGTGCGCGTTCTGTTCCTGGACGACGCTCTACCCGGAATGGCGCCACCGCACGCCGACGCAGCTCCTGGACGAGATCCAGCGCCTCGTCGAGCGCTACGGCGTGAAGGAGATCTTCGACGACTCCGGCTGCTTCCCCGCCGGCGCGTGGCTGCGCGAGTTCTGCGAGGGGATGGTCGCGCGCGGGCTGAACAGAAAGGTGACGCTCGGCTGCAACATGATTCCCGGCGCGCTCGACGCGGAGCTCTACGGGCTCATGGCCAGGGCCGGCTTCAAGTTCGTCCTCTTCGGCCTCGAAAGCGCGAACCACGACACGCTCGCGCGCATCAACAAGTGCCCGCTCGCGAAGAACGTCGAGGAGTCGATGCGCCTCGCCCACGAGGCCGGGCTGCGCCCGCACGTCACATGCATGATCGGCTACCCGTGGGAGACGGAGGTGGACGCCCGCCGCACCATCGCGCTCACGCGCTCGCTCTTCGACCGCGGCTGGATCGACACGCTCCAGGGGACGATCGTCATCCCGTACCCCGGCACCCCGCTCTTCCGCGAGTGCCGCGAGAAGGGCTGGCTCCGCACCGAGGACTGGGACCGCTACGACATGCGCGAGCCGATCATGAAGTGCCCGATCCCGGACGACACCCTCCGCGCCCTCGTCCGCGGTCTCTACGAATCGTTCCTCACGCCGCGGTTCGTCTGGCGCCAGATCCGCTCCATCCGCTCCTTCTCCGACCTCGCCTTCCTCTTCCGCGCCGGCCTCCGCGTCCTCGGCCACCTCCTCGACTTCCGGAAATGAAGACGAAGCATGTCTGCGGGACCTTTCTGTTCTCGGTGACCCTCTTTCTTGTCGCGGTGAAGCTCTGCGACAACCTTCCCCACGACCGGCTCTTCGTGGTTCCGGTTCTTTTGGCCGGCGGACTTCTCTGCCTGTTCCTTCCACGCACGCTCAGGGAATCCCTTTTCCGCCCGACCTGGTGGAAGATGGTTCTGGTTGCCGCATGGTGGTTCGTCCCGAGATCCTTCGAGGATGGAGTCTACGATTGTCCGGCCGTCTGGTTGGCCGCATGGTGGTTCAAGGCCGTCGGAGGTCCGTGATCCACTCCGCAGGATGACATCGCGGCCGAAGAGCGAAAACGCCCGTTTTCCTTGATTTTCCCAAATTCTCACAAGTTCTTTATGCTTCATTCCAAGAGTTGTTTTGATATCCATTCATACACCTGCGGGGTCTGTCCCCCGTTGGCGCCCCAAATCTGCAATCTTGACCTTGATTTCTAGGTTGCGCCCAATGGACAGCCATGCTAGAATCATCCGCGTTCCCTGAATTCTCCTCTAGCCTCAAAATGAGAACTTTCGTCCGTACCACGCCCCGCTACGACCAAGAGGCCAAGGCCCACCATTGCGCGAACGTCGTCGCACGATTCCGCCAACGGGCGGAACAATCGCAGAACGAAGAGTTTCCGGGGGAACGGTTTCGCCGCTTCCCGGGAAATTACTTCAAGAAGCAGCACGAGAACTTCCGTACCATCTACACCTACGAGGAGAGAAAGATTCTCGGTCAGGATGTTCGGTGCTTCGTCGCTCTTTGTGTCTTTCCGCGCGGAAACACTGAATATGAACGGTTCTATTCACCTGGTTCGACGGTCGCCGAACGCGCCAAGATCACGAACCGCGATCAAGTCGAATGGCAGTCCCTCTGGCAGGAGATCGAGGAAATCCTGAAGCAGCAGCCGCCGCCCGCCCCGATTCCCCTTCTCGGCGGGGAGGAAATCCAGTTCATCAACCGGGACGGCGGGCTTCTGCAGACCGTTTTTGACTACCCAATCTACGAAACGAAGGGATGGGTCGACCAAACCAGTGGTCCGTCGTTCGAAGATCCGTACAAGGTCGCGGAAGCGCTGGATAGAGTCATTTTGAAGGTCGAGCTCAATGAGGAACTCACTGGAAAGACAATTCCCGTCACCAAGGAACCATATGGTACCCAGAGTCCCGACAAGTCGGAACAGACGAACATCGAATACTGCCGTTTGAAGGACAAATCAGGCCGTTTCGCGTGGTTCCTCATTGGCTTCGGAACGCCCGAGGAACTGGAACGATCCAAAAAAACGCTTGGTGACGACGTCCTTCCGGCGGAAGGGCTCCCCGACTTCGACCGGCTGGCCAACGCCTGCCGCCGAGTGTATCCCTACGACATGATCAACGACAAGGACCGTTGGAGGGAAATGGAGCGGGATCGCGACGGGAACTTCGTCCTGTCGGAGGAAGAGCTCCGCATCGTGTCCGGCCCCGTCCAGTTTCCCCTCTTTGTCACCGGTCGGGCAGGAAGCGGGAAGTCCACCATGCTCCAGTATCTTTTTGCCGACTTCTTCTTCCGCTATCTGGACCGGCAGAAGGCGATTCCCGGGGCGATTCTTCCTCCGGTCTACCTTTCCTACAGCGACAATCTGGTCGAGAACGCCCAGCATCTGGCGGAGGTTCTTTTCGAAAAGAACCACGTTTTCCAAACGAAACTTTCAAACATCGGACTTGGATTTCAGAATGACGTCAAGCCTCTTCTTCCCGGTTCTTTCCTGACATTCCAACGGATGGTCCGCCATTGTATCGAAGAAGTCAACCCGGAGGCCTGCACAACTAAGTTCCGTCCTGAGAACCACGTTTCCTATGCTCGATTCCGGACTTTGTGGGAGAAGGCGTTCGGACGCGAACGCAACGCGTTCCGCGACTTCGGGCCCGAACTGAGCTGGCACGTAATTCGCACATATGTCAAAGGATGGGACAGCGAGGCTTTTTGCGAACCGGACGACTACGCCGAAATCGGAGCGAAGAACCAGAGCGTGACAACGGACGTGTTCCGGACGATCTTCGAGCGCGTTTGGCCATGGTACCAGAAGCTCCAGCAGGAGGGAGGTCTTTGGGACGATCAGGACCTTGTGCGGTACTGTCTCGCTCCCGATGACGACTCCGCAGAAACCTGCGTCTCCGAATGCTTTTCAGCAATCTTCTGCGACGAATCGCAGGACTTCACCCGCATCGAGACCGACCTCATCTTGAGGCTTTCTACATTCGCCCATCGGCGGATCGACAACGAAAAATGGATGAAGAAGTTGCCATTCGTCTTCGCGGGCGATGAATTCCAGACCTTGAATCCGACCGGATTCAGTTGGGATTCACTGCGTTCGTACTTTACCGAGCGCCTCTGCAAGTCGATTCAGAGAACCGAATCTTTCGCCGCTCCTGATCCCGTCAACCTCAAGAAGAACTACCGCTCGACGCCTCCCGTGGTTCGACTTGCGAACCGGCTCCAACTTCTCCGCCAGACGCGGTGCAACACGGGAACCAACACCGAACCGCAGGAACCATTCGACACCGATGTCAACGCCGAACCCGTGTTCTGCCTCGATGCCGATGACCAGGAGGTCTGGGATCGCCTGATCCAGTTGAATGTCTCGCTCATTATCCCCTGCGCCGATGGACAGACGCCGAAGGAATTCCTGCAAAACTCACCCGCAAAGGGGAAGCTCGCCTTCTATGATGACGGAACGCCGAAGGGCATCACGGTCTACAATCCCATTCAGGCGAAAGGTCTGGAATATCCCGCGGTCGCCATTTACGGATTTGACAACGAAATGCCATCCGAGCTCGGTCTTGACAATCTCCTCCAGTGGTTTGACCGGAACGGCAAACGGACGGCGGAAACGAATGACGCCGCCGAAATCGGGTTGAAGTATTTCCTGAGCAACGCCTACGTCTCCGCGACACGTGCCAAGCAGAAGCTGTTCATCATCGGCCATTTTTCGCAGGACTCTTTTTGGTCGTTCGCCTTCGCCGATCCGACTGGAAAGAAGCTCCTCAACAAGGCCACGATCCTTGAAGAACGAATGATTGGAACCTTGCGGAATCCTGATGCCTGGAGGAACACCGACGGGAACGACGGGGCGTTGGAACGGGAGAACCAGTCACAACTCGGGTGTATTCTGCAAGGCAGTCTTGATTGTCTTTCCGAAAACGGTTTCGTGGATGCTCGGACAGCCGCGCAGACGGCGGAATCGCGAGGACTTTCCCTGCAGGACCCCGGACTGATGCGCCAAGCGGCCGCACGCTACCGCGAACTGGCGGAACCGACGGGCGAAAAACGATGCGAGGCATATGCCAATCTGTTCGATGGTCGCTACGGGGACGCGGGAAGGCTGTTTCTGGCGGCCGACGAGGGGGACCAGGCGGTGTCCGCGCTCTGGCGTTCGCTTGAAGTTCCCATCTCCACGGATGTCCTGCGGGACATCGCTGGCGTTCGGTCTTCCGTGCGGCTCGAGAAGACAATTGCCGGTAAGGCGCTTCTGCCATCGCTTTCGCTCTGCGAGTTCACGCAGTGCATCCGGGAACTGCTTCCGATCCTTGTCAATGCCGAAGCCCGCTCGGAAGAACGGGATTTCATCCTTCAGACGGCTTCGGTCTGGCAAAACGTTCTTTCGATGATGATTGGGAAAATCCCGAGAGTGGCGGACAATGATGCGAACGAAGTTCGCGACCTGCTTTCCCAGACGAAGCGGGCTGACGGCTACGGCATTTCCGTCTCCTCGCAGAAACGGGCGTCCATCGCCTACGGGGCGGGTCTCCTCCGCGAGGCGGTCGAGCTGTGGAGAAAGGCGGCAAAATCGGATTCTGGGTTCGTTTATCCGTCCGAATATCATATTGCGCTCGCGAAGACCGACTCCTACCCTGCCACACTCTTCCACTGGTGGAACTCGAAAACAGGAAACTGGGCGCACCGCGTGTTGGACTGCTACAAGGAGAACCGGAATGTCTTCGCGGGACCGCTGCCCGAAGAATGCCGCCGCATCGTCGGAGAAGCGGCGATGAAGGATGGAGACCGGGAAGTTCTTTCTGTGTTCCTGCCCCGTATATTAGCCAAGGCGACGTCGGTCCCGAATGCCTCAGAATCAATCCGCCAAGCTTTTTCAATCGGCATGGAAATCAACGGGGGTGCCCTCCTCAACCTTGTTCGATACAGGCTTGGAGAACAATTGGAATTTCCGGATTTGAAGGAAGATTCCGCACACTCTGTCCGAAACTTCTACGCCGTATTGCGCGCATCCTTGAAAATGCGCAATTCCGAAACACGGAATGATATCAAGAAGAAATTGGAACACGTTTCTGCGGAAGAGATTGTAAAGCAATATCTAGGCGACTTTTATGACAATCGTTGGAATTCTCTTCTTCTATTTGAAACCGGACGTCTTTTTGAATCTCCCGAACTGGAAATTCGAAATGTC
>Ga0310691_10003995_pt1 | contig 16974 bp, 12 predicted proteins | sample 176DNAGHGlowgp2_FD_203887 | JGI IMG/M metagenome (GOLD analysis project Ga0310691, IMG submission 203887) | Sheep rumen microbial communities from Palmerston North, Manawatu-Wanganui, New Zealand - 1766 DNA GHGlow gp2 (v2) (version 2) | ecosystem: Host-associated > Mammals > Digestive system >...
TCCTCATTGATTATTTTAGTGCCGGCAAACGCTATGTTTACCGGCACTCTTTTTTCTCTTACCTCTTCCATCTTCCATCTTACTTCTTCCATTTCACCCCCATGTTGTAGAGGATAAAGGAGTAGATGTCAGCCTGCTCCTCCAGCACCTTTGCCAAGGGCTTGCCACCGCCATGCCCTGCCTTTGTGTCTATACGGATGATGACGGGATTTGTTCCTTCATGGCACTCCTGCAGCGTGGCAGCAAACTTAAACGAGTGGGCGGGTACTACGCGGTCGTCGTGGTCTGCTGTGGTCACCATCGTGGCAGGGTAGGAGACACCCTTCTTCAGGTTGTGCAAGGGTGAATAGCCTTTCAGGTATTCGAACATTTCCTTGGAGTCCTCGCTGGTACCATAGTCAGAGGCCCAGTTCCAGCCAATGGTGAACTTGTGGTAGCGCAGCATGTCCATGACGCCCACTTGTGGGATGGCTACACGGAACAAGTCTGGGCGCTGCGTCATGCAGGCTCCCACAAGCAATCCGCCATTCGACCCACCTACAATAGCCAGTTTCTCTTTCGATGTGTAGCCCTCGCTAATCAAGTATTCGGCAGCACTGATAAAGTCGTCGAAGACGTTCTGCTTCTGCATCTTTGTACCAGCCAGATGCCACTCCTCGCCATATTCGCTGCCGCCGCGCAGGTTCACCTGTGCATAGATACCACCCTGTTCCAGGAAGGGTATGCGCATCGCCGAGAAGCCAGGAGCCAGTGGAATGTTGAAACCACCGTAGCCATAGAGGTAGACGGGATTTTTGCCGTTCAGTTTCATTCCCTTCTTATACGTAATAAACATAGGTACGCGCGTACCATCCTTGCTCTGGAAGAACAACTGTTTGCTCTCGTAGTCCTGCTGACGGAACTTTACACTCGGCTGCGCATACAATGTGCTCTCGTTCTTTTCCATGTCATAGCGATAGATGGTGCCAGGCATGGTAAACGAGGTAAAGGTATAGAAGCATTCGGGTTGTTTCTGGTTGCCCGTAAAGCTCACACTACCTACCATCGGCAGTTTGACTTCGTGGCGCATCTTGCCGTCCAAGCCATAGATGAAGGCGTGGTCACAGGCATCCTGCGCATAGGTCAGAATAAACTGACGGTTAATGACATCAACCCCACCCAGCATGTTCTGTTGCTCAGGGATGAGTTCCTGCCAGTCGTTGACTCCAGGCTGATGGATGTCGGCTTTCATGATGCGTCCTTTGGGTGCTCCGTAGTTGGTGTAGAGGTAGATGGTGTTCCCTTCGTTATAGATGGGACTGTATTGGTAGTCCATATTATCCGTGAGTTGGATAAACTGCGACTCCTGTTGGCGTAAGTCACGGACAAACAGGTTGTTGCCTGCTCCTGCCCCCGCTTCGTACATGTACATGAGCGTCTCCTCTTCGTTGACACTCAACTCATAGAAACGCTTCGGCTGCGTGGGGTTCTGGTAGAACAGCACATCCGCTGACTGCGGTGTCCCCATCTTGTGGTAGTATATCTTCATGCCTTCGTTGACATTCGAGAACTCCTTGCCCTCTGTGGGACGGTCGTAGGCACTGTAGTAGAAGCCGTCGCCCTTCCATGCTGCCCCGGAGAATTTAGCCCACTCAATATGGTCGTTGGTCAGCTGTCCCGTCTTCAGGTCAATGACGTAGAACTCCTGCCAGTCGGAGCCGGAACGCGAGATGGCGTAGGCTGCCCACTTGCCGTTGTGTGCAAAGTAGACCCCTTTCAGTGCCACCGTTCCGTCCGTACTCAACTTGTTTGGGTCTAGAAATACGCGTGGCTCTCCGCCCAACTCGTCCATGACATACATCACAGATTGGTTCTGCAGTCCATTGTTCTTATAGAAGTACCACTTGCCGTGACGCTTGAGTGGCGCCCCGATTTTCTCGTAGTTAACCAACTCTGTCAGTCGTTTCAGCAGGTTCTTACGGAATGGTATGCGACTCAAGTATTCGCTTGTCACCTTGTTCTCGGCCTCTACCCATGCTGCGGTCTCAGCAGACTTGTCGTCTTCCAGCCACCGATAGGGGTCTGCCACTTTGGTGCCAAAATACTCATCCACAGTACTGCTCTTTGCTGCTGCCGGATAGTGCAGATTCTGAGCTGAAACCAGTGTGCTGGCCATCGTAGCTATTGCCATGATAATAGTTCTTTTCATAAGTGTTACGCAATTTTTCGCTGCAAAGATACAATAATTCCTAAAAATTGATTACCTTTACAGCCAGAAATTGATAAAAATATGAATAATGTAAAACGAATCGTACTGACTGGCGGCCCTTGTGCTGGCAAAACTACTGCTTTGGTGCGCATCAATGAATACTTCTCCAATCTGGGTTTCAAGGTGTTTACCGTACCCGAAGTGCCCACTATGTACAGCCAGGGCGGCTGGAGCTACCTGACACCGAACAAGAATCTCTATTATGAGGGCGAGTTGGCCATTCTGCAGACCCAGCTGGCACTGGAGGATAGTTTTATGCGACTGGCAGAGACGTGCACCAAACCCACTGTCGTCGTCTGTGACCGTGGCACACTGGATATCTCGGCCTATATCTCTCCTGAGATGTGGATAGAGCTGTGCCAGAAGTGTGGCACCACGCCCAACGAGCTTCGTGAACGCTACGATGCTGTGCTCCATTTGGTGAGTGCTGCTGATGGTGCCGAGCAATACTATACCACAGCGACCAACTCCACGCGCTATGAACAAGCCAACGAGGAAGGACTGCAGTTGGCCCGCGACTTGGATAAGAAAGTCAACAAAGCCTGGACGGGTCATCCCCACTTGCGTGTGATCAATAACCACGACGATTTTGATACCAAGCTAAATCGTGTCCTTCTGGAAATTTCCAACGTGTTAGGACTGCCACTGCCTGTTGAGGAAGAGCGAGTCTATCTCGTCGAACTCACTGGCGAGCTCCCTGAGTGCATCGAGAGTGAGATAACGCAGACCTATCTTGTTGCTGACCCGGGCGTTGAGGTCCGTCTGCGTCGCCGCTGCTGGGGTGGCGAGGTCGTCAATGTCCATAAGACCAAGAAGCGTGTGTCGAAGACAGAGTATCTGGAGACAGAGCGCCAAGTCAGCAACGCCCTCTACGAGTCCTTGCTGCAACAGGCAGACCCCTACCGCTCTACCATTCGTAAGACCCGCCGCTCGTTCATCTGGAAGGGGCAGTATTTTGAGATAGACTTCTTCCACGCTCCTGTGGACAACCTCATGATACTGCAGACCAAGGGCGTCGCCGAACAAGAGAGCGTCAACTTCCCGCCATTTATCAAGGTCTTGCAGGACATTACAGGCAACAAACAATTTTATAACTATAATATTGCGTTACGCAGATGAAAAAACTATTTACCTCTGTCTTGATGCTGCTGGTCGTTCTGACCATTGCTGCTCAGAGTGCTCGCGATGATATTAAGGCCAATCCCTGGTTGGCAGGTTCTAACTATGTTGACTATGACCGTCAGCTTCCCAACTTCAGGTATACAGCCACCCCCGCAGGCTACATACCCTTCTATTTCTCGCACTATGGCCGCCATGGTTCGCGCTGGCTCATCAATACCAGCGACTACGACAAGGCACTTGACCCGTTGAGAAAGGCTGCCCGTCAAGACAAGCTGACAGCCGTCGGCAAGGAGACGCTGGCACAGTTGGAGCAGTTCTACAAGACCATCGATAAGCGCTTGGGCGACCTGACAACCGTTGGTGAGCGCCAACATCATGGTATAGGCAAGCGCATTGCTGCCCGTTTCCCGGAGATTTTCAAGAGTGAGGGGGTTGCCATCGATGCTCGCAGCACGGTAGTGACGCGCTGCATCCTGTCGATGGTTGCCGAATGTGAAGAACTGATGGCCGCTAACCCTACAGCACGCATCCATAACGATGTCAGCGAGAGCCTGCAGTACTATCTGAACCAGTCTCGCGAGGGTAGGGTCAAGGAGGCTCGTGACCATATGGACAGATCAGCACTCAATGCGTTTACCGAGCGCCGTACGCACCCCACCAGACTGATGAATGTACTCTTCAACGACCAGCGCTGGGTTGCTGACAGCATCCCCCAGGGTTCGCTGATGCGCCATCTCTTTGAAGTCGTTATCAATATGCAGAGCCATGACGATGGTGTTGACCTGTTACACCTCTTTACCAATGATGAACTCTACGATCAGTGGACCATCAATAATGCCAGCTGGTATCTGCGCTATGCCAATGCTCCGCAGACGGGCAATGTCAATCCTTTCAGTCAGTTCAATCTGCTGACGAACATCATTGAGACAGCTGACACCTGTGTAGCCCTCGGAAAACCACAGGCTACTATGCGCTTTGGCCATGAGGTGTGTGTCTTGCCGCTGGCTTGTCTTATGGAACTTGGTACGTGCAATGCCAGCATCAACGATCTTGACCAATTGGAACGCTATTGGCGCAACTATACTATCTTCCCCATGGGATGCAATATTCAACTGGTTTTCTATAAACCCAAAAGCGGTCAGGGCGACATCCTTGTCAAAGCACTGCTCAACGAGCGCGAGGTGACCTTGCCTGTTCCTTCCACGTCTACACCTTATTACTATAAGTGGAAAGACCTCCGCAAATACTGGTCTGACAAACTTCACAAGTTTGCTCAGTAGTTATTTGCTTGCTGAGCGATACTGGCTATAGTTGCGATAGAAGGACGACATGCTGTTGTAGCCAGACAGCGTGGCAATTTCTGCTTTGGACACCTGAGGGTTCTCGGCCATCAGTTGTTCAGCATGTGCTATGCGCTTGCGGTTGATGTATTCCTTGAAAGTCATGTGTGCACATACGCTGAGTGCCTGTAGCAGGTAAGTACGGTTGGTACCCAGCTGTTTGGCAACGTCGTTCAGTAGCAGGTTGGTCTTTAGATAGAACTGCTGCTCGTTCATCATTTCCTCCAACTTCTCGTAAATCATGATGTTGGTCTTGCTGGGTGTGGCAGGTGTGTTTTCCTCAATGGTGGTTTCTGTATCTTTCTCCTGTTCCTCGGGAATGTCGTGGATGGTGAAGTTCTGTTGCATGCCAACCCACGACAGCGAGAAAATGAGCGCTGAGAAAGCCAGCGAGGGAATGCCGAGGATAATGGTGTCAACAAACAGCTGCCGACCTATGAAGTTGACTACTGCCGAGAATAGCGAGGTGACGATGAAGAGTATGAGGATGGTGGGAATCTCCTCCATCTCCTTATTCTCCGTATCGGCATACAGCTGCTGTACCATATTGTTGAAGCGTCTAATGCGCCGTATGCCGCTGACAACGACCACTACTACTTGAATGGCAAAGATGGCGTGACAGACAATGTGTACCAAAGTCTGAATGAGTGGCAGTCCGTTCAGCTGCGGGGCGTGGCCGTGATACAGATAGCTGTTGATGAACTCTACCTCCTGCTGGTTGTCCATCAAGGCATAGAGCATGCCAACGGTGATGCATGCTACAATGGGTATGCCGAATGCAGTCAACAGAAAACTCTTGTCTCTGTATAGAGGTGTCCTGTCTGTGGTGGCGCTGATATATATAAGGAATAAGGGATATACCAGCAAGTTCGTCGTCACGTAGACGGTGTCCGTAAAGGGTATCAGTCCAATATGGTGGTTGAAGTATACGAAGTGGCACGCATACAGCAGCAGGGTTGCTATGGCCCACAGTAGCAGCCAACGTATGGCTTTGTTGGTGCGTCGTCTGTAGGTAAGTGTCAGCTGGGCAACCATGACTACGCTTACCAGAAATGGCAGTGAAGTGAATAGCAAGTATATCATATTCGTTGCAAAGGTACGTAATAATCTGTAAAAACCCAAACAATTCCCTCTAATTGTAATTTTGGGACATAGATTTTGCATTTTTAAGACGATATTTTGCAATTTTGTTACGTTGAATTTGTTTTGATTATTTAATTTTGCATTATCAAAGCTCGATTTTAAACTATATTAATAAATTTTAGGTTAAACTAAACACCTTATCATTATGAAGAAACTGAACCCTTGGCTATTCCTTAGCCTTTTCGTAGCAGCGTTTACACTGAGTGCTTGTGGTGATGATAACGACGACAATCCTCCTAAAGATGAAAAAATTGAAGTTACTGAAGCCAACCTCAAGGGAACTTGGGACGGCAGTGTGGAACGCGACTTCGCCCAGGGCTACTACCAGCGTTGGCGTGTTCAGTTTGACGGCAAGAACTATACCGCATGGCATACTCACCAGATGATTGGTTCTATCAAAGACGATGTTCAAGGGCTGAAGACCGTTGGCGATAAGGAGCAGGGCACTTGGGAATACAAGGACGACGTGCTTATTCTGACTCCTAAGAAGATGTGGGCATCCTGTTTTTTTCAGATGAAAAGTATTGAGACGGGTGATGGAAAGTATGTCTACTATAATTATAATACCGATACCATGGAGGCTGATCAGTGGTATGAGACTTCTGAATACATTATTCAACAGGGAATTGAAAGAGATTTAGAAGACGGTATCAATGGTAACGAAATGACTATTTCAGTATGGTCGGTTGCAAGTCTTACCAAGACGGACTTGACTGTAAGAATTAACAAGGACGTCTTCAAACTGAATAAGAAATAACCTAATAACATTTGTATAATAAAAAACGTATCATTATGAAGAAACTGAATCTTTGGCTTTTCCTTAGCCTTTTCGTAGCAGCGTTTACGCTGAGTGCTTGTGGTAGTGATGGTGATGGTGATGATCCAGCTCCCACCAACCTTAAAACCAATGTTCTCTATGCCACGTTCCCTGATGGCAAGACAATTGAAATTGAAATCGTAGGTATTGGCGGCAATGCCCTTAATCCGATGTCTTCTGAGGAGAATCATTTCACCTTCTTTGATGGTCCCTGTGATGTTCATCTGGAATGTAACTTCAAGACAGGCAATGGAACGGGCGACATTGAACTCATAGACCAAAGAGCCTTGGATCCGACATCACAGGCTGTTGCGTTAGAATATAGTCGTGTGGGTGGCGAGTTTAAAGCCACAAAATGCCGCTATGAGAAGGGCATACTCTACTTCCATATTGAGGGCTCAGGTCAAGGTACCAAGGTTAACTCGCAAGAAACTGTCAAGTGCACTTTCAGGGCAGATGTTAAGCAGACAGGCACAATTTACTATCCTAATTAATTCCCTTCCCGACAATACGATGCTAAAATTCTAATTTGAAGTGATAGGGACTGTAAAAAAGTTAAGCAAAACAGGAATTATGAAGAAACTGAATCTTTGGCTTCTTGCAAGCCTCTTCGTAGCAGCTTTTACGCTGGCTGCATGTGGTAGTGATGGTGACGATACCCCACCACCTTCTGGTTCTGATATCCAGGGTAATTGGTATTGGTATATGGGCAATGATAACAATAACATTGCAGGTGCTATGATTATCAGAAATAATGAGTTTGATCTGATTATCGGTGCTTGGGGACAAAAGTATTCAGGAACCTATACCTATCAGTCGGGCGTCATGAAGCTTCATATTACTAAGGGCCGTACTTCTCGTGCACCACACACGGGTTATGGTTTAGGCTATGGCAATATGGATCCAGAAACGTTGGATGCAACATGGAGCATTCTGGATCAGGAATATTGGACGGTAGAAGCCGATATGACGATGAAATTCGTCGTTTCTGGTAACCAAGCAGACAGTGAGTTCGCAAACCGCTCTATTGTTTATTACAAGAAAGACCGTACACCTAAAGTAAATCCTACTGAGTCGCTAATAGGTACCAAGTGGTATGAAACTGAAAACTCATCTCCTGACGACAAGATCTATATGACCTGGGTTTACGAAAACGGAAAAGCCAACTGGGGCAATCTGGTGTGGAGTACCGAAATTATCGAAAACGGCCGTTGGGAAAAATTCACCCGCCATTCCTATACCTTGACAGTGGATGGCTGTGATTTCACCTTGACCTCTGGTGAAGGAGTGAAGAGAACCGGTTCATACGTAATAAATGGTGATGAAATGACAATATGGATGGGAGATGAAGAAATGCACTTGACCCGCATCAAGGGTGATTTGCTGAACACCTGGAACAATGCCACTGAAGTAGAAATCTAAAACATAGTGTGATGAAGAAACTGAATCTTTGGCTCTTTATGAGTCTGTTTGTAGCAGCGTTTACGCTGACTGCATGTGGCGACGATAACGATGACAAGCCACGTGATAACAACCCGTTGTTCGGACGATGGGAAGGGCAACAGTCTAGTCAGGATGGCACCACTGTCAAATATGCTTTAACAATTAAAGATGATAAAAACGTAACCTTGGAATATAGGATGTATTCTGCTGGTGGCGGTATGCACAATGGTTACAACCGTATTGGTACCTATCAGATTAATGGTCAGACGCTTAATGTATACTTTACTACATTCGAGAGAGTTACTGGTGATAAAGAGACTTTCATCCAGGATGACCATTTTGAGTATACCTACAGATTGGAGAACGATAAACTCTATATATCTGGTGAAGATGATTCCAACGGATGGCCGTTAAGGAATGTTGAATTTGCCAAGAAATGAATTATAATTCAAAGCTAACCTTTTCGTAAAGACTCTCTACTGAAAAGTAGGTTGTGGGCACTGCCTTGAGACGGTGCCCACATTTTTTTGCGTCATAATTTTGGCTATGTCGAATATAATGCCTATCTTTGTCGGTTGTTAAATCATCAAGACAATGAAGAAAGTATTATTCATGGCGTTGGCACTGCTGGTAGTGGTGGCAGTAGACGCTAAGAAACTGGATTTGAAAGAGATTACCCGCGGCCTGTTCCGTGGTGAGACGGTGAGTGACGTGCAGCCCCTGGCCGATGGCGAGAGCTATGCCCAGCTGAGCAGCGACGGCCGCCGCATTGTGCAGTATTCGTTTAAGACGGGCAAGGAAGTTGCCACGCTGTTTGACGTGGCTACCGTCAAGGGCGACAAGCTCAACGACATCGATGGCTACATCATGAGTCCCGACGGCAAGCGCATCCTGATACAGACCAAGACACGGCGCATCTATCGCCGCTCGTTTACCGCCAATTACTATATCTATACCATCCATAACAACCGCATCGTACCCCTGTCGAAGAATGGTCCGCAGCAGACCCCGCTGTTCTCGCCCGATGGTGTGCAGATAGCCTTCGTGCGCGATGGCAATATCTTCATTGTCAAGCTGTTGTACGACAATGCCGAGATGCAGGTAACCAAGGATGGCAAGAAGAACCAGGTCATCAACGGCATCCCCGACTGGGTCAACGAAGAGGAGTTCTCGCAGAACCGTGCCATGGTGTTCAGCGCCGACAGCCGTCAGATTGTCTGGCTGCGCTACGACGAGCGTGCCGTCAACGAGTGCTTCATCCCCTTGACCAAGGGCGGCTTCAGCTATAAGTACCCCGTTGCTGGCGAACAGAACTCCACCGTCACTGTCTGGAGCTACGACGTGCCCAGCCGTCAGACCCGCCAGTTGCAGGTGCCCATTGAGAAGGATGGCTACGTGTCGCGCTTGGAGGCTACCAGCGACTCGTCGCAGATTGCCGTCTTCACGCTGAACCGCCATCAGGACTGCCTGCGCATCTATATGGCCAATCCGCTGACCACCGTCAGCAAGCTCGCCGTAGAGGACAAGGTCGACAAGTATGTCCGTGAGGAGACCTACACCAATACCGTCATCAGCAAGCGTCACATCCTGTTGCCCAGCGACCGCGACGGCAACATGCACCTCTACCTCTATAACTTCAACGGTCAGCTGCTGCGCCAGGTCGACAAGGGCGACTACGAGGTCAGCGACGTCTATGGCTACGACGAGCAGACGGGTGCTGTCTATTATGCTTCTCATGAGAATGGTGCTACCGACCAGCGCGTATGGGTGGCCTATGAGAATGGCAAGCGCGAGTGTCTGACGAAGAAGGCGGGCTGGAACAGTGCCGTCTTCAGCAAGAATTTCCAATACTTCCTCAACACGTGGAGCAACATCAATACCCCCTACGTCTGCACCATCTATAATAATAAAGGTAAGAAGGTGGAGACGCTCGTCGACAACAAGGCGCTCCGTGAGCAGCTGAAGAACTACAAGATGGGCGAACGTGAGTTGTTCACGCTGACCACCTCCGAGGGTGTCACGCTCAACGGCTGGATGGTGAAGCCTGCCGACTTCAGTGCTAAGAAGCAATATCCCGTAGTGATGTATCAGTATGGTGGCCCAGGCAGCCAGCAGGTCAAGGACAGCTGGGGCGTCGGTATGGCTGGTCAGGGTGCTGCCCTCGAGCAGTATCTCTGTGAGCAGGGCTTCATCTGTGTCTGCATCGACAACCGTGGCACAGGAGGCCGTGGTGCCGACTTCGAGAAGTGTACCTATCTGAAACTCGGTCAGCTGGAGTCCATCGACCAGGTAGAGGCTGCCCTGTGGCTGGGTCAGCAGTCGTATGTCGACAAGAAGCGCATTGCCATCTGGGGCTGGAGCTTTGGCGGTTTCAATACGCTGATGTCCATGTCAGAGGGTAGGGGCGTCTTCTGCTGTGGCATAGCCATCGCACCACCAACCACCTGGCGCTACTACGACACCATCTATACCGAGCGCTTCATGCGTACCCCGCAGGAGAACCCTGCCGGATACGACGACAATCCCTTGACGCGCGTCAACAGCTTGCAGGGCAACCTGATGATTGTTCACGGCTTGGCAGACGACAATGTCCACTATCGCAATACCGCCGAATACTGCGAGGCACTGATCCAGGCCGACAAGGACTTCCGTCAGCAACTGTATGCCGACCGCAACCACAGCATCTATGGTGGCAACACGCGCAACCACCTGTTCCGCCAGTGTGTCAACTTCCTGAAGGAGAACCTGAAATAGGACTAAGAAAGAACAGTTAGGGCAACCACATGAAACAGGTCTGATGTCTGATGTCTGATGTAACTCCCCTCCCGTTCGGGAGGGGCTGGGGGTGGGTAAGATGGATGAAAACCGCCGGGACTTACATCTCGGCGGTTTTACTATAAGCTCTCTACGGAGTAGACCATCGAAGGACTAACTTCCTTAACGCCTGTATTATAGTTCAATAATATTTTCAGTTTTTTCCGGCTTGCCATCAGCAGGTTTCTCTATGTCGCGATAATAGCGATAGACATCCGTAACGCCAGGAATTGCTTTCGCATTGTCGGGATACTTGCCCGTTGACGACAACTTGGCACCAGTGGCTACACGCACGACATAACGAGGATTTTTGTCGCCGAAGAACGACGAATTTTGATAATAAGGAAGAACAACAGTTTTTGGATTGAAATTAAGGTCGATGTAGCTCAAGCGGTTGTTCGGGTCGTAAACAGATTTCTTAACCTCTGTATATTTTACAAGATGGTTGTTCACCTCTGTTACTGCAGTACCTGATTCGTAATGTGCCTGAAATAACGTGGGGGCAGTGCCTTTCTTCCAGGAATAGCCTTTATAGAGTAGATAAAGGTTACCTACAATCTCACTGAAATCATTTAATTCGGACCTTCCGAAGAGTTTACGCATAAGATTTTCGCCAGGAACGAATTTGCCTTCTTTTTTCCAGGCGTTCTGCACATTCTGCCAGAACTTTTGGTTGTGATAATCCAGGTTTTTGCCTTTGAAATCATGGAAGAACTTGAACTTTTTCTTATCTCGGTTAGCCTTCACTGTATTGTACCAAGAATCAGGGTTCGCGATGGCGTAGAGCATCTCAGCCAGGTTCTGCATGTGCTCCTTGTCCTCGCCAAGACCGGTAGGCAATACGTATTCGTATTCGAATGGCTTGTACTCCCAATACCACAAATTCTTCTGCTGCAGGGGGAGGCCGACATTGACCCAATGACTATCGCCCTTGCCTTCTGGGTTGAAAGCGGGACGCACACAAATCCAGTATTCCGTGATTGTACTGCCGTTCTTGTTCTCCACCTTGCGGCTGACCACATCGCCGAAGCGGTAGTAGGCAATTTTACCACCTGACACACCGCCGTTCTCATCGCCCTGCGACGGTTCGCGGTAGATAATCTTCTCCAAATTGGGCACCTGTTTGATATCCACGTCAACCTCGGCCCATGCTTTGCCGTCGGTGACCTTGGTATAAGTCAATGTGCCTACATCGGGGTCGCTCCATGTGCGGCTGGTGGTGTTTTCGTCCACATCGCTCACACCAACCAGGTTGGCAAAACGCTCAGCAGCAGCTTCTGCGCTGTTGGTATAGACAATGCGTGTCTGTGCCTTGTCGGGGTCGGGGTCTTCAAAACCGATAGCCGGCGTGAAGTTTGCATTCTGATAGTCTTCAGTGTATTCGTCCATGTCAACCAATTGGTCCACAACGCTCCAGAACTTCAGCGAAGCCTCGTTCTGCTCGTTCTGAGGACCAAGGTTTTCACCTGATTCCCCACCACCGTTGTTGTCTTTGTCGTCATCCTTACAGGAAGTGACGCTCAGGCTAAGGCCGCACACCAGCACGGCCATGAGCAGGAAATAAAAATTCTTTTTCATTTTATCACTTGTTTTGTTGTTAGTTCATATAATATATTCCTTTTAGTCAAGTTAAAGGGGAAATCAGAGTGGCACTTGATCCTCATAGCCAGGGGTCACCTCAGGCTTGCTCGAAGTAGGAAATTCATAATGATAATAGCGATAGATTTCCTTGAGGGTTGAGATTTCCGCATCTTTATTAAACTTTTTGGGTTTAGCCAACTCAGCTCCAGTAGCATGGCGTATAATGAAACGGCGATGAGTGTCGCCAAAGAACTTCTCGTTGACGATGTAAGGGTGCTCCATCGAACACGTAGTAGCAATATTAAATTCGATGTCCTGGCTGGGATTGTCCTTGTTGTAAACAGCTTTCTTAACCTTAAATAAGTTTGCCTGATGCATGTTTGAAAGACTACCTACCTGAGCATTGCAGTAGTAAGCCTGGTATAACGTAGGAGCATTTCCACTCGGCCAAGAATAACCTTTGTAGAGGAAGTAGATACCTTCGTAATCGATGAGTTCCTTCATGGTCTCGAAGCTCAAACCAAACACTTTTTTGCAGATATCCGCGTCCCCGGTATAGCGCTCGGCAGGAGGGAAGGACTCACCACTCCAGTATCCCCTTACGGTATTCCAGAAGAACATGTTGTGATACATTAAATTGCTGGGGTGGAAATCGTTGAACATCTTCAGGCTCCCGTATTTGTCGTTCTTTTTCCCTTGTGCGTATTTTTCTACGTTTTGGTGCCAAGTCTTAGGATGGAAGATGGCAAAGAGCATCTCAGCGAAGTTCTGCATGTGCTCCTCAGAAGTGCCAAGCCCGGTGGGCAGCACATAAGTGCGAGTGACATTGATATTCTTTTTCTTTTGCACGTTCTTGTACGTCCAGATATACTGATTCTTCTCTGTCACAGGACTGACAGAAACCCAGTGGCTGTCATCCTTGCCCTCGGGGTCGAAAGCAGGACGTACACAAACCCAGTATTCCGTGATTGTACTGCCGTTCTTGCCCTTCACCTCGCGGCTGAGGACATCGCCGAAACGGTAGTAACGCCTTTTATATTCTTTGGCTTTGCCATTCGAGTCGGTCTGCGACGGTGAACGGTAGATAATCTTCTCCAACCTGGGCACCTGACTGATGTGCACATCGACCGTAGCCCATTTTGTGGTGCCATCGCCCTTGGTGTAAGTAAGTGAGCCGACGTCAGGGTCGTTCCATGAGTAGGAAGGCGTGTCCTCATTAATCTGACTTGCATCGAGATCAACGAGATTTGCAAAGTGCTCTGCAGCAGCAGCAGCGTCGTTGACATAGACCACGCGTGCCTGTAGGTCTTCAGGATCTTCTTCGCCGATGATCGGCTCAAAGGACCCGTCCTTGTAGTTTTCCGTGAACTCGTCCATGCCGACGAGCTCGCCCACAACGCTCCAGAACTTTGTTGTAGCCTCGTTCTGCTCGGCCTGAGGACCGTCTGTAAACTCTTCACCCGACTCGTCATTGATCTTGTCGTCATCCTTACATGAGGTGACGCTGAGACTCAAGAAGCACACCAAGGCAGCCATCAGCAGGAAATAAAAGTTCTTCTTCATAATTAATCAGTTGTTTTGTTATTAATAATATTATATTCCTATTTTTAGTCAGGTTAAAGGAGATGCTCTCCTCGTACACAACTGCTGCAAAGGTAACAATTATTTTTGATTTGCCAATAGCAAGACCAGCAAAAACGACACTTTTTGCTAATTTTGAGACAAAATTGCTAATTTTGAAAGTCGGAGAGGGAAAGAGGGTGTAAATATAAAGGGGACGGTGCTTTTTGTAGAAAAGTAGCACCGTCCCCAGTTTTCTTATTTACTTGGAATCAGTTATAAACGAATTATATTTTGGGTTACCTCTGGCATTTCATCAGCAGGCTTTTCTACGTCACGATAATAGCGATAGACCTCAGTAACGCCTGGAATAGCCTTCCTGTTGTCGGGATACTTGCCTGTTGACGACAACTCGGCACCAGTAGCTATACGCACGATGTAGCGGGGGTCATCGTCACCAAAGAAATTCCAATTATAATAATAGCCACGACCAAGCACATTTTCAGTGACATTTAAATCGATGTCATTCTTGGGATTTTTCTTGTCATAAACAGATTTTTTGACCTCTGAATATTTCACCAAATGGTTGTTCAACTCTGCATCTTTAGTGCCAGTATTGTAACTTGCCTGGTATAATTTAGGAGCAGAGCCACTTACCCAAGAATAGCCTTTATAGAGCAACTTGAGTCTACCACCGCTGACAAGATTAGCGAATGAACTGTACGGATCATTCTCAAGCCGGAATCCGAAGATTTCACTAACAATGCTTCTATATTCAAAAAATTTGCCATTAATACTCCATGCATTCTGTACATTCTTCCAGAATTTTTCGTTGTGATAATACAGATAATCTTTTTTGAAATCCTGGAACATTTTCACATTCTTATTATTATTTTGGCTTACCAGAGTGTTATACCAATTATCAGGGCAGGTGATAGCGTAAAGCATTTCAGCAAAGTTCTGCATCTGCGCCTTGTTCTCGCCAAGGCCAGTGGGCAGTACGTACGTAATATGGACATCAAAGCCCTTGTCCTTGTTTACGTTATCGTACTTCCAGATATACTGATTCTTCAGTGGCAAAGGCTGGCTGACACAAGCCCAATAGGTATCGCGTTTACCCTCGGGGGCGAAAGCGGGACGCACGCAAATCCAATACTCCAAGGTGGTGGTGTTATCCTTGTTCTTCACTGTGCGGCTAACCACGTCGCCGAAGCGATAGTAGGCAATCTTTCCGCCAGCTACGGCAGGTTTCTTGGCATTCTCGTCGTTTTGATCAGGTGAACGGTAGATAATTTTAGTAAGGTGTGGCACCTGCTTGATATTGACTTCGACCGTAGCCCATGCTGTGACTCCGTCGCCCTTGGTGTAGGTCAGCGTGCCCACATCGGGATCGCTCCATGAGCGGCTAGGAGTGGTTTCGTCTACATTGTCAACGCCTACCAGGTTAGCAAAGCGCTCGGCAGCGGCAGCAGCGTCGTTGACATAGACCACGCGTGTCTGCGGTTCGCCGTCCACCTCCTCGCCGATGGTCGGCTCGAAGGCCCCATTTTTATAGTCTTCCGTGACGTCGTCAATGTCGACCAGCTGGCCTACGACGCTCCAGAACTTTGTTGTAGCCTCGTTCTGCGTGGCCTGAGGGCCAAGGTCTTCCTCTTCTTCACTCGGTCCGTTGTTCTTGTCGTCATCCTTACAAGAGGTGACACTCAGACTCAAACCGCACACCAGCACGGCCATGAGCAGGAAATAAAAATTCTTTTTCATTTTATCACTTGTTTTGTTGTTAGTCAATAATCATTTTTAGTTTGGTAGAGAACTTCCTCTCGTTACACAACCGATGCAAAGGTAACAATTATTTTTGATTTGCCAATAGCAAGACCAGCAAAAACGACACTTTTTGCTAATTTTGAGACAAAATTGCTAATTTTGAAAGTGTGGAAGGGTAAAATAGCAATATTTTAAACTATTATTCGTACATTTGCAGCAAATTTTAAGCCGTTTCAATCAAAGGGACATTCATCAATCAAAGTACCTGTCACATGGCTCTGACCTCATGGTCCTTATAGTATTATTCAAATAAATTTGGTATTTTCTACGCTGGAGTGACATCATTAAGTTGAAGTACATCGAACTGGACATTCGGACTTCGGACGTTAAGCTAAAAAATTAGTAAAGAAACGAGAAGAAGACGATAAATCTATATAATAATTCAATAATAATATAATATTATAATATTATATTATTATTGGCATTCGTCTTTGGAAAATAAAAATCGCCTTAACGTCCGAAGTCCGATGTCCAGTTGTCCAGTTTTTGCTCCCTAATGTGTCTCTTCGATAGCAAAACCCTCGCTGGAGCGACCTTTGGAATTTTTCGTAAAAATTGAGCGAAAAATACCCCTCAAAAATGGCGGTTTTTTGGCGGAAAATTTGGAGTACACTTTTTTTATGATTAATTTTGCATTGTCAAAGAGAAGGTAAGGCGGTCGTCGCGCGAGACAGGCTAAGCCGCTTCCGAGACAGCCTAATACGCGAAATTATCAGCTGTATAAAGGACCCGTATCAGCTGTATAAAATCAATTAGAAGGCTAATAACAATGCTTAATGCTGAATGCTTAATGCATAATGCTTAATGCTTAATGCATAATGCTTAATTAACCAATTAAAACTTTAACCATTAAAAACTTAAGACAATGAGTGTATTTTTCAGATTGCATCAAGACAAGAGTGTAGGAACAAAGCGCAGCGGCAAATGGTATGCCCGCATGGTACCCATGGGAGTGATTGACACCCGCCGCCTGGCAGAGATTGTACAGCGCAACTGTACTGTGAAGAAGTCGGACGTGTTGGCGGTCATCTCAGAGCTGGTGGAAACCATGCGTGACCAGATGCAGGACGGCAAGCGTGTGA
>Ga0310691_10003996_pt1 | contig 16973 bp, 11 predicted proteins | sample 176DNAGHGlowgp2_FD_203887 | JGI IMG/M metagenome (GOLD analysis project Ga0310691, IMG submission 203887) | Sheep rumen microbial communities from Palmerston North, Manawatu-Wanganui, New Zealand - 1766 DNA GHGlow gp2 (v2) (version 2) | ecosystem: Host-associated > Mammals > Digestive system >...
TGTTTATGAATTAAACCATAATAGATAGACATACAGACAGAAGCGTCCGCTTAGATTCTATATAGCCTTCCCGACACCCCTCGGGAAGGCTATTTCCGTGTTTTCCCGTTCCTTTTCGCGATTTTCTGCGCTTTTCTTGCAGCGGATTCAAAACTAATCGCTAACTTTGTCGCCGAAAGGGCCACGAAGAAGGCTTTTTGAAGCTAATTCAACCTCAGCGGAGGCGGTCCAATCAATCTTATTGGAAAATCATAACAGCACAATGCAGTTATTCTACGCGCCAGAAATGTAGGAAGTTTCAAAATCGCGTGCAAGAATTTGAATAAGTGTAATGTGTCTGCGCTTTAAGCGTGGACATTTCACTTATCATTCTTGCGGGTCTTTCCTACAACCCCTGGCCGGATAAGCGTCCGCGCTTTTTCGTGTCTAATGGTTGTAGTGTCCCGCAACAGAAAGGATAAGTGCATGTGCCTAACCTTATAAGCGCGAACTATGCCTGAGCAATCAGCTAACAAGGTCAGTGGCGACAATCCCGTACTGAACAATCCGTACGAGGAACCAAAGTTCTATTATGACACTGACCTAAACGGAAACATTGACTACTCGACCGTCATCAATGGGCGACGGCCGTTTGGCTATGATGTGAACATCGTACCTAACAAACAAAACAGTCGTACCATCTTCTCACAAGAGGACTTCATTTCGGTAGATCCCAACGCGGAGTTTATCAATGGAATCCGTAAGGAAGTGAAAGCCTGGCGTGAGGCGGGTTATCCCAAAGCCTCTCGCATCACCAAGGAACTGCTGGATTACTGGTTTAACAACCGCGAACGCAAAGCGAATCTCAAATTGTTCTTTTGCCAGCGCGAAGCCGTAGAGACTGCTGTCTGGCTGAATGAGATTGCCGAGCGCGACCCCAATACGGGCAATTATTTCCTGAACCTGCTAAGCGAGCGTCGTCACTCTGTCTCACAAGATGATGCTTATGTACTGCCCCGTACTGCATTCAAGATGGCTACTGGTACAGGTAAGACAGTCGTGATGGCCATGCTGATTCTTTATCACTTCCTGAATAAGCGTGCCAACCCGATGGACACGCACTACGCCGACCATTTCCTGCTCTGTGCTCCGGGCATCACCATTCGCGACCGCCTTGCTGTGCTGCAGATAGACCACAGCCATCGCAGTAACAATTTCGAGCGTACAGACTACTATCATCAGCGTGGCTTGATTCCTCATCAATTCGAAAAAGAGTTAGGCGGCCTCAACTCAAGCATCACGATTGTCAACTATCAGCAGTTCCTGCCTCGCGTATTCTCAGGCAAGCACGCATCACCGCTTGACGGCAAACAGAAATGGGTGAATGGCGAGTTGGTGACACAGAAGGACAAAGAAGACTACAGCGTCATGCTGAGCCGTATCTTAGAGAAAGGCGTGAAAGGCAAGCGTATCATTGTCATCAACGACGAAGCGCACCATTGCTACCTTCCTCGTCAGGACAAGAGCAAAGCCCTGACAGAGGATGAACGGAGCGACTTGAAGCAGGAGAACGAGACGGCTATGGTGTGGTACGAAGGTCTGCGCCAGATGAAACTCTTGGGCTATAAACTCCAGCAAGTTTATGACCTCTCTGCTACCCCTTATTATCTGAAAGGTTCTGGCTATCCCGAATACTCTCTATTCCCATGGGTAGTAAGCGACTTCGGACTCGTAGATGCTATCGAGAGTGGCCTCGTCAAGATTCCCTACTTGCCAGCCTATGACAACACACCTGATTTGGACGAACCCAAACTGCGGAATATCTATCAATATGTCAAGGATTTATTGCCAAGAAGAGGAATCCGTGGACAAAGACGTCATGATAGAGAAAATGACGTAGAACCCCCAACGACTAATCAAGCTCCGAATCTTCCTACGCTCTTGAATACGGCTCTGGACCAGTTCGTGGAAGACTACAAGAAGTATGATCGTGGACTTCGCGAGGCTTACGAGGAGATGGGCACACTCTATACAGCTCCGCCTGTGATGATTGTGGTTTGCAACAATACGACCGTTTCCCATGAGGTATATCGTGATATTGCCGGCTATCAGGACGGCGTGAACGAGGACGGAGAACCTCGCTACCGCCGTGGTCGCTTCGATGTATTTTCCAATTACGATGCAATGGGATTGCCCAAGGATAAGTTCCCAACTCTGTTGATTGACTCATCCGCTCTCGACGAAGCCTCCACCCGCATTGATGAAGCGTTCAAGAAAGCATACGCCAATGAGATAGAGGATTTCCGCCATGAATACGCCAACCAGCATGGCGCTGGTTCTGCCGATAATCTGACAGATGCAGACATTTTGCGTGAAGTGGTGAATACCGTTGGCAAGCCCGGCAAACTGGGAGGCGACATCAAGTGCGTGGTTAGCGTCTCGATGTTGACCGAAGGTTGGGATGCCAACACGGTCACCCATGTCTGCGGTATTCGCGCCTTTGGCTCCCAGCTGTTGTGCGAGCAGGTGGTGGGTCGTGCTTTACGCCGTCAGAGCTATGACCTGATAGCCTACGACAAGCTCGGACGTGAAATTGACCACAAAGACCTATATAAATATAAAGAGGAGAACATCACCTATAAGTTTCCACCCGAATACGCCCGCATCATAGGCGTGCCGTTCAATACGTTCAAGGGAGGTCAGACGGTGGTGACGAAACCTCAGAAACCCAAGAATATCATTCGCGCGTTGCCCGAGCGTCAGGCTTCGATGGAAATCCGTTTCCCTGTCATCACAGGTTATCGCTCGGACAACGTGGAAGGCACGCTGATAGCCAAGTTCGACGGGCTGCCTAAGTTCCGGCTCGACTTCAACAAGATTCCGACAGAGACCGTTCTGCAGACCATCGTCAATGGCGACCAGAAGATGTTGAAGACAGATTACAGGGAGCTACGCGACACACAAGTCATCTATTACTTCGCCCATCTGATGATTCGCGAATACTACACCAGTCGCGAACATGGCCAGCAATTCCAAAAGTTCCCCGACATCAAGAACATTGTGGAAACGTGGTATAATGACCAATTGGAGATTGTAGGTGGCGACGGCAGCCCTGAACAAAAACGTTTGGTGATGCTTTGGAACTATAAAGCCGTGCTGGCCAGTATCATGGAAGGCGTGCATCAAGCCAATGCAGACCACGAAGAAGTGGCAGCCGTTCTCAACTACTACAATCCCGAAGGCAGCACCGTGCATGTATTCCGTCCCACAAACAGACCAGTCTATGCCACGCAGAAGAGTCATGTGAACTATGTTATCGCTGAGGACAACAGCTGGCAGCAGATAGCTGCACAGACCTTAGACGCGATGGACGGTGTGGTATGCTGGGTCAAGAACACCTATCTTGGCTTCCGCATCCCATATACCGTTGGCGATGAAAACAAAGAATACCAGCCCTCGTTCATCGTGAAGGTACGATTGGCAGACGAGAGCATCATTAATCTGATTGTAGAATGTGAAGACTTCGATGGTGACAAATCAGGCAACAAAGAAGCCAAGCGCCACTATTTGAATGATTACTGGATTCCAGCTGCTAACAACCTCAAGACCTACGGCCAGTGGGATTTGCTGGAAGTGAAGGATATTGACCAATTAGAAAACTTCATCAACGAAAAAATCAAGCAACTATGACATACGATAAGAACAGACCCGTCAGCAGTTTCAAGCACGACGAGAAGCGTGCTGCCATTCCTGATAGCGCACATCAGGGCGAGGAACAGATGGCCATTAGCGGACAGCCGGAAGAAAGTGAGTATGACATCTTCCGTCATGAGTTGCAGCGTGGACGCGATCCTGAACTCTACTGGTTAGGCAAGTACAAGAACGATGATGAGGACAACCCCGACTATATGCCCCAACTGCGAACAGACATCCGCAGCTTGTATAAGCATGAGGATATTCGTCCAGAGGCTATCATCGACAACCTATATGAGTTGCATGAACAAAAGAGCGAGAGTGCCAAGATGCAACTCGACCTCTTTGGAGACTTGCAAGATGAAGAGGAAGATGAGTTGGAGCGTTTGGCTGGTTATTACAAGCATAGCGACAACTGGCAGAACCGTCTGATTCAAGGCGACAGTCTGCTCGTAATGAACTCCTTGCTGAATCGTGAGGGGATGAAAGGACAAGTACAATGCATTTACTTCGATCCACCTTATGGAATCCGTTATGGAGGAAATTGGCAAATCATGATAAATAAGCCTAAGATGGCTCATGAGTCACGTGATGCAGAGTTATCAAATGAGCCAGAGATGATTAAAGCCTACCGAGATACTTGGGAATTAGGAATTCATAGCTATTTGTCTTATCTGAGGGACAGACTTATAATGGCTAGGGAGTTACTAACTGAAAGCGGCTCATGTTTTGTTCAAATATCGGATGAAAATGTTCATTTGGTAAGAAACATTATGGAAGGCGTGTTTGGAAGCGAGAACTTTGTTAGCCAAATCATATATAAAAAGACATCAGGCGCAGGTAGCCCTGGAGAACTTTTTGCCCCTCCTTCGGTAGCAGACTATATATTATGGTATGCAAAGAACAAGCAGGAAATGAAATTCAATAAGTTATTTCTTTCTAAAGGATTTGACGACGAGGGTGCTGCTATGTATAAGAGAATAGAATTGGCAGATGGAACTAGAATGTCTTTGTCGGAATGGGAGAAAAAGAATCAATGTACATTTGACTATAATAATCGTCCAAAAGGAAGTAGAATTTATAGGTATGATAATTTGACTTCACAGTCTGGAGGTGACATAGGTAGATTTGACATTGAAATCGATGGAAAAATCTATAAGATGAAAGGTTCTAACGTTTGGAAAACCAATAAAGCAGGTATGGAGCGCCTGAAACAATTAAGAAGAATAGAACCTACGATAAATGGCAATGTGTCCTATATTAGGTATCTGGAAGATTTCCAAGCGATGGCCCTTTCTAATATGTGGGAAGATACAACAACTGGTGGAGGCTATAAACTCTATGTGGTTCAGTCAAGTACAAAACCTGTTCAACGATGCATGTTAATGACTACAGACCCCGGCGATATTGTTCTTGATCCAACATGTGGAAGTGGAACAACGGCTTATGTCGCTGAGCAATGGGGACGGCGATGGATAACAATGGATACAAGTCGAATAGCATTAAATATTGCAAAAAAGAGGATGATGACAGCGATATTCCCATATTATTTGCTTCACGATGATGAAAGAGGAAATATAAGATTAGGCTTCAAGTATAAAACAATCCCTCATATTACGTTAAAGTCACTTGCTAATGGAGAAGATGCCAATGATGAGATACTCTATGACCAACCAGAGGAAGACAAGAAGCGAATTCGCGTGAGTGGACCATTTACAGTAGAGACCTTGCAGAGCCTTGATGTGAGTTCACCTGAGAGTCTGAACGACAAGCAAAACGACTACGATGAATATGCAGCTTTTACGGAGCGAATCTTCAATAATCTGAAGGCCAACGGTATTCGTAATGGCGTGAAGCAGCAGCAGGCTGTGATGTACTCAATGGAGCATTTGGATGAGCCTTATCTGAATGCCAAGGGTTACTATAAGAAAGAGGACGGTAAGGAGCATTGTGTCTATTTCATGATTGGGCCGAAGTTTGGAACGGTTAGCAAGTATGCTGTCAATGAAGCTATTAGAGCCTTCCGTCAGCATCTGAGCGAATCGAACTGGCTCGTGATTCTTGGTTTCTCTTTTGAGGACAGCATCGAGAGTGACGAGAACAAAGACTATAACTTTGGTACGTTCCAAGTATCGAAGGTTCGTATGAGTGACGATCTTCTGCAAGATGGTCTGCTAAAGAAAGACAAGAAAGCTGGCTCGTTTATCATCATTGGTGAGCCAGACATCAGTTTGGTGAATGATGGAAACGGCAAATGCCACGTAGAGATTAACGGTATGGATATGTACGACCCCATACAAGATGAGGTGAAAGCCCGCAACGTGAACGACATCGCCTATTGGGAGATGGACGATAACTATACGGGAGGTCTCTTCAAGGTACGCAGTATCCACTTCTGTGGTGGCGACAAGAAAGACTTCGCCGCTTGGCGCAAGGGTCTCGATACGGTTGCCAAAGACCTCGCTAAACAAAAAGCCGAGAAAACCCTCCGCTTAGAGTTCAACGAAGACATCTGGGACACCCTCTATGAATTCCGCAGCGAACCCATCCCCTACGAAAAGGGCAAGAAGATCGCCGTCCGCGTTGTGTCCCAGTTTGGCGAAGAGAGCACGAAAGTATTGGAAATGAAATAACAAAAAGAAAAAACAGATATGGCAAACGAAGTAACCTACAAAACAAAAGAAGAATGTTTGGCAGCTATTAACACGCTAAAGGCTGTTGGCGTAGATCCTTTACCTTGGCAGTTGTCACAACTGAAAGCCTTTGAAGAGGCTGAAGCTGCAAAGGCGAGTGCGATGAATAGTGAGACTCCTATTTGGTCAACACTTCAGGCGAACTATCCTTATGGTGTAATGGACCCAAAGAAAATTGAATGCGTGGAGGGTGCTGTCAGCAAGTTGATGGAAAGCGGCTCTCATGCGGAGGAGCCAGGCTTGTTACTTGGTAAGATACAATGTGGCAAGACGGATACGTTTGAAGATATCATTGGTTTGGCCTTCGACAAAGGTATTGATATTGCTGTAGTGTTGACGAAAGGTACCAAGGCACTGGTGAATCAGACAATCAAACGCATGAAGCACGACTACCGTTTCTTTAAACGGACTGATGACCTGAACCAACGGACAATCATTGATATTCATGATATCATGAGTATATGGCGCAGTATCAAGCAGGCTCAGGTGAATAGCGGAAAGACGGTTATTGTCTGCAAGAAGAACGCCACGAATCTGGATCATCTGATGGAGATGTTCCAGAAGAACGCCTATCTGAAAAAGAAGAAGGTGCTGGTTGTTGATGATGAGGCGGATTTTGCAAGCCGCAACTATCGTACGGTGAAGTTGGAGGCGTTGACAGACGAGGATGGGAATCCGGCCTTGCAGACTCATGAGACAGAGATGGCCAAGATTGCTCAGCAGATAGATGACTTCCGGAAGATTCCTGAATTCTGCCGATACCTGCAAGTGACGGCAACACCATATTGTTTGTACTTGCAACCCCAAGGCGAACTGAATCTGAATGGGAATGTGGTGAAGCCTTTCAAACCTCGCTTCACTAGTATTGTTCCTACACACGACCGCTACATAGGAGGGCAACAATATTATGTGGAATCACAGGATCAAGAGTCCATGTATAGCCATCTGTACCACCAAGTAGAACAGAAATGCATAGATGTTCTGGGGCATGAGGATAAGCGCTACTTGAACAATTCGGTATCCTCGAACAACATCTATGGATTGACATATTCCGTAGTCGCCTATTTTCTTGCCACAGGTATTCGTCGCATACAGATGCGAGAAGCAGAAAACAAGGACTATAAAACTACGGCTGTCATACATGTGGAGATTGACAAGAAGAACCACGATTGGCAAAGAAGAGTTGTAGAACGATTGATAGATTCCATCAAGGCAGTAATTGTTGATGAAGACCAGACCGACCAACGTGTATGGTTTGCTATTGACAATGTTTATCAGGACTTCGAAGAATCGAACAGAAAAGGAAGAAATAAAGGCTTGATAAGTGTCGCTCTACCTCCTAAGAAAGCTGTTTTGGATGAAGTTTGTGAGATATTCAAGACCAAGAACTACCACGTTCAAGTCGTGAATTCTGACGCACAGATGGAAACGCTACTCAATGAAGAAACAGGTGAGCTGGAACTTCATACAGCAGCCAACATCTTCATTGGTGGCAATATTTTGGATCGCGGCGTTACCATTCAGCACATGCTCTGCTTCTTCTATGGGCGTAATCCCAAGGGGTTCCAACAGGACACCGTTTTGCAACATGCTCGAATGTATGGCGCACGTTCAAAAGAGGATATGGCTGTGATGCGACTGCACACAACTCCGCAGATTTACAAAGTCTTGGTCAGAATGAACGAGTTGGATGACCAACTGCGAAAATGGATTGAAGAGGGACGTGACCAAGAATTGCCAAACGCTGTATTCGTTGGTTACGACAAGAACATCAAACCATGTGCAACGCAGAAGATAAAGGTATCTAACACGCTCACGCTGAAACCACAGCAACGTGTCCTGCCCGTTGGTTTCTGGACTGGAAATAAATCGGCGATTTCCAAGACAGTGAGTAAGATCGAAGAAATCATCGTTGGATCACCACACTATCAGGAACAGGACGAGAATGGTTTCTTTGAAATGAGCAAGGAACAAGTCGTTGAGATACTGCAACTGATAGAGAGCACCTATGTATATGACAAGGAGCCTCATTTCAATATCGATCGGAAGAATGATATCAAGGAAATGTTGTGCGCACTTGAGTATTGCACATCGAAGTCCGACGGAAAGGTGTATGCGTTGCACCGGACGAATCGTAACATGAATCGCGTCAGAGCAAATGGAGGATGGATTGACGCTCCTGATGATGGTCGTACAGATACAGCGCCTTCACGCGATAAAGCTATTGATAGTCCCGTTGTCATGTTCCTTCAACAGAATGGTAATAAAGCAAAGGATGAGAATGGTGAGAATATCGGTTGGAATAACGCACCGTTCTATTGGCCGGTACTGATGACGCAGGCCCATATTGACACGGTGATGTATGCGTTAGACCAGACCCCAAAAGGACAGGCTGCTGTTGAGGACATGGCAAGTTTCTTTGAAGGCTACAATAAAGAGGATATCTTGACGCTGACATATAAAGGTGACTTGGAAGAACATTTTGGTAAACCAGGTACCGTGTATGAAGATGGACAAGAGGAACTGGAATCGCGTACCATCAAACAATCCACAGCGACAAAGTTTATTCTGAAAGATGAGAAAGGGAATTGGGCGTTAAATCCCGATGTCCCATTTGATGAAGAACATGATAATGGTGTTTATTCTCGCAACAACGGAATATTCCCATTTGTGCTGAGGCCCTATAAATATATGTGTCTGAGGAACAGACGTGATGCACGTGGCGATGTGATGTTACTGGAATTGACAGATTCCAAGGAATGGGAGGTTATTGAGGAAGCGAACTTTGACAACGACGGTAATCTGATAGATCGCGACACGCTGGATATCCTTGTTCGAAGCTCCGACCAACTACTATCCAAAGATATGACGGCCACCGATTATCGTGAAGAAACAATCACTCAATGGCTCATCCTTTATAAAATGAAAGGTGTCCTGAAGCTGAAAAAGGCTATCGACTGGGATAAGCTGTTTAGTGAAGCGGAAACAGATGATGATAACAACTGATGAGAGCAACGATTCCATACATTGAAAGCAAGTTCAAGGAGTTCAACCAGCAAATGTTTGCTGGTGAACTCCCTTTGATTCCCATTGTGTTGAGCGATGCCAAGACATTCCTCGGGCAGTGTGTGAGTAGGAAGAGAAAGAAAGCAGATGGAAGCATTGAGAAATATGACTTTCAGCTCAGAATAAACACACGCATAGACTTGCCAGAACAGGTCGTGGAAGACACCATCATCCATGAGATGATACACTACTTCATTGGTTATCACCAGTTGCAAGATACTTCTACACACGGCCAGCTCTTCCAACACATGATGAACAGCATCAATCAGAAGTATGGAAGACACTTGACGATAGCACATCATGGGACAGCCGAGCAGCACGAAGAAGCCATCGATAAGAAACAGCACTATCATGTAGTCGCGGTCGTGAGATTTCATGATGGAAGAATAGGAATAAAGGTTCTTCCACGGGTAATAGAAAAAATCGTTTATTACTATAACGCGATGACAGAGCACCCGGAAATAGCTGGGGTTCAGTTGTTCATGAGTAATGACAACTTTTTCAATAGATACCCGAATTCAGCTTCATTGAAAGTATATTATCTGGATTCAGATGAAATAGAGAAACATCTTCAAGATGCAGAACGGATGGAATGTGATGGAGAGACCATAAAAAGGCATTGCTAATATGAAGTATTGGATTGTTCCCTGTAAAGACAGCATCTTCCTCTTCGAGAAAGCATTGGAGGAGAATAAGGGCTTTGTGGACTGGCGGCAGTCATACGACTTTGCGGTGGGTGATATTGTATTCATCTACAAGATATTGCCAGAAAAAGAGATTCGCTATCGCATGGAAGTTGTTGCAACTGGATTGGCCTTTGATGAAAGCACAGACAAAGAACTATTTTGGAAAGACCAGTCGCTGTTTTACGACAACCTCGGCTCGCATCAGTATGTCCGTTTCCAGCTACAACAAGAGTTCCCTCATGGTTTCTTCATGTTGAAAAGTTTACGAGAGCATGGGCTGAAAGGGAATATGCAGAGTGTGATACAAGTGAGAGATGAGCGATTGTTAGCATTCTTGAAGGGAGAAACAACGAATATTGATATTGATGATGATGTTGCGGCTGCAACTTCAGTGGGAGAGTACAAAGAAGGCGAACTGTATGAGGTGGTTTGTAATCAATATGAGCGCAATCGTAAGGCGAGAGAGGCGTGCATCGCTCTAAAAGGCTATCGCTGCGCCGTTTGCGGAATGGATTTCGAAAGTCTTTATGGGGAAATCGGTCGTGGGTTCATCCACGTGCATCATCTGGTACCCATCTCCAGCATCGGAGAATCCTACGATGTGAATCCTGCCACCGATCTCGTCCCCGTCTGTCCTAACTGCCATAATATGCTACACAAAAAGGAACCCCCATATACAATTGAGGAATTGAAAGAGATGCTGACATAATCCTATTACTCATTCACTATGTGGCATAAAGTTTATTACGAGCACTACGACGAAGACGAAGAAGGTGCGTACTGGGAGGAGCCCGAAGTACTCCCTTATTCCGTGCTATGCAAGGATGAAGAGGAGAAGAAGAGGCTTTGTAATCTTCTGAGAAGGCATGGTTATAAGGGCGTTGGAGGCAATCCAGGCATCAAAGCCCTTCTCATCAATACTCAGTTCAAGCGTTGGTGCTTTTATCCAAAGCCCTGTAGGATGTCGCGTATCAACGATCGCGACTTCACCTTCGAGGAGTTCTGTGCCATTTTGAAAAATAATAAGTAGTTGTCCCACGATTTGATACAATGTACTGCTACCTTCGCGTCGTGAATGATTACAAACGACGTTTAACAACTAATTTTTGAAAGCCATGAGTAAGTTTGCAGAAATGACCGACGAGCAGTACTTTGCTGCCAGGGATGAGTTCATGAAGAAGTACAATGCGCCTAAGTGCGAGCCCGTTCAGGTGTTGGACCTGATCATGCGCCGCGAGTTCGCCGAGGAGATTCTCCACGGGGAGAAGAGGGTGGAGGTGCGCCAAGGGTCGCAGCATTACCACAGCCGACTGATAGACAAGAAGGTGGATGCGTGGATGACGGAGCATCGCAACAAGCCTGGAATGGACGTGGAAGCGATGGATGAGTTCATGTGCTCCACGCGCCCTGTACTGAAGATTCACTTCCATGACTATAACAAGTCCTGGTTCCTGGATGTGGAGTGCATGGAGAGTGGGCTGATTGGCGTGACGCGCCAGAATGTGGAGTACCTGCAAGAAACCTACGACTGCCACGAGTTCGATGAGCTGTTAGAAGAATTGGAGAAGTCCCATTCCGACGAAGTCCCCCTGTTCTACTACTTCGCTCTCGGCGATATCCTGGCCACGGATTTGAAATGAAGTCATCAATGAACTTTTTTTCAAACATGTCCCACGATTTGAGACAATATAGTGCTACCTTTGCTGCGGATTAGGATAGGAGCCCCGTTTGTTACGGCAAGCGACCTATTAAATCCAAACCTAAGATAAGTAGCCCCGTTTGCTAACGGCAAGCAAGCTTATCAAGGTTGGCTGGATGATACAAGTAGATCCGCGATGTATGGTAAATGCGGCTGCCGAAAGGCACGGGTAGCGGTTCAAATCCGTCGCTTGTATCATCCTTTTTAATAAAAAACTAACTGGCAAGTAGAGCCATGATGTCGGAACGGAGGACGGGCGAGATAATCCCCGTATGAGTGGGTTCGAGTCCTACCGCTTGCCAGCCTTTTAAATAAAAAACTAACTGGCAAATATGAAAGCCTATTGAAATAGAAGTCTATGAAGACAGATAAAGAATACCCAGCGACACATTCTATGGATACTACTTGGTATTGTGTGGATGAAGACGGCAATGTCGGAATATTCGATATTGACGACAATGGTCCTGTTCCAACAGTAGGCTGCCATGAAGACTGGGATGTGAATGATGTGTTTTGGGATTTGTTCTCACATAAGAAAGAAGATGGATTCAAACATTTGAACTTGAATCCTGAGCAAATCAATAGTTTATTGCAACCAATTAATGATCCTGATAAGTGGGAACCTTGGGAACATGGTGGTTGGTACAATCGACATTGGTACAATGTGGTTGTTCGGATAGATATGTCTAAATTGGATATATTGAAAAAAGCCTCAGACTATGATGCTATATATGAGAATCCGGTATACTTGTCAGGGGAAGATGGTTTGTTTTTTGCTAATTTTGCATTTAATAGAAATGGTGTAGAATTGCTGGAGAAACATCATGTGATTCTCTCCAAACATAGAGCACCATATTATTTTAATGGTTGGGGAGATGTACAAGAAAGGAAGATTCGGGAGGAAGAGAACAACAGATTCCCTGTTTATATCTATTATCAGGACTATAATCCCAATTATGCGCCTGCATTTCGCATGTCCAACCCTGCATACCCATTAAGAAAAGAGCAGCTGCCTAAGGAAATTCAAGATAAGATTACAAGCCTACCGGTTAAGTTCAAAGACAGGGAGAAAATACAACTGGCAGAGTTCCTTCCTGTCAATGTGTATATTACGATTGAATACGTTTATGATGGGCAGATATGGTGTGAACTGGCTACTTCGGATGACAGCTTGATGTATTATAACCAACAGACCAAAGCAATCATCAACAAGGAAACAATGGATAAATTGATTGCTGAGGGGAAGGCTGAAGAATTTGATTGGGACAAACATCGAGATTTAAAGAAATGATAGAGCTTCTGTCCATAGACCTGTCGAACTATTGCTCTAAGCAATGCCCGTTCTGCTATAACCATAGCACGCGAGAGGGCAATACGATGTGGCAACCGCAGGAGGTGATAGATTTCGCCTCCGACTGCATCAGGCATGGAGTGAAGGCTGTGTCATTGGGCGGAGGAGAGCCGTTTGAATATGAGGGCATCTTCGAGGTGATAGAGGCACTGTATCCGCTATGCTATCTGTCGGTTACCTCGAATGGATTGCCGCTGGAAGACATGTTAACATGGGTACAATTGAGTAAGCATAAGCCTGACAAGATTCACCTCACCATTCATCGGCCAGACAATGAGGCGGAAGTGGCTAGGGTGGAAAGACAGCTGCAAGCGATAGAGAAGCTGGAGATTAAGCCTGGAGTAAACCTACTGGTGGGGGCTGATAAGGTAGAAGCTGCAAGGAGTGTTTGTCAACGGATGATGAGCATACTCGAGAGCGAGCAGATCATTCTTGTTCCTCAGCGTTTCTCCAATACGCCTTCGCCAAAGCAACTGGCATTGGTGGCAGACGGGAAGCCATTCCAAAGTCCTTCTTGTCTGTTGAAATGCCAGCGTCCCACAAACTTCTGCTCTGTGTCCTGGGACAAGAAGGTGAACTCCTGTAGCTTCGCGCCGAATAAGGAAGCCTTGGCATCACTCGATTATCAAGGGTTGGTGGATGCGTTAGACAGGGTAAAATGGATAAAATATGATAATCAAACATGAATAGGTATGAAGATATCTGCTAAGTTCAGGGAATATATATGGCTGGTGAATACAATTCGCAAGGCCAAGAGGATTACGTTCGCGGAGATCAACGAGCGTTGGCTGGAGACGGAGCTCAGCGAGGGCGTTGAACTGGCACGGGCGACCTTCAACCGACACAAGGACGCCATCGAGGACATCTTCGGAATCATCATCGACTGCGACCGTCAGGATGGCTTCAAATACTATATCGCCAACGCGAACGTGCTGCGTGAGGACAGCGTGCAGAAATGGATGCTGTCCACGCTGTCGGTGAACAGCGTCGTCAGCGAGAGCTTGTCGCTGCAGAAGCGGATACTGCTGGAGTCGGTGCCCTACGAGGGCGACTATCTGCCGACGGTAATAGAGGCGATGAAGCGTAGCGTCCGTATTGCTATCAAGTACCGCAAGTACGGCGACGAGGAGCCTCGCGACCTGAACTTCGAGCCGTACTGCCTGAAGATGTTCCGCCAGCGGTGGTATGTGCTGGGGCATTTCTATCGGAAGGTGGAGGAGGGCGAGGACATCGATTATTTCGGGATGTTCGCTTTTGACCGTATCTTGGAAATGTCGCTGACGGACATCAGGTTCAAGATGAACCCGGACTTCGACGCCGAGGCGTACTTCAGCGAGTGCTATGGAGTGCTGGTAAACGATGACACCCAACCTGAGAGGGTTGTCATCAGGGCTTACGACTACGAGCAGTTCTATCTTGCCGACCTGCCGCTGCACCACAGCCAGCAGGAGATTGCCTGCGGCGGGGACTACACGGACTTCGAGCTCTTCGTGCGGCCGACACCCGATCTCATCCGCCATATCGTCAGCTTAGGCGACCACGCGCAGGTCCTGTCGCCCCAATGGCTGGCCAAGGAGGTAAGCCGGGAGCACTACAATGCCCTCTGCCTGTACGAAGAGAAGGATGAGATTTAAGTTCCACATGGGTTGGACCTAAGCGTACCCTCTACAGTGTCTGCGCGTAGGGACTATAGAGGGTCAGGCGAGGGAGTAGTAGTGTCTTACAGAATGTCATTATACATGTCATCTACGCTGCTATATACCTTGTTAGCCCTATGAAAGTTTTGACGAGAAAATCCCTCATTCCCTCAAAATTGCTGGATATCAAGCCGCAGGGGCTGAGGGAAAGCTGAGGGAATGAGGGAAAGTATCTACGCAAAGGGTCAGCATGGGAGAAAGTCAACGGAAGTAAATTTGCTTTGGTTGACTACTGCAAACATCGAATGGAGGACAAGGGGTGCACAAAATTAAATGTTTCTTAACAAAAAAACATCGCACACCGCACGAATCTTTATCCAGCAGGCTGCATCATGCGATGCAACCTGCTGTGCTTACACTGTAGCTCTCAAAAGTCATCCCCACATGGGGGCTGTCCGAAGGGTGCAGGGTTTTGGCCAAAACCCTGCACCCTTTTCGCGAAAACCCTGCAGGGTTCGGAAAGGGGGCTCTATACTCCCTAAGCGTTCCCTCTTGTGGGCGTTTTATTCGGTTGCTTGTAAAACCATTATGATACCCAGGGATTCGTTATGACATGACTACGCCTAATGCTTCTTCCAGTGGCGCAAGCACATCTTGCCGTTTATTACGGATGGCACTCATATCAAGGGCATTGATGAGTTCCTTGGTCTCATACCCCTTCTTATAGGTTTTACGAGCCTTATTATACAAATCCAACAATTTCTGATACCCGTTTATCCCCTTCAATGATGAAGGAACTTGCTTCAATCGAAGGAAGTTGCAAATGCCATGCATGTCATCGAGAATCCAGTCCTCAATGGAACTCTTGACACCGACACGTATAAATTCATCAATACCCATACGCTTAATGCTTTTGCCGATGGCATCCCATTTTACTATTTGCGGTTGCTTGACCTCGAAGACATCAGTATCATATGAACAACAGACCGTCTTTATTTTGTAACTACCCGTCTTGGCTGTAGGCAAGTATTCGTTTTTCAACTTTGCCAATAGTTTGCTGGCATATCTTGTTACCCCCTTTAGGTTACATACATCATAAGGCAGCAGCTTATTGCTGCTGACGGATGCATAATAATCTATGAGGGCTTTGAAGAACACCTCATCAGTATCTCCTTCTACAAATATCAATACATGCGAAGGATTCATCTGTTTCTTTTTCGCCATCGCCATGTTTTATTTGAAGAAGGATGTTAGCTTCTCGCTGTCATTCTCCATGTCAAGCATGAAGTCAAACATGAACTCTCCAAAGGTCAGTTCCATGTCGCCCGCATATTTGTACAGATATTTCAGTTTAGATGGATTAACCTTCGAAAAATGAGCCAGTCCGTCATGCATGGGAAGGCCGAAATACATTTGCTCTGGCTGCATATAGCGCATCAGATAGGGCGAGTGACTCGTCATCAGTATTTTGGTATTTGATGCATATGCCTGTATGGTAAGAAGAAGATTCTCCATCAGCTTTGGATGGACGGAGTTTTCTGGTTCCTCGACCATAATCATTGGTATGTCCTGCTTCTGAGCAGCCATACACAATGTGAATAAGAAGATCATACGCTTGCTACCGCTTGACAACAACCGAATACTGGTGGGCTGTGAATTGAATTCCTCCTGTATTCTTATATCATAGACTTTGCTACGTCCGTCACTCAATGTTATTTCATCTGGTTCGAATGACACCACGCCGGAAATCAGTTGCTTAATGCCATCTGACAAGATGCTGAAACTATCAGCATCCGTCTCCTTCATCCGATAGATATATTCGCTTAGAGTCATGCCACCAAGCATGGCGATCCCATTGCCCCCGTCTATGGAGAAGTATGATTCGGGGTTATCCAGGGTCTGCAAATTCGGGATGCTTATGCTGCATATCTCCTTGGCTAAGTCCGACAGGAACAATCCACCGCTGGCTATTATTGGCAGGGATAGTTGTTTAGGGGTGGCGGCAAAAGGTTTGTTACAACGACCCATAGCCGACGGAACAATCATAGAGTAGTAGCCGTCCTGTCTGTTTATCATTTGTCGATAACGTTGCTCACCCTCCGTCTTTATCTTTAACCACTCCGAAAGCACATAACCAGGGATTACACCTTCTGCCCATTGGCATTCATA
>Ga0310691_10003997_pt1 | contig 16971 bp, 14 predicted proteins | sample 176DNAGHGlowgp2_FD_203887 | JGI IMG/M metagenome (GOLD analysis project Ga0310691, IMG submission 203887) | Sheep rumen microbial communities from Palmerston North, Manawatu-Wanganui, New Zealand - 1766 DNA GHGlow gp2 (v2) (version 2) | ecosystem: Host-associated > Mammals > Digestive system >...
AGGCGAGGCCTGGCACGACCGGAGCTATCCCGCCATGCTGCGGGACATTCAAGAGAATAGATAATACGGAGGAAAACGCCATGGAACGCAAGTACCCCCATCTCTGCAAGCCGATCCGCATCGGCAACGTCTGGTATCGCAACCGTATGTTCTCCACCCCCATGGGCGGCACGGACATCGAGCTGGACGGCTGCATCGGCCCCAAGTCCCAGGCCTTTTATGAATACCGCGCCAAGGGCGGCTGCGCGGCGGTCACGGTGTCCGAGCTGATGGTGCATCCCAGTGACGGCAGCCACGCCTACCGTCTGGATGAGAGCATCTTAAACTCCCTGCCCAAAGCCACCTACACCGCCGACGCGATCCGCCGTCACGGCGCGATCCCCAGCATTGAGCTCAGTCACTCCGGCATGTTCGCCGGAACCTATATGACGGACAAGAACAAATCCCACGGCTTGAACCAGTGGTCTGCCGACGACGGCGTGCGTGCCGACGGCGTGCCCTTCAAGGCGATGAGCAAGGAGATGATCGCTGAGATCGTCGCGGCCTACGGCCATGTGGCGGGTCTCTGCAAGCGGGCGGGCTTTGAGATGGTCATGGTCCACGCGGGCCACGGCTGGCTTCTCAACCAGTTCCTGTCTCCCATGTTCAACCACCGCACCGACGAGTACGGCGGCTCCACCGAGAACCGCTGCCGCCTCGCCATTGAGGTGCTGAAATCCGTCCGCGCCGCCGTCGGCCCCGGCTTCCCGATCGAACTGCGTCTTTCCGGCGCGGAGTTTGTCCCTGAGGGCTATGACCTCGACGAGGGTGTGCGGATTGCCAAGATCCTCGAGCCCTATGTCGATATCTTACACGTCACGGCGGGCACCTACCAGCGCACCTTCGGCATCACCCACCCCAGCATGTTTGAGGATCACGGCCGCAACGTCTACCTCGCTGCCGAGATCAAGAAGCACGTCTCCGTCCCCGTCGCCACCATCGGTGGCCTGACCGACCCCGAGCAGATGGAGGAAATCATCGCCTCCGGCAAGGCGGACATTGTGGAGATGGGCCGTCAGCTTTTGGCCGATCCCTTCCTGCCGCAGAAGGTCATGGAGAACCGGGATGAGGAGATCGTCCACTGCATGCGCTGCTTCGTCTGTATGTCTGAGCGCGCCGCCACCGGCACCAGAAGATGCGCCATCAATCCCATCATCGGCCGCGAGGACGAAGGCATGGAGATCACCCCGGCTCCCGTGAAGAAGCGTGTCCTGATTGCGGGCGGCGGCCCCGGCGGCCTGTACGCTGCCTACACCGCGGCAAGAAGGGGACACGATGTTCTGCTCTGCGAGAAAGAGGATCGTGTCGGCGGCATCCTCAAGAGCGAGGAAGTCCTGCCCTTCAAGCAGGAGATGTTTAAGCTCGGCGAGACCTACAAGCTTCTGGCTGAACGCGCCGGGGCGAAGATCATCACCGGGCAGGAGGTCACCAAAGAGTTTGCCGAGGCCTACAAGCCCGACGCCATCATCATTGCGGCCGGTTCCTCACCGCTGCGCCCGCCGATCCCGGGCCTCGACGGCGAGAACGTGATCCTCGTCAACGACCAGTACAAGCACGAAAAGCCCATCACCGACTCCGTGGTCGTCTTCGGCGGCGGCATCTCCGGCGTGGAGTGCGCCATCCACATGGGCATGGAGGGCAGAACAGTTCATCTCGTCGAGATGCGCGACGACGTGGCGCTCGACTCCGTCATCCGCCAGCGCCCGCTGCTGCTCGAAAAGCTCAATAAGCTCTGCATGGTGCACACCGGCTATAAGGGCCTGGAGGTCACGAAGGAGGGCATCTGGTGCCAGACCAAAGAAGGGGAGAAGGTGCTGGTTCCCGGCACGACAATCATCTGTGCCCTCGGCCAGCGGCCCCGCTGGAATGTCGCTGAGGAGCTCTATGACTGCGCGCCCTGGGTGCGCGTGATCGGCGGCGCCAACGCCGTCGGCACCATCACCAAGGCCACCTACCAGGGCCACCACGCCGCGCTGGATATCTGATCATGCTGAAAACACATTATGGCGAGACCTTGCTTTTGGTTCTGGCTCTTGTTATGGGTTTCATCATGGCGGTTGCCGTGATCCTGCTCGATGGAATAGCGCTCAACATTTCCAATGTCTTTAAAATCTGGGCGATGATCAGTCTGGTCATCATACTGGTGAGCATCTTTCTTCCGTACAAAGACTGGTCGTCGGCATTCTGCCGCCGGCTGGGATTGAAGGAAGGGACGCTCGCGTGGAAATTGGTTGACGGCATCATCCCTTCGCTTGTGCTGAATACCTTTAATACAGCAATCGTTTCGGGAGCCAATATCTTCTATAACGAGGCCATTCCGGCATCTGAGCAGATGAGGCATTGGGTTCAGGGCTTTGTACGCGATTGGCCCGTCACCTTTGTTATTTCTTATTTTGCAGCCTTTGTCGCGGAATACTGCGGCAAGCTGGCAGCGGACAAGTACGCAGGACATCATTGAATAACGGGAGGCGGCACCAACATGACTGTAAAGACAGATAATCTGATCCTGGACTTGCTTGTTCAAACAGATCCGAAAGGAATCGTTGAGCTTGAAAGCGAAGCAGGCATTGTCCGCATGATCCCGTTTGCGGGAACTGTAAGCGGCCCTTTATTTCAGGGCATCATCGAGCCTTGCGGTGTGGATACGCAGATTACAAATGCCGCCGATGTCCGGCACATGTCTGCACGTTATATGCTGACCGGTACGGATCACACAGGTTCATCCTGCCATATCTATGTCCAGAATGAAGCATGGTTCACCGATGGGGCAAAACCTCGCCCCTGGCATTCTGTCCCGACCTTTATCACGGACTCCAAGGCACTGGCACCCATTCTTCACAGCAACTCTTTCATCGGTGAAGGCATCCGTGATGACGAGGGACTGCATATCCAATTCTATAAAGCAATTGAAAAGTTCAAGAAATAAGGTAAAACGGGATGAATCCAATAGGATTCGTCCCGTTTTACATATCAGCTTTCTCTTCGTCGGCGTCTCGGCTCCCGGCGCGCTGGACGTACGCGCAAGTGATATTAACGATGCCATGAAGCTGGCAGCGGCCTCCGCTGTTTTTGTATAGTGTCAGCAAAATTCCTTCCGCCTCCACAAAGTCATGACGCACCTGAATCTGGATGGCTCCATCTGCGACCGGTGAAGTTATTCCTTCGTGGCATGGAATGATGAATATTTAGAATTTGAGTAATAGGTAAACGCATGGTAAACTGAGTACAGCAAAACCCGGGAGACTTATTCTTCTGAGTAAAGAACAGCAAAATAAAGAAGAGAAAGGAAAAGGAAAACCATGTCTACGCAACTCATTATCTGCCTGGTGATCTTCGTGCTCACCTGTGCCGGTTACATGACAGGCGTGTGGAGTCTGGCCACCGTGGCTATGACCTCTATTGCGGCACTGTCTCTCACCGGCTGCCTCACCGCAAAGGAAGCTGTGGGTTATTTCTCCAACAACAACGTCATCATGATCGGCGCTATGAGCGTTGTTGCCGCCGGCTTCAACAAGACCCAGTTCTGCACGAACCTCGCAAACGGCATCTCCAGGATCGCGAAGGGCAGCCTCTCCAAGGTGCTGCTGATGTACTGCATCCTTGCCATGCTGCTCAGTCAGATGGTGCAGAGCCCCGTTGTCGTCTTCGGCATCGTGGCTCCCCTCTGCATGGCCTCCGCCGACTCCATGGGCATCTCCAAGTCCAAGATTGCCCTGGCCCTCGGCATCACCTCCATCGCCACCTGCTGCACCCTGCCCATCGGCACGGGCGCAACCCAGGCGGCCGAGCTCAACGGCTATATCTCCGCCTACTACGACAAGCTCGAGAACTTCACCGGCACCATGCCCGTCGTGAACTTCTTTGATCCCATGAAGGCAAGACTTCCCATGCTGATCTTCACCGTTATCTACTGCGCGTTTGTCATGCCCCGTTTCTCCCCGGATCAGCCCTCCGTCAAGACCGCTGAGAGCGAAGTGCACAAGACCACCGAGAAGAAGGCTCTGCCCGCCTTCTCCGAGATCGCCGGCATCGTGATCTTCTTCGGCACCGCTGTCGCCCTCATGCTCCAGGCCAATGTCCTCAAGTCCCTTGCCATCTGGCAGATCTGCCTGATCGGCGCTGTCCTCATGGTCATCTGCGGCGTTCTCAAGCCCAAGGAGGCCGGCAAGGCCATCCCCGTGAGCATGCTGCTCCTGGTTGTCGGCGCGCTTGCCATGGCGGGCGCTCTGTCCGGCACCGGCGCCGGTGACTGGATCGGCGGCGGCATCGCAAAGCTCGTTGCAAAGGTCAACAACAACTATGTTGTCGGTCTCATCTTCTTCGTGATTCCCTTCGTTCTTACCCAGTTCATGTCCAACCGCGGCGCGATGCTCATCTTCATCCCCATCGCCATTGCGACCTGCCACAAGGTCGGCGGCGATCCCCGCGGTCTCATCATTCTGATCCAGGCTGCCGCGCTGACCGCGTTCATGACCCCGATGGCTACCGCGGCTGTCCCCTACATGATGGAGTACGGCGGATACGACCAGAAGGATATGTTCAAGGGCGGCTGGCTCTTCGCCATCATCGGCTGCGTCATCTCCGTCGGCTGGATCATGACTGTCATGCCCGTTCTCTGATAGGATCGTAAAACCATAAAACATAACGACCGCCCCTGTCTGAACTGACAGGGGCGGTTTTCTGCAGAATTTACTTCTGATAGGCGCTGCCGTTATACTCACTCTCCGTGACCACCGAGAAATGGAAGATCGGCCTGTCCACGCGCAGAATTCGGATCGCGTGGGGGAGCTTTGGCGGCAGAAAGACGAGGGAGGAACGCGTCAGCACATGTTCCTCACCGTCGAGGATAACATGTACTTCCCCATGCAGGTCATGCGCATCATCCGGATCGGAACCGAAAAAACCGATGATTTCTGCAGACTCATGGCTGTGCTCGGCAAAGATGGGATCGAGGGCCGGAACCTCCTTGTACCAGGAGACGTTCATCTGAAACGCGCCCGGCACAAGATTCCCGTCGATCCACAAAACGCGCTCGGCAAAGCGGTGGTAGATTTCCCGGAAGTCCGGGGCCATGTCCGGCTCATACTTGAGCTCTGACATGATGAGGTTTTCGTATTTACTGTTCTGTTCCATTGTGGATTACCTCCGTATAAATCATCTGCGGCAGCACATTTTCTCTTAATAGCTGCACAGTCTCCCTGATGAGCAGCAGGTGATCTGTATCCTCGCGCCAGGCAACCGAGCATTTTCTCACGGATGGAAAATCAGGCAGAATGCAGTAATCCAAATCAGCCCGCTGCTCATCGCTCAGAGAAGAAAGAATACCCGCAGAGATAATCTGGATGCCAAGGCCCTGTACGGTCATCAGAAGCCCAGTTGTCATAGTGTCGATAACAAGCGTGCGGCTGGGATGAATCGCGTATTGTGCAATCATTTTCTGAAAAGCCTTATAGATCCCGTTCGAGGTGGACGGTGAAATAAACGGTTTATCCTGCAGGCACGCAGGATCTAAAAGGTATGGATTGTCAGGACTGTTATCTGTACGTTTTTCAGAAGGTACGAGGTTAAATCGTTTATGTGCCACCAGAATAATTTTTTCCAATGTAATGTCTTCAATGACCAGGGGAATATCGCTTTCCGGTATATCGGCAAGGGTGGCGATTGCCAAATCAATAGAACCCTTCCCGAGCAGCTTTTGAAGCTGCTTCTCTGATCCAAGAGTTACCGAAAAATTGAGATCGGGATGTCGATCCGACAGCAAACGCAGCAGCGGCGGCAGCCAGAAGTGGCCGCGCACACGCGCGCTGCCGATACGCAGTGTGTGCTCCGGGTCAGAAACTGTACGCAGCTCACCGCGAAGGATTTGCTCGGCCTCAGAGATCTCACGCATTTTTTCAACATAATGTTTTCCGGCAGGAGTAAGGAGAACTGGATTCTTCCGCCGGTCAAAAAGCTGTACACCCAGCGACTCTTCCAGACGGTTCAGATACATGGTAAGAGTCGGTTGGGAAATGTACAGCTTTTTTGCTGCCCGTGTTAAATTTTGCTCTTCGGCGATGGCAATCACATAATCGAGCTTTTCGTAAAGCATGTACGAACCTTCCTTCATTTGGGATTATCGGCAAAAATTATAAAGGAATTTTATACAAAGTGCATATGCGGTTTCGCCTGATAAAAATGTTAATCAGATGCGCAAAAAACATATATTGGACAACAGTCTGAAATTATAATATTCTATTTACAGGGAAAGAGCAAGAGCCGAATATAAAAAATATTCATAAAGAACGATAGAAACTTGGGAGGCTGCATATGAAAATTACATCTGTTGAGCTTTTACCGGCAAGCAAGTATCTGTTCATCAAAGTCCACACGGATTCCGGCATCTACGGCACCGGCGAGGTCGGCGCATGGGGCTACCTCGACGGCTGCGTGGGTGTGCTGAAAAAGATGGAGGGCTACCTCATCGGGCAGGACCCCTTCCGCATCGAGCACCACTGGAACTACCTCTATCGCAGCATGTACTTCCGCGGCTCCATCCTCATGAGCGCCCTGTCCGCCATCGACATTGCCCTCTGGGATATCAAGGGCAAGGCCCTCGGCGTGCCGGTGTATGAGCTCCTGGGCGGAAAGTGCCGCGACAAGGTACGCTCCTACGAGGCCTGCTTCCAGTTCACCCCCGAGACTATGGCCAAGCGCTGCCTGGAAATCAAAGAGATGGGCTTTGACGCCGCCCGCCTCATGATCACCGGCGACATCCGTCTCAGCCAGGCCGCGCGCCGCTCCAGCGTGTATAACGCCAAGGTCTCCGATTACATCGCCAAGGTCAAGGCCGTGCGGGAGGCCGTGGGCGATGAGTTCGACCTGATCCTTGAATGCCACCGCAGCATGGATCCCATGGAGGCTGTCGCCTTCGCCAAGGGTGTGGAAGAATACCGCCCGCTGTTTCTCGAAGACCCTATCCCGCCCGATTCACCCGAGGCCATGGCGGATATCGCGGCACGCACCAATATCCCCGTTGCCACCGGTGAGCGTTTTATCAACATCCAGGAGTTCGAGACCACCTTCCAGAAGCACGCGGCCAAATACGTCCGTCCCGACGTGTGCGCCCTGGGCGGCCTGACGCCATCCAAGAAGGTCGCCGCCATGGCCGAGGCAAACTACTGCAAGATCGTCCCGCACAACCCGCTGGGCCCTGTGTCCACCGCCGCCTGCCTGCAGCTTGACGCCGCGATTCCCAACTTCGCCATTCAGGAGTTCCCGTCCTTCTATCACACAGGCAATGAGGCTGAAATGACCAAAGAGGCCTTCGTGGAGGACGCAGGCTACATCGTGATCCCCGACCGCCCCGGCATCGGCATCGAACTGGTGGACGATATCTGCGAGCGCTTCCCGGCCAAGGCCAGAAGCATCTCCGCACAGATCGCCCACGACGGTTCTGTCTACGACATTTGAGGAAATGCCTATGAATCGGAAAGAGTTTACAACGATCATTTCAAAGGCGAAGAGCTGGACGAGCGCGGCAAGAGTACGGAGTACTACGGATTTTTCTATAACCGCGTCTTCGAAGAGCGCGCAAACTATGATGTGTCGCTGGCCCTGACACCCTCTGAGGAGCTGCGCGGCCTGCCGCCCACAGATATTGTCACAGCAGGGAAGGACAACCTCGTTGAGGAAGCGGAGCGCTACACCGAGAAACTGAAAGCTGCAGGTGTACCCACAACCTATACCTGCTTTGAAAACAGCCGCCACGGCTTCCTTGTCAACCTCTACGACGAGTGGCAGGAGGGGGAAAGCTATGTGGCAGAGCGAGTGACTGCGCATCTGAAATAAAGGCAATACCGCACAATGCGGCAAGAGCAGATTCCGAGAAAATTTGAGTTCTGATGATGGCACTTTTTCGCAGATGTACTTTGTGTACCTCAAGAAAAAGTGACGAAATCAGGGCTCAAATTTTCCGGAAGATGCCGCAGGCGTATTGTGCGGTGTTGCCTAAAGCAAAAAAAGATTGAAGCCAAATTACTCATCCTGGCTTCAATCTTTTTTATATCAGACTCTCGTGCCCGAACTGCTCCTTCGCAATCTGAATAAGCTTCAGCTCCGCCTCGCCCAGATAGACGCCCTTGCGGTAGAAGATGTGTACCTCCCAGGTCTCGGGCTCCGGGCCGAGGGAGAAGTATTCCACCGCCGCGCCGGGATTGGCAAGTTGGGTCGTCAGATAGGGAATGATGGTATAGCCCAGCCCTGTCGCCGCCATGCGCAGACAGCTGATGTTGCTGGAAAATTCCATCTTGATATTGGGGCGGATGTGCTCGTGCCGGAAGTAGCGGTTACAAAAACTTCGCATGGCATGCTCCGGAAAAAGGAGAAAGAAATCCGCGTTGTTGAGCGCTCCGTTTTTGACGGCGTTCTTTCCGGGAATACAGTCCTCTTTGCCAATACTCCCGGCTTTTGCTGCAAGCACCAGTTCTTCGGAGTAGATCAGCTCGCTGCTCAAGCCCTTGAGATCATCCTGCCCGGCCAGCGGCAGCAGCACCATATCCACGCGGCCCGCCCGCAGTTCTTCAAAGAGCTTCTTGCCGCTGGCGGTGTAGACTTCAATCTCAATGCCGGGATAGAGGGCGGCAAATTCCGGCAGGATGCGCGGCATCATGTAGGAGGCCCTGTCCCGCGAGGTGCCGAGCGTTAGCTTGCCGCTCATGTGCTGGGTGATGTCCCGCATCTGGCGCTTTAACTGTTCGTTTTCCAGCAGGATCGCCCGCGCCCGTTCCACGTAGCAGCGCCCGGCATAGGTCAATGACATGGGAACTGTGGAACGGTCAAAGAGCTGGGCGCCCAGCTCATCCTCCACACATTTCAGATAATGACTCAGCGCAGGCTGCGAGATGTAAAGCTTCTCGGCAGCCCGCGTCATATTGCGGGTCTCGGCGAGCGTCAGGATATATTTCATCTGCCGGAATTCCATGATACGGCCCTCCAAATCTTCTTGTTGATCACAGTATAAAGCAGTCTTCGTCAAGTTGCAACAATAGTATGAGATTTTATTTATCGACTTGATATAAATAATAGTATTTCACATATCGCTGTTTCTCTATTATACTGATTTCAGAAATACCGAAAACAGAAACCAAATTACGGGAGGAAATGACTATGGACAGAGAGAGCATCATCCGCAAGGCGCAGGTAGAGTTTGCCGAGCGCCTCAATTCCGAGCTTGACCGCATCGAACGCATGAAGCAGGAAGCGGAGCCCAAAGACTTCTCCAAGCTTGAGAAAATCGTGGTTGGCGTCATGCCCGGCGACGGCACCGGCCCCGTCCTCATGGAGCACGCCCTGCGCGTTGCCAGGGAACTTGTCAAAGATGAGGTTGCCTCCGGCAAGATCGAGTTTCGCACCATTGAGGGCATGACCATTGAAAACCGCGTCGCCAAGATGCAGAGCCTGCCCGATGAGGTGCTGGCCGCCTGCAAGGAATGCGACGTGCTGGTCAAGGGACCCTTCATCACCCCGCGCGCGGGCGACGGCCTGCCCAACCTGGTCTCCGCCAACAGCCTTTTGCGCCGCGAGCTCCAGCTTTTCGCCGCTGTGCGCCCCATCCGCATCCCGGACAAGGGCATCGACTGGACCTTCTTCCGCGAAAACATCGAGGGCGAATACATTCTCGGCAACCGCGGCATCCGCGTCGGCGACGAGCTCGCCATCGACTTCAAGGTCTGCACGAAGCCCGGCGCCGAGCGCATTGCCCGTGCCGCCTTCGACTTTGCCCGCAAAAACGGCAAGCACAATGTCACCGTTGTCACCAAGGCCAATATCGTAAAACTCGTCGACGGCGATTTCCTCCAGGCCGTGCACCGCATCGGCGAAGCCGAGTACCCCGAGATCGAGATCCGCGAGGAGCTGGTGGACTCCATGGCCGCAAAGCTCGGAAGCCCGACCTTCATGCAGGGCATCGACGTGATCGTGCTGCCGAACCTCTACGGTGATATCGTCACCGACGTTGCCGCCGAGATGCAGGGCGGCCTTGGCACAGCCTCTTCCTCCAACATCGGCAGCCGCTATGCCCTCTTTGAAGCGATCCACGGCGCGGGCCTTCGCATCATGCAGTCCGGCCGCGGCCCCTGGGCAAATCCGGGAAGCCTCATCCGCGCCATGGGCGAGATGCTGGCCCACATCGGTTACGGCGACCGCAAGGCCATCCTCGACAAGGCCATGGACATCTGCACCGTCACGGAAAAGAAGCTCGTCATTACCGGGCGGCAGGACGGCTGCACCGGCGCAGAGTTTACCGACTACCTCATCGACACCATCCGTCAGCTTCGCGCTGAATAAAAGAGGGAGGGCACCATGGGCAAATCGCTTACCAGAAAGATCCTTGAATCCCATTTTGTCTCCGGCAGCATGACGCCGGGGGAAGAAATCTTCATCAAGGTTGACCAGACCCTGACCCACGACATCAACGCCGTCATGACCTATCTGGCCTTTGAGGCCATCGGCCTGCCCAGAGTCCGCACCGAGTGTTCGGTCAGCTACCTCGACCACAACCTCCTGTACGTCAACAACATGACGCCGGATGACCACATCTACCTCCAGAGCGTGGCAAAGAAGTACGGTGTCTATGTCTCCCGGCCCGGCAACGGCATCTGCCATACCGTGCATGTGGCCCGTTTTGGTGTGCCCGGCAAGGTCAGCATGGGCGGCGACAGCCACACGCCCCACGGCGGCTCCATCGGTATGCTCTGCATCGGCGTGGGCGGCATGGATGTGGCCACCGCCATGACGGGCGTCCCCATGCGCCTCAAAATGCCGAAGATCGTCAAGGTCAATCTTACCGGCGAGCTTCGCCCCGGCGTCAACGCCAAGGAAGTCATACTCGAGATGCTGCGGCGCGAGAGCGTCAAGGGCGGTCTCGGCAAGGTCTATGAATATGTCGGCCCGGGCGCCGCAACGCTCGAGGTCCCCCAGCGCGCCACCATCGCCAACATGGGCGCCGAGATGGGGGCCACCACCTCCATTTTCCCGGCGGACGAGCAGGTGAAAAAATTCCTCACCGCGCAGGGCCGCGCGAAGGATTACACAGAACTCCTGCCCGACGAGGACGCGGAGTATGACGAGGTCATTGAACTCAACATGTCCGAGCTCCAGCCCCTCATGGCCTGCCCGCACCTGCCGGACAATGTAAAGCCTCTGCATGAAGTGGAGAAGAAGCCCGTGCAGCAGGTCTTCATCGGCTCCTGCACCAACACCAGCTACGCGGATGTGGCAAAAGCAGCCATGGTCTTCAAGGGCCATCATGTAAATGAGAACGTCCAGTGCACCTGCGGCATCGCCTCCCGCCAGACATACAAGGAGCTGCTGCGCGACGGGTATCTCGACATGCTGGTGGACGCCGGTGTGCGCCTGCTGGAAATCTCCTGCGGCCCCTGCTGCGCTATCGGCCAGACCCCGCCCACAAATGGCGTGGCTGTGCGCACCTCGAACCGCAACTTCAAGGGCCGCGCGGGAAACCCCACGGCGGAGATCTATCTTGTGAGCCCCGAAAGCGCCGCCGCCACCGCCATCTGCGGCACCTTCGCTACCGCTGAGGATATCCTCGGTGAGGGTGTCAAGGAGCTTGCGAACATCCATGAGCCGGACGCCTACATCGTGGACGACTCCATGCTCATCCCGCCGCTGCCGCCCGAGGAAGCCGAGAAGGTGGAGATCAAGCGCGGCCCCAACATCAAGTTCCTCCCGGTTCCCGATGTGCCGGAGCAGGTGTTGGAAGCCCCGGTCTCCCTCAAGACACTCGACAACGTCTCCACCGACGATATCACCCCCGCAAGCGCCGAGTTTTCTTCCATGCGCTCCAACATCCCTCTCATGAGCCAGTACTGCTACCACCGTTATGCCCCGGAATTTGCCGCGAGAGCCAAGGAACTGGGCAAAAGCATCATTATCGGCGGTGAAAACTACGGGCAGGGCTCCTCCCGTGAGCACGCGGCCATCAACCCCATGTACCTCGGCGTCAAGTGCGTCATCGCCAAGAGCATCGCCCGCATCCACAAGGGCAATCTTGTCAACCACGGCATCATCCCCATGCTCTTTGAAGACCCCGCCGCCTATGACAGCATCGACCAGGGCGACGAGCTGCGCATCGAAAATCTCCTCGACCAGATCCCGACCCGCCGTGTCACGGTCAAGGACGTGACCAAGCACTTTGCATTCACTGTGAAGCTGGATCTCACCGACAACGAGATCGAAGTCGTCCTCGCGGGCGGCCAGCTGAGGTATCTGAGAAAACAACTGGAAAACATGTGATCTGAAATAACAGGAAAGGAAGACGCTTATGCAGACCCCGGCCCTGCTCATCAGCGAATATCCGCCGCTGGATATCTATACGGACCCTGAAGCCAAGAAGCCCATGGGGAAGGGAATCCCGGTGGAGCGCGCCCGTCTTTACAATCTCTTCTACTGCGACCGCGAACAGCAGAAGGACCCCTGTTGCTCTCCGGTTTATGCACCGGATGAAATGCTCCGGGGCTTCCCGCCGTCCCTGTTCATCACTGCCGGTTCCGACGATCTGTGCAATGAAGCCGAGGACTTCGCCCTTCGCCTTGCACGATGCGGAAGCGAGGTCACGGTCAAGCGTTTCCCGGACGCCATCCATGCCTTTACGATCAAGCGCCTTGCCGGACATGAAAAGGCCTGCGAATTAATCTGCCGCTTTATCCGCGGCGGGATCAGAATGAAATAAACCCACAGCCCGCCCCGACTTCGGGGCGGGCTGTGGGTTAGAACTCTTCATACAGACGGTGGGCCAGGCGGAGCAGGCCCTTGAAGGATTTGCTCTGGTTCTCTTTTTTGCGGAAGATCAGATAGACCTCCTGCTCCTCCGGCGGAAGGTCCGGCAGGATCATATAGTTGACGAGCTTGTCCGTGTGGGGGATGGCGGTCAGGAGACAGTTTCCGAGTCCCTGCTCCACCGCTGCCAGGGCGCTGCGCGTATCGTTCACATAGACACGGCTGGCGGGGCGGCGTCCGATCTGACGGAAATAGCGCTCTGCCGCTTTTCCTGAGCGGGTGTGCAGGGCGATCTGGATATAGGGCTGCTGCAGCCAGAGCGGATTGTCCAGAACGGGGTAGGGCTGTTCTTCTTCCCGGACACCCAGCTTCACAATGGGGGAGGCATTGGGTACGGCCAGCACCATGCGCGATACAGCGAGCGCTTCATATTCCAGCGCACTGCTCTTTTCGGAGGCATAGGCAAGACATAAATCCAACTTTCCTTCGTCCAGTGCCTGTATGACGGTCTTGGAGCTGTCCTCTTCCAAACGGATACTGGCCTCCGGGTATTCTGCAAAGAAGGCCGGCAGCAGAAACTCCATCACGAAGGCGTGCATGCCCATCGGATAGCCGAAGCGGATCGCCGCGTCCTGGGAGGAATTGAGCCGCGCGATCTCCTCGCTCAGCTCATGATCCAGGTCAATGATCTGCCGCGCCTTGGCAAGATACAGCGCGCCTGTCTTTGTCGGGACAAGGCGGTTGCCGTTTCTGAGAAACAGGGACGCCGACAGCTCGTGCTCCACACGCTGCAAATACTTGGTCAGCGCGCCCTGGGTGATGCAGAGCTTTTCCGCAGCCTTGGAGATACTGCCCCACCGGGAAATCTCAAGGATATATTCGTAGTCCTTTACATTCATGCCGAACCCCCTCCTTTACAACCCTATTATATTACAAAAAGGAATAAAGACAAGAGAAAGTTCAATTTGAAAAATACCTGTATATACGCTATAGTAGGATCAGAAGATCGAATACAAACATACAGGAGGTTTTTTCATGCAGCCTTATCTTGAAAGCGTCAGCTCCCAGGCTCTGCGCATCCGCTGGATCTCGGTTCAGTGCTATGAGATGGTCCTTCCCGGCGGGAAAGTCCTTGTGACCGATCCTTTCTATTTCGATGCCTCTGCTTTTGACGGCATCCCTGAGGAGGAGCTCACCAAGAATCAGAAGATGGAAAAGCAGGTCTACGCCCAGCGCGGCTTCTCGGTCGACGAGTTTACCGGCGCGGATTACATCCTGCTCAACCACATCCACGGCGACCACTCCAACCTGGTCGGCCAGCTCTGGCACCGCTTCTATGGCCGCGTGCTGGTCCCGGCCTACTGTGCCGAGGAAGTGGCCAAGACCTTTGATATCCCCTATGCCGCAATCTATCCCCTGTACCCCGGCAACACCTATTACTTTGACGATTTCACCCTCAAGGTATATCCCGGCGCCCATGACAACCGCGCCTTCCGCGAGGGCAAGTTCCAGCGCCCCAGCGATCCCCGCTGCCTTTACGACGGTTCTGAGGGCTTCGGCATTCCGTGCCCCAGCCGCTTCGGCCCTCTCGGCTCCATGTTCAATCTCAACTACCTCATCGAGACGCACAACAATTTCAAAATCGACTTCCAGGCCGGGCGCGACTATGAAGAGCATGTGCAGCATGTCCGAGAGGAAAAGCCCAACCTCATGCTCTGCCACCGCATCCGCTCCTACAGTGCCGAGCAGTTCGCCGGCATGATCGAGCGCATGGGCGCGCAGCTCTGCCTGCCCCTGCACCACAACAATGCCCGCGCCAAGGGCGAGGACCTCAACGAGTACTTTGCTCAGGTCAACGAGGTCCTGAAATCCCACGGCAGCGCCGCCCGCGGCTTCAATCCCGAGCCCTATCACTGGTATCAGATCCAGACAAGCATCATCGCGGAGTAACAACAGAATAGAAGGAGGAACTATCATCATGGTCAAGCTCTATGACGGCGGCGTGTACCTTGTAAACGGCGCCGAGATCGTCCCCGAAAGCGAATCCGAAAAAGTCAAAGCCCTCACCGGAAAAGAGGCCAATAAAGCCGAAGCTAAGAAGGGCACCATGGCCTACAACATCATCAAGGCCCATAACCAGTCTGACGATATGGAGCAGCTTCGTCTCAAGTTCGACTCCATGACCTCGCACGATATCACCTATGTCGGTATCATCCAGACGGCGCGCGCCTCCGGCATGACGGAGTTCCCGCTTCCTTACGTTCTCACAAACTGCCACAACTCCCTCTGCGCTGTCGGCGGCACCATCAACGAGGACGACCACAAGTTCGCTCTCTCTGCCGCTCATAAGTACGGCGGCATCTACGTCCCCACCAACATGGCGAACATCCATTCCTACAACCGCGAGACCATGTCCGGCTGCGGCAGGATGATCCTCGGCTCCGACTCCCACACCCGCTATGGCGCTCTCGGCACCATGGCCATCGGCGAGGGCGGCGGGGAGCTTGCAAAGCAGCTCTTAAAGCGCACCTACGACTTCGCCTACCCCGGCGTGATCGCGATCTACCTCACCGGTTCCCCGCGTCCCGGCGTCGGCCCGCAGGACGTGGCCCTCTCCATCATCGGCGCGGTGTACAAGAACGGCTACGTGAAGAACAAGGCCATGGAGTTCGTAGGCCCCGGCATCGCAAACCTGCCGATTGAATACCGCAACGCCATCGACGTCATGACCACCGAGACCACCTGCTGGTCCTCCATCTGGGTCACCGATGAAAAGACCCAGGGCTACTTTGTCACCCACGGCAGACCGGAAGCATACAAGAAGCTCGATCCTGCTGAGATCGCATACTACGACGGCTGCGTCTATGTCGACCTCTCCACGGTGGAGTGCACCATCGCCATGCCCATGCATCCCTCCAACACTTACACCATCCACGAGCTCCAGGAAAACGCGAAAGACATCCTCCACGCCGTGCAGGAGCAGGCCAACAAGCAGCTCAAGGGCGTGACCATGGATCTTGTGTCGAAGTACCACGACGGTGGTATCTGGGTCGAGCAGGGCGAGATCGCGGGCTGCTCCGGCGGCACTTTTGACAACATCTGTGCGGCGGCTGATATCCTGCGCGGAAAGTCCTGCGGCAACGGCGCGTTCAGCCTGAACATCTATCCCGGCTCCATGCCTGCATTTGCATGTCTCGTCAAGACCGGGCGTATCTTCGATCTGGTCTCCGCGGGCGCCATCATCCGCGAGTGCTTTTGCGGCCCCTGCTTCGGTGCGGGCGACACGCCTGCAAACGGCGAGTTCTCCATCCGCCACACCACCCGCAACTTCCCGAACCGCGAGGGCTCCAAGCCCGGCGAGGGCCAGCTCAGCGCCGTCGCCCTCATGGACGCGCGTTCCATCGCGGCCACCGCTGCCAACGGCGGCAAGCTGACCGCGGCCACCGACCTCGACGTGGAGTACAGCACCCCCGTTTACGAGTACGACGCCGGCGTGTATGCCAAGCGCGTATACAACGGCTGGGGCAAGCCGGAACCCGAGCATGAACTCAAGTTCGGCCCGAACATCAAGGACTGGCCCGAGATGCCTGCCCTGACCGATGATCTGCTGGTCAAGGTCTGCTCCTACATCACCGACCCCGTCACCACGACGGACGAGTTGATCCCCTCCGGCGAGACAAGCTCCTACCGCTCCAACCCCGAACGCCTGAGCGAGTTCGCCCTTTCTCGCCGTGATCCCCAGTATGTGAGCCGCTCCAAGGTTCTGCGTCAGGCTGACCGCGACCGCAGGGCAGGGAAGGGCCTGAGCGACGAGATCAAGGCCGTGTACGCCGCCCTCGAAAAAGCGGGCCTCAAGGTTGACCCCGAGGGCACGGACGTGGGCTCCACGATCTTTGCCAACATGCCGGGCGACGGCTCTGCCCGTGAGCAGGCGGCCTCCTGCCAGCGCGTCATGGGTGCATCTGCCAACTTTGCAAAGCAGTACGCCACCAAGCGCTACCGCTCCAACTGCATCAACTGGGGCATGACGCCGTTCCTCGTGCAGAACCCCGAGGTCTTCGCCCTGGGCGATTACATTTTCGTTCCCGGTCTTCGCAAGGCGATCCTGGAGAAGAACGACGACATCACCGCCTATGCCGTCAAACCCGATGGAAC
>Ga0310691_10003998_pt1 | contig 16970 bp, 19 predicted proteins | sample 176DNAGHGlowgp2_FD_203887 | JGI IMG/M metagenome (GOLD analysis project Ga0310691, IMG submission 203887) | Sheep rumen microbial communities from Palmerston North, Manawatu-Wanganui, New Zealand - 1766 DNA GHGlow gp2 (v2) (version 2) | ecosystem: Host-associated > Mammals > Digestive system >...
AATATTGGATCTCCCGGGCAATGGCAGTATGTGCATTGGTTGGTGCTGTCAATCCTAAGGATGGAAAGTATTATTTCCTAGTTGAGAAAAGAGGACCAGGTTGCCCCGATTTCATAGGGGCATATTGCAACCCTTGTGGATATCTTAACTGGGATGAAACACTTGCACAAGCATGTACAAGAGAGCTTTATGAAGAGACTGGACTTGATCTTAGAGGAAAGGAAGATCTCTTAAAGCTCTGGAAAATAAAAGACAGTCCAGAAGATAATGTACGGCAGAACGTAACAGTTAGATTTCGTATTATAATGCCATATGAAGAACTGACCCAACGTGAACTCTCCTACGCCACAGAAGAAAGAGGTGGAGAGAAGGATGAAGTTTCAGAGCTTAAAGTGATTAGCGAAGACGAAATCGATAATTACACCTGGGCCTGGAATCACGGCGAACTTCTGAAGGAACTTGTGGCTGAACTAAAGGAAGCTGGGAAAGAGTAAAAGAAATTTCGTCAAAGAATGTGAGTATTAGCAATAGTACTCACATTTGTTTCCTTATATATGATGAAAGGAATAAGAGTAAAAATGAATTATAAAGAAAGTCTTGAAGCCGCTCTTAAGAATGTAGTATCACAGTGGGGGAAATCTGATGTATACTATGTAGGCGGATATGTTAGAGATGAGATTCTAGATGCTGGTGCTCCGAAAGATGTCGATCTAGTTATTGACATGCCTAATGGAGCTTCCGAGTTTTGTGAATTCTTAAAAGCAAATTTCCCCACCCGTTGTATGGATTTCGTCGAGTATCCTAGATTTGGAACCGCCAAGTTTACTTTCCTCTTTGATATGACTAAGATGGATGGATCGGCTTGGACTAGGGATATAGCTATTGAATGTGTATCCCCCAGAAAAGAAATGTATACAGATGGACCAAGAAAGCCGAGTAAAGTAGAGGCGGCAACCATAGAAGAGGATGCAATGAGACGAGACTTTTGCTGCAATGCTCTCTATAAAAATGTGCTGACGGGTGAAATTTTAGATCCGACGGGGCATGGAAAAGAAGACATAAAGAATAGAGTCTTAAGAACTCCATGCGATCCAGAGATTACGTTTAAGGATGATCCCCTTCGTATGTTGAGAGCTATCAGATTCTCAGCCGTGAAGGAGTTTGAGATCTCGCCTGAAACTTATAAAGCTCTGAAACCTATCCCCGAATATTATCAGTTGTCGATGGAAAGGGTTGAGTCAGAGTTTACACAGATTCTTTGTGCCACAGATCCTAAGAAGTATATTTGGATTCTTCATGATACTGGTCTTCTTGAATATATTATCCCCGAGTTAGAAGAGGCATGGGGATTTAATCAGAATTCTAAGTATCACTCAATGAATCTAACGGACCATACCTTATCAGTCCTAGAGAAGGTAAGGGTTGAGAGAAATAATATACTCGGGCTAAGGTTGGCAGCACTTCTTCATGATATCTCTAAATATAAATATCATGAAACAAACGAAGATGGAACTTTCTCTTATCATGACCACGAGATTAAATCGGCGGAAATGGCAGAGGAAATTTTAAAGCGCCTGAAGTATTCTAATTCATTGATTGGCTATGTTTGTATGCTAATTAGAAATCATATGGGAATAAAATCTCAATATGATTATTCAACAATGGCATATACAGGAACGAAGAAAAGCATGGTTAAGTTCCTAAATAAGTTAGTCGATCCTAGTGGCGAAAGAAAGGATACATATCAAATCATGTCTGAGATGTTATCACTAATTGAAGCAGATAATCTTAGTCATGCCCCTGAATGGAATATGCCAGGCCAAACAACATCCTTCAGAGAAAAAGCCGAGAAATATAATATAATCGCTAGCTGGAAAGGAGGACAGCGACAACCAACATCAAAGGTTCAGATTACCGGCAAGGATATTATGGATCGATTTGGTCTAGCCCCTGGTAAAGCAGTTGGATTCTTGAAGGACATGGTGATTAATGATTTTGGTATTGATCACCCTGACTACTCTAAAGAAAAACTGCTGGATCTAGTTGAAGAGAATTTCGGGGGTGATAAGAAGATTTATATATTTCATTCCTCCTGGGTCGGTGAGTTTGGAGCTAGTAACTTAGATCCAACCCAAACCAACTTTCACGACCTAGCTGAACTCCCTCTGTATCTAAATGAAGTAGAGGAAATAGAAAAGAGGCATGGTATAGAGCTCAGAAAGGATAAAGACGAAGGAGCAATAATAGTTAGAGCGATTGAAGAACCCGAGCTATATATGAGAGTTCTGGCTAATCGAGAGGCATTAAATCTCTCCGACGAAGCGTTAAAGAAAATCGAGGGTCTAGCCAATATGCCGGACTTTAAATCAGTTACCATTGAATACGACTACTGCAATGATGCCAGAGTTGTTATTAGGTGGAGAGGACATAGACCAACGATTATATATTAGATAAAAATGAGTTATCAGTTTTCAGTACTATGAAGACCGATAACTCTTATATTTGTAATAAAATAAAACAGTTATGAAGGAGAATGATAATATAATTGGAAAGTATAGAAATGGAAACTATACTACCACACTTTACTCAGATGGTTCGAGAGATAGGGTATCAGAAGGTGATGCATATATCCCGAGCTTTCCTGAGAGTATTGAGCTGAAGATAACTGAAAAATATGATGGCGAATTTCCTTGGTTCTCGTCAATTAAGTCTGAGAATCCGAAAGACGCCAAACTAATGGAGACAGAGTTAAATCCCCTCCCCTTTATAAAATCTATCCGCCCCATGACAGAAGTTGTTATTGAGGGTGGTTATCTAGATCATCCTGAAATCATTAACTTACTGTGCTATTTTAAGAGACGTAATATACCGGTGAAGATAATTATTGGTCAAGATTATTTCTATGGCCACGATCATCTTAAGTATCATCGTCTCTTAGGTTGGCAGAATAGAGGATTGATGTCAAGACTTGGTGTAATACTGACGGATAGTGAGGACCAAGACTTCATTAATCATCTGCAGGAATTTAAAGATCCAACGGTTATAGTTACGGTTGGAGTATTTAATGGAGACGATTTGGATAACTTAGAAGGAAAGGGATTCAATCTGTTAATAAAGGGATATGCAAGTACTGAAAACAATAAAGAGTATACTGAAGCCAACTCCCAGAACATCGAATACAATAGAGAATGGCTGGTCAGAAGTATTGACTCGGAATTTCTTCCCGCCTTTAAATCGGTCTCTTTTGACAATCTCGCTATATCACAACTCGGATTGGCGGACGAAAGATTTACCAAAAAAGACGAAGAGCATAATAATTTCTATTTTGCTGTCGATGGGGATTTCTCTCTGTATGTTGATATGATTAATGGCGAGTTTTCATCTTCTAATTATTCAAAAGAAAGATATAAGATAGAAGAGTACATGAAGACAGCTGATAAAATGTTTAGAGAAATTAGAAAACGGAGGAAAATATAATGTTGACTATTAACGACCTAGCACAATCAAAACTTAGATCTACTAGCCTTGATAAACTACATGGTCAGAAGAAAGCCATTGAGTTATGCTATTCTGGTGATGAAGTTTATTCTGTTTCGGATGATGAAAGAACAGAAGAAATTAGACAGAGACTAGAAAAGGCAACTGGGAAATTGGTTTATGTAATTGATAAAGGTAGTTTCTTTGTAGATGAGTTCTTTGATAGTATATTAGAGTCTAATCCGACAGAGGTGATTGATATAAACGGTGATTTTGAGGAGATTAAATTCACAGATTTTTCGTTATATCATGTAAAGGGATACACTTACTCTCCTGTGTTTATGGATGCTAGAGAGATAATTCTACCACCTAAAAGCACAGTTGAAAGAGGAATAAAGAGGCTATATATAATCAAACTAGATAGGAATCTCTATAAACTACCAGAACTAGAGTATCCAAAAATAATCGTTCAGTTTTTAAAGTGGGCTAAAAAGAAAAAGAAATTAGCCTTTAACTCGATTGATGAAATTTGGAACTACGAGAAGAAGATTGTATGTTTCGAGGCCGGTGATGATCTTGGTCGTGATGGAGCAATCGATTGGTATGAGACTGACGGTTATTGGGGCAAGCCGTTCTTTTGTAATGGATATCCTGTTAAGAATCTAAAGACGGAGGATGATCTAGTTAACTATAATAACTGGTTGCAATCAGACTACAAATCAATAATAGATGCCAGCAATAAGATATATAAAAAATGTTGGCAGGCTGATAAAAAAAGTCCCGGTGGAGCAAAATATCACGACAGCTTCTGGACTGATCGGATCAAAACGGTTCCAGGTAAGCTAGATCCAACTGAAATTACAACAATCACACAAGCAGACGTTGATCAGTTTATCTCTGAGACTAATAATAAATATCAGGTTAAGCGATGAAGATACAGGATTTATTAGATTCTGGCTATGTCGGGAAAAGTGTAATTAAGCTAGAAGGTCAAGGAGCGGGAACTGTATGGACGCCTAGTACTAAAATGCCAGGGGATGATCGAAATTTTAACCTACAGCGAAAACTAGAACTCTCTAAGATAACCGGAAAGCCAATTTGGTTGATCTGGAAGTGCGTTGTTGGTGCCCGTTCCTTTATGCAGGATTTAGTAAAAAAGAAATCACCCGAAGCAGTAAAGATCGGTAGTTATTCATCCTATAGTGGAGCTGTTGTTGACTATTATAAGGTACAGTTTGACGAGGGATTTTCTATCTATTGCGACTATTGGCCTGATCTTACTGGTTTTGGCGGGGTTAATGATGTTTTTATAGATACAAAGGAGGTTATCTTCCCAAGTAAAAAGAAAGCAGCCAAAGAAGTTATTTCCTCACGTATCTATATTTTATCCAAGGCAGACACGATTTTCAAATATTTCTTACTCCCCGACCTTAAGTATCCAAAAGCAATGAAGGGATTTCTTAAGTATCTAGAGAAGGAAGGAAAGATTGAAAAGGGCTGTATTATATGGAACAAGGACATAGATTTTTACACTTCACCAGGTATAATTGATGAAGGGTTTTGGTGGTATCGGATTCAATCAGTCTCTGGAGCACCAATGAGAAATATAAAAACTCTCGATGACTTAGATTGCTATAATGCCTGGTTAAAAGACACCGTAGCACCTGATTTAACTAATACATTAACATTAACTAATACATCCCTCCGCCTCCCATCAAGTATAACTCGTCTTATTTCCTGTCCTCTGCAGATTAATGTGAAGAAGATCGATATAACACAGGACGATATAGATGATTATATTAAGTTGGCTAATTCTGGTTCGATATCATGAGAGTTGAGTTGAAGTTAAGGGATTTTGTTAACTCTAAATTTTGCTCCCCCTCCAATTTTAGAATATCAGGGGCGAGGATTAGAGAGCGTCATACATTCTATTCCCAGTATAAAGAGGCCGAAAGAAGAGTAGGGATTGGTGAGTTAAGAATTTTATGTGCTTCTCGAACTCCACTAACTGGCTGGCTTAATTCGGTTATTCCTGATTTCTTATATATCTTGAAACAGGGAGAAATGATAGAAGCTAAGTTTGAAGAGTTTAGCGTTTATTGTTTTTATGAGCCTGAATTAGAAAAAGGACACGTAAAGATAAAGGGAGTGTTGATGATGACTAATATGACCGCGGTGATATTGCCTAGAAAAACACCCCTTGAGACTTATCGCGGTGAGGTTTATGTAGTCGATAAGTTGGATAATAATCTTTACATCCTTCCTTCTCTAATATATCCAGCCCGAGAAAGTGAACTAAGGAGATTATGTATTTGGCTAAGATTTAAACAGCACTTAGTAGTCAGATATAAAGTAGAAAAAAGTTCGCGGGTACATTTTCGGCCGGCTTTTGCTTCGTTCAGGTATTGGGGTTCTAGGGCTAAGGTATTGACTAAAAATTCTAATCTACTTGGTGAATATATAGAGACAATAGATGATCCGAAGCGGAATATGTCGGCCGATCTGAGAATCCCGCAATTTGAAACGATTATAGATTTCCGGGATAACCAAATGTATACCTATGTTACCCAATTCTATGACGTCAAACTACTTCCTATCAAGCCAATTACACAAGACTTGATTGATGAGTGGATGGAGAAAGAGCGAGATAGGTATAAAGTCTATCGATAAGGTCAAATTCTTATATATGATTAAAATTAAATAACGAATGGATATAAAAGACGTGATATATTCTGAGGAGTTATCAGTTATAATCAGATTAGCAGAGAAAGACGCTAAGAAAAAGAACCTGGCGCAAGTAAGTCTCGAATCTGTCCAGTACAATCTATTAATGATTTATCTAGCTGGAAATGGAACGGGCCGAAATCTTGATGCTATGATTAAAAAGAAAATGAAGGATCAGGACAAGGAGCAATTCTTAGTTCAATTAGAGGAGTCAGTTGCAAGGGCCGAGAAATACCTTGAAAAACGGACTTACACGGATGATGAAGAGCCCGAGTTTTCTGATGCCTTAAACCGAGTTATTGAGAGAGTAGACGTAACCTTAGATATAGTCAAGGGAGCGGCTAGTAGTCTTGGAATCGGCAGTAAAGGAAAGGTAATCGACACAGAGACCTTTTATACCGCCATGTTTTTTGAGAGGACTGGTATTAATAATCTTCTAATTAAACGAGAGATGGATAATGCCGCCCTCCTTGAAGAACTAACGGATAAAGAAATGAAGGAAGATATGAAGGAAGAAAAGAAGCCAGGAGAAGATTTACCTGAGGACAAGAAAGACAAGGAAGAATCTGATTTCGAGAAAGCCGGAAAGGACAGAGAATCAATTCATGTCCGCCGACCTAAGAAGAACTCCACTACTCCGACAATTGATGAATTCTCTATTGATATGACCGCAAGAGCCGAAGATGGGAAGTATGATCCTATCGTTGGCCGAGACAAGGAAATATCTCAGATAATTGAAATCTTAAGTTGTCGAAAGAAGTGTAATGCGATTCTTTTGGGTGAACCTGGTACTGGTAAGTCGGCTCTCGTTGAAGGATTAGCGCAGAGGATAGCTTCTGGGAATGTTCCTAGGAGCCTTAAGAACAGACGAGTTATTAGTATCTCAACAACCGACTTAACGGCTGGTACTCAGTATCGTGGTCAGTTGGAAGAGAGGGTTATGAATCTCTGCAATGAGCTGAGAGATAATCCAGACACTTATATACTTTTCCTTGATGAGTTCCATTCTGCAACTAGTGAGAATTCTACTTCCATCGCTGATATGCTTAAGCCCAGCCTTAGTAGAGGTGAGATCACGGTTATAGCATCAACCACCCTGGAGGAATATAAAAAGTTTATCGAAAAGGATGGAGCTCTTAAGAGAAGATTCCAAAAGGTAACTGTTTCTCAGCCGAATAGCGAAGAAACATTTAAGATTCTAAAGGGCCTTGTTAAGAAATATCAAGAGTTTCACAAGGTTCGCTGTAGTGATGAGATTCTGAGAGCTTGTGTAGAGTATAGTGAGAAATATCTTTATGATAGATTCTCACCGGATCGTGCCATAGATATTATGGACACAAGTATGGCAGCTACCAGACTGGCTAATCCTAGTGATACAGAAGAACTGGATCGTCTAGAAAAAGCTAAAGCCGAAGCGACCAAAAAGAAAGTCAAGGCCATAGATAAGTCTGACTTTGAAGCTGCCAAGAATCAACGCGACGAGGAGGCTCGGTTAGACAAAGAAATAGAGGCCATTAAGAAAAGAATGGAAGCAGCTGACCCTAAGACCTGGCCTGAGGTAACCATTGAAACTGTTGCATCAGTTATTTCAAAAATATCTGGCGTATCAGTTGACAAGATAGTTACCCCTGATCTGGAGAAGATCCGGAGTATGAAGGACGAACTTAAGAAAGTCGTCATTGGTCAAGATGAAGCAATTGATTCAGTCGTTAAGATTCTATCAAAGAGTTTCTTAGGGTTGAGAAATGAAAATAAACCAGTTGCATCTCTGCTTTTCACGGGGCCATCAGGAGTTGGAAAAACTTTGATCGCCGAAAAGATAGCAGAGACTGTATATGGCAAAAAAGAGTCTTTAATAAAAATTGATGGTGGTGAGCTATCACAAGAGGGTAGTATCACTAAGCTGATTGGAGCTAGTGCGTCTTTCGTTGGATATGGTGATTCAGGTTCAGCTCTCTTAGAAAAAGTAAGAGATAATGGACAATGTGTGCTGTTGATAGACGAGTGTGAGAAGATACATCCGACCACGATTAATTCACTGTTCCTATCGATTCTTGATACTGGCAGAACTAAGCTGGCTAACGGAAAGGAGGTTGATTTTAGGAATGCTTGTATCATACTAACTTCAAATCAGGGAACAAAAGAACTTGAGCTGAAGGGTAATGGAATTGGTTTCGGTGAGCCTAGTAAAGAAGTTAAAAAGGCTTCTGATACTGCAACCGTTATGAAGTCTCTTGAAAAAGCCTTTAGACCAGAGTTCAGAGGTCGTCTGTCTGGTATCTGCGTGTTTAATCCGCTAGGTGAACCAGAAATGATGAAGATCTTTGACATTGAGTTAGCCAAATTCAAGGAAAGACTCAAGAAGAAGGGATATTCTCTAACTGTTGGAAAGGAACTAAAGAAATATATAGTTTCTAAGACTGACACAAGGTACGGAGCCCGAGACCTAATCAAAGGAATCGGCAAGTACATAGAGGATAAGATTGTTGAAAAACTTCTTGACCCATCTACTGATTTAGCCAAAAAGAAAATAAAGGCAAACCTAGTGGGCGAAGAGGTTGAGATTACCTTTGAATAAAAGATTGGGCGAAAGCCCTTTCTTTTTCTTATTAATAGAGAAAGAATAAAATATATGCCGAAACACACTAAGAAAGGACCTACATTTGAAAGAGACGAAAGAGGAAATAAAGAAAGATTCCTAGAGTATTGCAAACTTTATCTATCACATTTTGTCGAGATAGGTAAAGATTGTTTAGTGGCCGGACTGGAAGTTCAAAACCTATCGGAATTTGGGTTTGTAGGAAATGTAGACTATGTTAAGTTTGATAAGCCCGGGAGTGTAGATTATTGGGTAGATTGGTTTATAGAACAACTTGAAGTAAAGAAACCAAAACTCTCTTATACTGACTTTATAAGTGGGCTGGATTATGAATAATAAATTTAATCCAGACAGCATTAAATATGTAGATTTAGGTCTTCCATCTGTAAAACTATGGGCGACAGAAAATGGAAAGGATGGAGAGAAAGAATACTTTACATATGACGAAGCTAAGGAATTCTTTGGTTTATATCTTCCATCAGCTGTTGATGTGGCAGAACTATATGAGTACTGTAGGTGGGAATGGGATGATATAGAAAAAGGATATATGGTTACAGGTCCTAATGATAACTCGATATTTCTTAAATCTTTTGGGTATAGAGCAGAAAACAAACCGCTCATCAATAGAAATAACGGATATTATTGGACTTCTTGCGAGAATAAACGGAACCCGGCCCGTGCTCATAATCTGAGCTTCGATAATGATTACATCTATCCCTTGGACTGCCATCACTGGTCGCTGGGCTTCTCCGTTCGTCCTGTCAGAGAATCTTTCAAGTCTGTACCCCATTTATAAAGGAGCAGACGATAAAAATGAATAAAAGAAAGATAGTAAAGAAGAAAGAAATTAGGGATCTTATAGAGGAGTTAGAGAGAATATCAGGTATTGTAGACGAATCAACTCCTAAGTATAGGTTAATCGACAAAATAAGAAATATAATTCCTTGGAATAAAAATAAGGAGGAAAACTAAATCCTCCTTTCTTTTTCTTATTAATGATGAATATAATAGACGAAATAAATAAGGATATATCAAAATTTACACAAGACAATCCTTACCCCAAATCAATGACAAAAGTGGATGGACGATACTTCAGACACTATGAATTTGGGGAGATTTTTGGGTTTTGTCTTTATAATGAAATCTTCGACGGCACGCTATGGGGAGAAGACGTTAGTGAGCATTTATGGTTTGGTATGATCTTATTGACTGAGGATGATGGGTTTTGGCGAATAGAAGATAGAGGAATTAATGTCTCTTACTTCTGGAACACTCAACTCTCCGATACACTCAAACGTTTACAGGATTGGGCTAAGGATCATATTTTCGACGGTTATAATGAGTCTGGTAAATATGTCTCTAAAATTCTCCGCCCCATCGATGAAACTACTATAAGATGACTTTGGAAAATTTATTAGAGTTTCGTGATCATTGTCGGGATATATTCTGGCGGTTGATGATGAAGGAGGGGAACAATATAGAAGCAGTCGAAGCAAGATATGTATTAGAGATGCTTGACTTTGGCCTCTCTGAACCTTTGGCATATATAAAAAAGCAGAGACCGGGGAGTTACTTTCTTAAACTTTGCTATGACGGTGATAATACACTTTATTCTGGGGTAGTAAGTATTATAGAGCGATGATAAAAATAAAATATCTAATTGGGAAAAAGTTAAGATCTTGGATAGAGAATTTTCCTGACGCACTAATTCTTTACTCTGGTGATCTACACGAAATTGAGCGTAATATAGAATCACAGCTCAGATTCCTCGTGTCATTTCCCAGAGTATCAATAGTGCGTTTTGAGGAAGAAAAGTATAAGATCTATATTTCTTATCAGGCATATGGGCTTCAGGGTAATTGGGAGTCAAGAGAAATAGAAGGTCCAAATCTTAGTGAACTTGCATTACTTGATAGAGATGAAGAGACGAGAAGAACTGAGAAAATTTTGAAGTCAATAAATTTGATGGCGCAACACGGAATGGATATGTTAATGGGGAAATTAATATGATAGAACTAGAAGGATACGATTGCAAGATTTTTACGGACAACATTGAACCGCAAGCATTAGAGCAGATTTATGATGTTGTAAAAAAGCCAGAGTGGAAAGATCGGAAGGTTAGAATAATGTGTGACTGCCACTATGGATCACAAATAAGTGTGGGCTTTACTTCTGATTTTGGAGAATATCTAAACCCTGACTATATAGGATGTGATATTTCTTGTGGGTGTGATATGATCTTCTTTGATAGACCTGTTGACCCAAAAGATTACGCCTTATTTGAACACAGGATCAGAAAGGTTGCTCCGATGGGTACAGAACTTCAGCCAGGCAGAGTATTTAATGTTAAAGACTTCCTAGCAGATCTAAGAGCAGAACTTCAAAGAGCTTATCAAAATACTCACGGCCTAACATTTATTCCAGAATTCAATGATGAAAAAGATCTTGAAAACTGGGTTCGGGGTTTTGGTATGGATTTGGGAGTATTCTATAAAAGTATTGGAACTGTGGGCGGCGGAAATCATCTTATTGAGTATGATGAAGGAAGATATAGTTGGACTGGATTTGGTCCTATAGCTTCCCCGGCTTTTACAGAGTTTCAGGGGGTCTTAGTCCACACTGGGTCAAGAAATCTAGGCATAAAGGTTAATAAGTACTGGTCGAATATAGCAAACGAATCTAAGGTACCCAAGTCAATACAGATGGATATTATTGCTGAAGTTAAATCACGGCCAGGGCTAGATAAGAAACAAATTAAACCAACCATTGATGCTGAGATTAAGAAGTGGAGAGAAGAAAATTTCCACCCTGGCTTCTTAAGTGGTGAAAATCTAAGAGGCTACCTGACGGATGTAGTAATATGTTCTGTTTATGCTAAGTGGAATAGAAAAGTTATACTAGATAGGATCTTTGATGTCTATAATAAATTAACTGGTGGAAAGGAAAAGTTTAGAATAACAACTAGACATAATTACATTGACTTTTCGGGGGACACGCCAATCATTAGGAAAGGTGCAGTGTCGGCTAAAGAAGGTGAAATATTCCTTCTACCGCTGAATATGAGAGACGGAGTAGCTATTTGTCAAGGAAAAGGAAATCCAGATACGAACTATAGTGCTCCTCATGGTGCTGGTAGAAAGATGTCAAGATCTGCTGCTAAAAGTAAAGTAAGCATGAAGGAGTTTGAAAAGAGCATGCAAGGAATATATTCAACCTCTGTCTGTAAGGAAACATTAGACGAGAGTCCAATGGCTTATAAGGATTCATCAGAGATTATGGAAAATATTAAACCTTGCGCCGACGTTCTTTGTGTCTTAAAACCAAAGATCAATATAAAAGCGACAAAATAAAAGAGGGAAACAATTAATCCCTCTTTATTTTTTGTGGCCTCCGTTCATTCTTATAAACTTAATTTGTTGTTTCCGGACTGCTTCAAAGATAGTTTTTTCTAAGGTTTCAGTTAATTTCTTCCTTAGTCTCGCCTGTTTCTTCTTTATTATCCGTCTGTCCTTTATCATACATTTTATTTAGCCAATCAAATATCTTCTTCCACTCTAATTTCTTTACCAGTAATTTCTTTTTATACATTCATTAATAAGAAAAAGAAAGGAAGGGAAGGGTTATTGATTCCCTTCCTTGTTGTTATTTTTGTTTCGGTCTTTCCAAAATATTTCAGGTCTTTTCTTTTCTAGGCTTGTATTCTCTGGGTCGTAAATCATATGCTGTGGATCGCCCTGTTGATAATAATATCCATCGGGAGCTGGCATTCCTGTATTAAGATATTTTCTTTTTATAACGCTAGATTCTGATAGCATTTTCCCTCTCTCCTCAGACTTTTTATATACGCTGTTAAAATTAGTCGACGCTGCTTCTATATATGCCCCAGCATCAGATAATTTCCACCTATAGTATATATACTCTAATTTCTCAAATAGATATTTTTCGTCTGACGCCCAAATTCGTCCAGCAGCTGTTATGCGCCTTGCATCAACTGGCGATAAAGTTTCTACCCCAACCTCTTCTTTTGCCATCTTAATACTATCATATTTTTTAATAAAGTTTCCCTTTAAATCATAGCTTGATACTGATTTTTGAAACTTAACTAATGTTAGTGGGTTTGTGCTATTTCCTTTTGCATCAGTTATTCTTAGATTTTGAACAGAATTATCTATATCATTGAGCGAAACAGGTACTATATGATCTACAATATCCTTATCAGTTAACTTTGAAGAAAAATAGCATTCGCATAGTATACGGTGGGTTGGACAATTCTTAAAGTGGTCTTTGATCGTAAGTTCATATCGAACCGATCCCTTATTAAAGCTCCCAACTTTAAGTTTACCATCTATCTCTAAAACCCCACAACCATTAGCTCTTACATTTGGCATAGTTGGATGTTGATACCAATCATCTTGTAATGGATGTCTAGAAAGATAGTCTTCAAGTGCCGTATCTACAGGTTCCCAAAAAGTGTCTAAAAATTTTTTATTTTTATAAATAGACTGTTGGACGTCTTTTAAAATTCCATTCTCTATTAGATATTCAGTTGTAAAGACTTCTCCAGTAAGAAGATTTTTATAGGAGGCTTTTCTTATTGTTGATAGTCTAAATTTACTATTCCATTTAGCATCACACCACTCAAGATTTTCTTTGTTAAAATTTGTTTTGTCTAAATCAATATGATTAATGATACTGTATTGTTCTGGGTATGGATTTGGAACAAAGACTCTCGCAACTATTTTGTGTATGTGTAGACTTTTCTTTTCTGTGTTACTAGTTCTAAGAGAGACAATTGGATATGTGTGTCTACTATATACTCTATAGCTCCATAAATCTATTATTTTTCTAGAGGTTTGTAGTTTATATGAGAGATTTATCTCTCTGTTCTTATATCCAAGAAATTCTAAACTAATCCATTCATCATCAGGGAGATCATCATAGAAGTATTCCATTATATCCTCTGTTTCAAGATTCATAGCTAATACTTTCTCCCTATCACCTCCTAAATCAAAAGAAGCAACTCCATAACCATCAGGATCCCATAAATCACGGTGTACAAATTTTTCTTTCCAGTTATCTCCTAATAGTGGTTTTAATTCATTTACTATCATAATTTTAAGTTTTAAAGTTGTTAATAGAAATCATAAGCTTCAAAATCAGGAGAAGTTTCAAAGAGGGCCTAATTCTTTTACTCCTTCTCCCTTTAGCTTATGATCGTAAATGATTGTTCAGAAAGTAAAACAACTATAGGATTTCTTCTATAATTGTTCTATGCTTTCACAAGTAAGTATTTAAAGGCTTCATAATGGCAAAAAGTGGTATTTCAGAATAAAAAGAAAGGGCTTTCGCCCAATCTTTTATATTCGACAGTTTACTATAGCATCATACAAAATGTCTATTATCCCATCAACATCTTTCCAATTGCATATCTCTACTGCTGTATGCATTCCCATGAGCGGGATAGCTAAATGAGTTGTTTCACAGTCTGGTGAGGATAGTTGAATTGCATCGGTATTTGTTCCTCCGCAGCTAGTTGATGCATATTGGTACTTAACCCCAATAGCCTCGGCTGACTCTTTTGCTATCTTATTTAATCGGATGCTCTTATCAGCACCATAAGTTATAATAGGCCCAGCACCTAATTTGATGTCGCCGATTCTTTCTTTTGGTCCAGAGAGTTCGTCATTGCTAACGAAATCTACATCTAAATCATAACTAACTTGACAATCTAGGTTCCTGGCTGCAACTGTAGCTCCTCTTAGGCCGGTTTCTTCTTGAGTTGCTGCTAATCCGATAACTTCATATTTCAAAGCCCAGGCAGGTAGTTTTGGTGCAGTTTCATCATAACTTAACCATAGTTTTTTCATTATTTCAGCCACGGCATATACACTAATTTTGTCATCAAGGGAGCAAGAGCAAATCTTATTTTCTCCCCACTCAACATTTACATCTGGCTTATAAATAACTAGACAGCCGGGATGTATACCTAATTTTTCTACCTCTTCCTTACTTTCACAACCAACGTCCACTCGTATCTGTGAAAAGTCTCTATAATTTTCCGGCCATTCTGACTCTTTGTCCAAGTGCATTGGTTTTTTGGTGGCTATTCCTTCAATCTCCTTCCCATCATCTGTCAGAATAATAAGATGTGAACTAGGGACGCTTCTATTATCTATGCCGCCCGTGTAATGAAGTGCTAAGAGGCCAGAGTCATGAATTAGGCTTACTCTTGCATTAACCTGATCGATGTGGCCGGAGAGTAGGATTTTAGTTTTCCCCTGCCCGATTTTGAATGCACTATTACCCATTTTGTCGGAGTAGCATTCAGTCGATATTGGGGCCATAAACTTTTTCCATACCTCTAGGGCTTTCTCTTCTTGTCCGCTTGGTGATGGTGCGGTCAATAACTCTTTCAGAAATTCTTTGTCTTCTCTCATAGGATTCTAATAATTTTATATGTTTTATTTCTCCAGTCGCGTGATAATTCAAAACAATCCTCTATGTCTGTTATATTAAGTCCATAGTCGTTGAGGTCGGTGAAACTAAACTCATCGCCCAGCCCATAATTGTTTTTAAATTCCTCCAGCCCTGTCTTTTTCTTCTTAGGCCCTTCGTTGATTAGATTTGTTTTCCTTTTATACTCAGGGACATTCTTCATCATACCCGAGCCTGATTTTATTTTTAATGACAACGGTAGGAACTCGGTGGGAATATTTAGTGTATCCCTCAACTCTTCCTGTCTCTCTTGATTCTTTGTCTTCCATATCTCTGCCACCCCATTCCTAGCTTCTCCCGACAAATCCTGATAAGCTAAGACAAGATCGACAAGGGATGGTGGAAATTCTCGGTAATATTGTGAATAGAGGTCGGTTTCATATAGAAGGTTGTCGGTCAGTGTGTAAGAAGCCGGCCGTGAGATCAAACCTATTTTCTCTAGATCTAAGAGTGATTTTAAGAAGGCATCAATTTTAGACTTCACCTGATACACCCTCTTTAATTCTTCTTGTGGTGGTTCGGGGAGGTCTTTAATTGTGTCCAGATAATCTAAAACGGCCGGAAGATACACACTCCCTTTCTCTTCACTATAATCAAGAACGAACCAACGAAGACAAGGGAGAGTTGAGTTATAGTCCCAGGGAAATTCATATAGCAATTTTTCTCCTCCATCCTCCTCTTCATCGTCCTTATTAGTAGCAAGTGGGAGGAAGGGAAGTATTAAAATCTTATCATCTTCTTCTCTTGATAATACATAAACCATATCATAATTAAGGAAAAGACTCCAAATCCCCCCACTAAATTCCCCTTTCGTGCACCAAAGCCTTATTAATGAAATAAGTCAAGGAAAGCTAATTTCAGGGATAGGCTCAGCACGCTAATCTTTGTTGTGGAGGTTACTATAGTAGGTTACTCTAGTCATCCCGGCAAGTGCGTGTTTAGCCTTTCTTTTTTATTGATAACTCTTAAAACCAATGAGAAAAATGGTAATCAAATCACTTAATGCACAAAATTACTCCGGCAGTTATGAAGTAGTGGCCGAAGAGTGGAACGTGGCTGGAACAATCTCAACGGACGGCCAGAAAAACTTAAATAATATCTCCGGCAGCGTAATGAAGAACACAATGATGGTTCTTTCTTTTAATGCATGGGGGAGTGAGAATAATTTACGTTGGAACTTAAACGATATAGCTGATCTGGGTGAACTAGCGGAGGCTCTTGATGTAATTACTAGTGCTGTCGAGGCTGTAAAGGATGAGCTAAAAGGAAACGAGGAAGAATAATAGGTCGTTTAAGGGGATTTAAAGATATAAACTCTAGATTCTCTTAAACGATTTTAATTTTTTTATTCTCTCCTCTTATAAGATAATAATGAATGGCAAAATATTTAGATTCATCAGGTCTTTCTCTCAATAACTCCGAAATAGACGCAATAATGGTATGACGTTAATAAAAGAATACATAACACTCATTTCAGCCCTTTTCACTAACACCCCAGATAAACCCTTGAAGAAAGTGGCAATGAAGTATGTTCTCTGGCCGGGTTATAAATTACTTACTTGGGCTGGTCTTTTAATTCATCGGCCGGGGACTATAATTTCGGGGATAGATGAAAACCACGAAGACATACACAGACAACAGGCTTTAGTGCTTGGGTCTTATTGGAAGTTTTATT
>Ga0310691_10004001_pt1 | contig 16964 bp, 12 predicted proteins | sample 176DNAGHGlowgp2_FD_203887 | JGI IMG/M metagenome (GOLD analysis project Ga0310691, IMG submission 203887) | Sheep rumen microbial communities from Palmerston North, Manawatu-Wanganui, New Zealand - 1766 DNA GHGlow gp2 (v2) (version 2) | ecosystem: Host-associated > Mammals > Digestive system >...
AAAAATGACGCAGGCTTACTGGCGTAAGTCAAGGAGTTTTTGGTTGCTATGACGGAAAATATGCAAGTTTATGACGTACAAAAGCGTTAGCTGTTGGTTGCGCGGTGTTGCCTTAAATTCTTTCAAGCAGCGGAGTTAAGTTGTCTTACTGTCATCAGGACGTAATTATCCCTTGGTCTGACCGGACACAGTTTTGTGCAGGTGAAGTAAAACTATATGCGGTGACAGTAGCATGGCGCTCCATTTAAGGAAAGACATCTCCGTCTACTTGCCGCATGGCTTGGTCATACTTCATTCTGACAGATAAAACTTATGCGTTGCTTTGTGAATCAACACCCTTTCGGGTGTCGCTCCCGCTTGGTAGCCAGCCCAGCGATACCTACCTGCTGCTCCGCTTGCTCGTTTTGTAAAGATTCCTGTTGTATCTGTGATTAAGTATAACCGTTTCTGTGACCGATGCCAATACTAAAATGACATATGTCACAAAATTCCAGTGCTTTAACAACAAAACCGAACATTGAAAAACGACACTGTGTTGATTATCTGTCACATTATCGCATTCTAAACGCCGTGAGACATCCGTCATTTTGACGGGGACATATGGGTGGGGGAGTTGTTCGGAAGTTGGTAAGGTTGAGCATTATTTATAATCATTCTTTTCTTTGTTTTGTAGGAGTTCCATATTGTATATATATGAAGCTACAGATCCTTAAGATTCTTTAGGATCTCCTTGCCTATCTTTGTTGCAACAACAACACCTACAACTGCTGCGCCTGCTTTAAGTGCTGCGCTCCCAAGATCATTGGGATCATTGCTTGACATCTGATCCATTTTTTGAAGCTGCTGTTTTTGCAGGTTTATCTGCTGTTGCTGCATATCCTCCATTTTCTCATAGTGCAGATGTTCATCGTAACGCCTGAATCCCTCACCGATATTACTTGCCTGACCTGTTTTGAACAGCGTAATTACATAGTCGAGAGCCTTATCGTTCCTATACTGAATTGGCACAACATCGGGGTCAAAACTTGCTTTTAGTTTTTTATACTGCGGCTGAACTTCTTCAAGCTCTTTTCTTGCAAGGGATAATTTTTCCGAAGCCTCATTTACTCTGACATCTTCTTTATGCTTGCCGGCTATTGACCATATGTAAACACCGACAGAAATAATGATCGCACCGAGAAAAACCGAACCCTTATCCTCGGTTGTTGAAGTGATCATTGAAATGATAGATATGACCATAATGATTATCGGCACGACAAGAGGACATTCGTGCATAAACTTTGATTCTCTTACCGATTCTTTTTCAAGACTATTTACACGTGCGCCGGCAAAAAGAAACCTGTCCTTGAGCCTGTCCAGCTCGTGAATATCGTTCTTGTATTTTTCAAGTTTTGCAGCGAGCTTTTTAGCCGAATTGGCGGCTTTTTCATCTTCGTCAAGTTCACGTTCCACGATCGTTCCGCAGTAGGAACACTTGACAAAGGATTCTTCGGGGCGGATCTTCAGTAAAGCCCCACAGCTTGGACATTTATATTCAAACAATTCAGCCATAGGATCACCTCCGATACAGCCAGCTCAAAACAGCTATTTTACCTTAAACCCTCTCGCTATTTTCTTGTGTGCCTTGTCGGGTGCTTCACGCAGCTCGATCAAAAGCATAAATGCGCCCTCACCAATAAGGTACTTTGACAGCTGTGACAGCTTTTGTGCTGTGTAGCCCTCTATCTCCATAGAATCAGGTCTATACTGCTTGTTCTCTATCCAGTATTCAAACTCTTTTTCGATATCAGGATTTCGCCCGAGTCTTTCAATCTTCTGCTTAACAAGCGCCGGAGCAACGTTGTTGTCATTATAATACTTTTCAATTATACTGCTCATTTCATCGCCTCCGTAAACTTATCTGCAAAAGCCATTGCATCGACTTCCACATACTGATTCTGATATTCATAAAAATTGATAAACTCTCCGTCACCGTTTTGTTCAGGTGAGATATAATTCTCCAGATTTACTCTGAAAAGTGCATCTTCATGCGTTTCCAGCTTTTCTGCACGCATATGCTGGTAAGCATGCCGCAGTTCGTGAGTTATTGTATCCACAAGCTCCCTGGGGTCAATAAAACCCTTTCGATTAAGAATGATGGTATTCTCCTGCGGATCATAAGCACCGAAAAAATCCTCGTTTTCATCGGCAAGAACGATCTTCGGCTTGTCTTTGATCTCAAGCTCATCGCTGACAGTATCAACAAGCTTATTGATCACATCGAGACGGTCATTTTCATTCAAACTCATCCAGTTGACTAACTTAAAATCAGTAAGTATTTCCTTTACCTGATCGCTGACTTCATAATCGATTGATATGTCGTCCTCAGAAACATCATATACCTCTTCCAACAGCTTGTCATAAGGCTCAAGCATCGCTTCACGGTGAGCTTTTTCAAATTCAGTCTTTATAAAATCATTGATATCCTTATTACTCAACTCGCTCTTTGATCTTATGTCCAGATAGCCATTATTCTCATTTGTTCTGCGGTCGTGAGTATCAAGTGAGGTATCGATCCTGATCATATAACGATCACACTCCGTTTTATGACAAATACTTTTTCTTCCACTCTTTACTATACCTATATGAGTCATTCAACAAATCGGTATAGTCAAAATCAGCATGTATTTTTCCACTGTTGTCAATAACAACAGTCATATTTGACCACGGTTCTTTGTCCTGATTTCTTCTCCTAGAGATGACCTTGTCTATCCTGTAAAATGAATCAGCGAGATCATCATCTGTTACATCCGGAAGATCATAACACTTGATATACTTTCCGGATATTTCGATATAAAACGAAATAGAATATGATGTTTTACCATACTCTAGATATACGATTAGCTTTTCCCAATTGCTTGGAAGAAATTTATCAATTTCATCGTATATAGTCTGAAGCATTTTATTATCTATCATGATCCAGCCCCACTTTCATTTTTAAAGACATTTATTTCTTTTTCACCATTTATGCTGTATGTTGCTCGAAATTCCGAAGGTCTTGTGTGATCCTCACGATAAACAGGCTCGACCTTCAGCCTAACCTCATCACCATTTTTAACTGCATTGGCAAGCTTGTTTTCCATAGTCAGATAATCCCCATGATTCAATTCTCTTGCCATAGGCACAAGGTTTTCAATGCCACCGCTTGCGTTGAATTGATCACCAATTAAATGACCGCGCTCATCATCACTTCGCATCTCACCTTTATCAACAGCTGATCTTACGTCCATCTCGTTTCTGCCTTGATGATCTTTTAATTGCAGCTGACCTTCGGCGGAAATAACCCTGCCTTTATCATCAGTTTTATATGTATATCCGTTTCTGTCAAATTCGACATCAGGTAAAAGATCATTTCCTTCACGATATTTTATTCCATTATCGTCCAAAAACTCTTTATTGCTATTGCCATCTTGACCGGAAATTTCTGATCCAGATGCTTTATTAAACTCAGTCTTTACAGCTTCAGACAGTTCTTTGAATGACATTTCATTATTAGGTTTAATATTCCTGAAGTTTTCCACAGGTTGTGACTTTATCTCATTCATTTCAATGTTTGGCGATATCTCATTCATCAAAATACTCCGCCTCCGTTCCGATATGTTTCGATAAACATATTGAGAATGCTTTTATACGATGAATCCCTCAGTGCTTGCTCATAGATTATAAGCATTACAGCGATGTCTATCTGCTTCTTTGTATAACCCTTGACAGAAGGCTCGAGCTTGTCCAGAACTGCATTGACCCACTCGTGTATTTCGCTGTGATCGACAGACTCGCTTATCGCTTTTTCAGCATCAAGGAAGTCATAGATCAGCCGCTGCAGTGCAAGCATTCCTTCTTCTTTTTCAGACTCGATATAATTGAACAGGTCAGCCTTGACAAGTGAACTAAGTCCCGATTTGAGAACAATGTCTTTCAGCTCTTTGAGATCTTGCTTGTCGCCAATGCTGAACAATTCCTTGTCCATAATGCAATGCAGCAGGCTGTTCTTAACATCATTGTTCTGATTCAGCAACCTGTCATTGCTCGTTGGATCAAATTTGTACTCTGCGTTTGTAGTTTCAACCTTTTCAATTTTGCACAGCACAGGCTGTACCCACTCGTTCTGGTATACTGCGGCAACACCGCAAGGAAGTTTTGCAAGCTCTTTTATCTGGTCATCGTTGAGATTTGCCGATCTGCCGACAAGCTCTCTGTCGCTCTGGTCAGGCAGACGCATAATGATCTTGGTGTTTGTATTGCGGATAACAGACATATCCATAAGCCCGGGAGCCTGATCGGCGATAATAAAGCCCTCGCCGTATGTACGCATCTCGGCTATTGCATTAGCGATCATTTCAACGCTCTTTCCAAGAAGATTTGCGCCTTCCGTTGACTGCTGCGTAGATGTTCTTCTCAAAAGATTGTGAGCTTCTTCAAGAACAGTGATATGCTTTAATTCGCTGTTCATCGGCAGACCGCTTGTTGAACGGTATTCCTGCAGTTTAAGAACAAGCAGACCCATTATGAGCGACTTGGTCTCAGACGAACCAACTCTGCTAAGGTCAATAATTACATTCCTATCAAACAGCTCTTCGCCGCTAAGTTCGTCAGATGCAAAGATCAAGGCGTTGATGCCATTAGTAAGAGACTGCAATCTTGTGAGCAATGAGCCTTTGTACGCACCCTTGTTCTCGTTGTCATATTCACTGCTGTCAATGATAATTCTAATGTTATCGGCAACTGTTTTGAAATCAGGATAGAAGTTCCTGTCATACTTATTTTTTGATGTGATGAGATCCCAGCCGCAGTCAACATAAGATTTTTCAACTGCGCTCTTCAGCACCGCAGGCATCGCTGCATACATAGGCCAGCACACATTGAATATTTCAACAAGCCTGTCCATATGTTCAAGCACATGCACATCGTTCGGGAAACTGAAAGGGTCTATCCGCAAAAGCGGTGAAACAAGCGGATTCGTTCCGTAAACAGATACATTGCTATCATTGCCGAACACGTTTTTATACTCGCCCTTTGCAGGTTCAACGACCAGGAAATGAACTCCTTTTTCCATTGCCTCGTCAAGCAGGTGATATACCGTGTTGCTCTTACCTGAACCGGTACTTCCTGTGATAAAAGCATGTGATCTGAATGAATCAAGTGACAGTCTGATCGGGTTGCTCTCTTCATGATTCATGTGGAACACATTTCCCAATCTTATGGTTTCCTCGGGCTCTTCTGTGATATCATAGCTCACAACATTTCTGCCAAACTCTGCACATTCAAGTATGGGCAGACCCGCAACTGCCTTTTGAGGGAAATTAAGAGAATATGCAAGCTCCTTGCCTGAAAGACTTGTGGTAGCTGTAACTATCGGCGGATAAACATTGTATTGCGCATCCTCTGCAACTGCGTCAGGCGACAAAGCAAATATAGGGTGACGCAGCTCTCTTATATACGAGCAAATCGTCCTCGCCTGTCCCTTTTCCTCCTCAACGCTTCCTCTCCATAGATTAACCGCAGACTTGGACATATATGATTCCTCGCCAAGTGTCAGAGCAAGATAGGTATGTGCAACATTATTTGCGATGTTCTGATCCTCGCTCAGAACATATGCTGCGAAATCCCACATACCAAGGGCGGTACTTTGTTCAAGACGTTTCATCTGCGCTTCGAGCAGCTCCAGAGCGTGCTTTATATTGAAGTTTGCAAAGCTTTGTGTGATGCCCTGATGCTTTCCAACGATAGCTGTTACAGTTGACGATCTTGCAAAGTTTGCACCCATATTAGCGCCGTAGTTCACGCTTTTGCTAACGCCCTGTGCCGCTGCCATAGACTTTGTGACAGCCTTTCCAAGGGTATTTGCAACAGAATTTCCTGTGGTTTTAGCGATACTGTTTGAAACCGTATTAGTAAGCCCTTTTGTAAGAGTATCCGAAGCTGTTCTGCCTAATGCCTTGGCAACGCTGCTGCTTCCACCTTCTGTTTTTGTCAAGGATTTTGCAAGACTATTAGAAACAGTCTCACTGCTGTTACGACCCCAGGTATGATTATAATTAGCTGAAACGCTTTGATTTGTCGAAACCGATGCATTAACACCCCCTGCAAAAGCATTTCCAACAGTAACGCCAGCAGTTTGACTTGAACCTACAGTAACACCTCCTCCGAGAGAATCACTTGAAGAGGTGCCTTCTGTACTGGATGTCCCCGAAGTACTTGTTGAGCCATTTGCTTCGCTCCAGTTTGTACCTCTGGTGTCTGTTGTACTCTCGTTTGTTCCATCAGAATGTGCTGAGCTTTCGGATTCGGCTGCCGATGTGCCTGCTGTGTCCGTCTGGCTGCCTGACTGTGTGTCTGTCCTCGAGTTGCTGTCAGTAGTCCCTTCTGTATCGGTTATAGAGCTGTTGTTACCATTCTGGATACCTGCGCTTACACCGACATTAACGCCGACCGTTGCCGATGAACCAAACGACTGCATATCATCAAACTGGAAAGATGTCTGCCAGGATTCGTAAGGCTTGAGACCCGAATAGAATTCGCCAAGCTTGAGCTTTCTTTCCTCAACATCCTTTATCGGCGTTGCAAGCAGAACTAATGTATACTCTGTCCTTTTGGATTCCGGAACTATGCCGTCAAGCAGCTTTTCTATCGTCTGACTGATAAACTTTTCGGATTTCTCTGTCGGGATATTTGATGCTGCCGCAACAGTATACGGCTTGTCATTATCCAGAAATGGAATTATGCCCTTATTTTCATCAGCATCTTTGTATCCGGCTCCCGGGAAGTTGCCCTTGATAGCCTCTATGAGTCTGCTTTTGTAAATATCAGCATTTACATTGTTTGTGTCATTGTTTGTATTTACTACTGCAAGATAAACATCTGTCCCTACTTTCTTACGATTGAAAACAAGTGCGATATTGCAGTCCTCATCAGCCAGCACAGCATAAACATTAACAAGCTTTTCAAGGTTGTTCTCTTTTGTATCTGTCACCCACTTGGTGATCTTGAAATACCTGATGTTATGACGGGGATCAAACTCCTCACCATACTCGGCATCCTTCTCAACGGGGATATAAAGATCCTTTATCTGCGAAAGGTAAGCGTTAAAGATCTCTATGCTACTGGCAGCCATCATCTTTTCGGTGATCTCTCTGGCACTCCGGTCGTTAGGGTCAGGCATTTCAAGAAGATACTTCTCTCTTTCCTCCTGAACTCTTTCGACCTGTCCGGAGCTGAGTTCGGATAGTTTTGCCACACGGTTGCCCGCACGATCTCCTATTCGCTTAACTAAATTCTTTACACCCATGCTGTGCCTCCTATTCTGCCTGTTTCCACTCCATCAGATGCATAATTGTTTCAACAGAATCAGATATTGTACGCTGATTGCTCTTGAGCTCTGTGATCCTGTCTTCTTCATCTCGGATCCTTTCGCTAAGGTCACGAAGATCAGGATTCAGATTTGTTATATTTACTTCAATCGTTGACTGCAAGCGTCCTTGCCATTCCTTGAAACTTTCAAAATAACTTGAATTGATCTGCTCAGACATTTCTCTTATACTACGTTTGATCTTAGAATTAAAACTTGCCGAAAGCCGTTTTGTATCTATTCTGTCTCTGCGGCCAAACAAGCCTGACCAAAAGCTTTGGCGCAGGAATTTAGCTTTTATGAATACATCGTCCGAATCATCATCATACTTAAATGCAGGATAATTCATTATTATCTCCGACAACTCATTCTTTTGCTTTTCGGACAAGGCATCAGTGCCTGTTATTAGACGTATCATACTATCTCTGTACTCCTGTGACTTGTTAAGCCAGTATACCTGTGAATTGCCCTGCAGTTTTCCTTGCGCTTCAAGAATATCCGCTTTGAACATATCCTTAACTATGGTCATTGTCTGTTCAGAAGTCGTTGAATCAATCTGTTTTCTTGTAGAGTCTTTGTTTTCCTTTCGCTGCTTTACGACCTCAGAGTCGTTCGCCCATTCTGACTTCAGGTTTTTCAATGCATCTTTTCTTGAACCTTTTCCAAAAATAAAATTATGCAGATTCTCTCTCGCATTTGTTAATCTATTATCCTTTGATTTTTCATAGTCTTCCTCAAATGACTGATAATCAGTACTCTCCTCATGCTGCTGAACAAAGCTGTTATCAATTTTATCTAACGCTTCCTGCTTAAGATCGTACTGTAGGTTATCTTTTACAAATGTTCTTACATTATCCTCAGAATCCCTTTCATTTGTCTTGATTGAGCTTTGAGTTTCCTTTTGTATGCTTTCGATCAGCTCTTTCTTCTTTCCGTCCAGTTCTTGTTCCATTTCAAGTTTATAGATCTCAAGTCTTGATATCTTATCAGTCAGCCGCTGTTTTGTTTGCTCAATTACGCTGTTAAGAAACTTGTATACCATCTGACATTTATTGTATGCCGCATACTTTGTTGCAAACTGTTCCATCTCAGTTTCTATGCAATACAGTCCGCTGTTTGCGTAGATATGATTGTCACAATGTTCTGAATTGTCTACCGCAATGCTCTTCATATGCTCAGGCATAATGTTGTATTCATAAAGCTTTTTGTATCCTCTTGCATTAGGGTCAGAATACTTTCTCTCTTTATCATCAAACATTTCAAGCAGATATTCACTTTGTATGCCATTAGGATTCTTCGCACCTAAACCCATAACAGCTGAAACAAAATAAATTCCGCTGGAAAACATCTTCTCAACTGAATCGTATTCCAGTATATCATTTATTTCCCTGTCAGAAAAACCGCTTTTAGGGAGTTCAACATTATCAGCCCGATTTATTACTATCATTGTAAATCGTTTATCCAAAGCATCGATAGCATACAGCTTGTCACACAGATTCGCATTATCAACGCTGTCTAAAGAATCAAAACCAGATACCCAGACCGGAATGCCGTTTGAAAAGCCGTTTAATGACTCTATAAGCACTGCCTCGTGATCCATATTGGTTTTGGAATTTGACCCGGGAGTATCAAATATAACAAACTCATTATGTGACTGACCCAGCCTGCCATTATTACTGAACGGCGTTTCTATCTTGATCACGTTGCTTAAAACGATAACTTGTTTGTCTCTTTTCTCATACGAATTGAGGATCGAGATAGTTTTATTAACTATCTTATACAGGCATTTCCCTTCGATCTCGCTTACAGATGATTGTATCTCCTGTATCATATCCTTGTCTTTGTCTCCAGTTATGACTTTGCATTCATTATCATCTATCCGAAGCTCAAATTCTTCACCCAGATATGTAAATGATATTTTTGCACGATCATCATGACTCGACCTGCGTATTTCGTATATTTTAGCTGTTACGGGGTCTCCTCCGCTGGGAAGGATCTCATATCCGATAAGTGAGTTGATAAAGGTCGATTTTCCTGCACTGTAATTTCCAAAGATGCAAATAGGGATAATATCATCCAATGCATCAGTGACCTTAGAAAGATCGTCTGTGACCGAATCGTCCTCTCTAACGATTTTTTCGATTATCGGTCTGACTTTTTCAAACACCTTTTTTGTGTCAACAAGGATATCTCGTGCATTCTCAAGCGTTCTATCTGTACAGCTCAACTCAATTTTATCTCTTACACCTTCAAAAGTGCATACTTCCTCAAGCACCTTATACTCATCAGGTGTTCCTTCAAATTCAAGTCCGACTTTCTCTGGTCCGGTATAGTACTCCTTAACAATAGTTTCAACTATATCATTAGCCTTAAAAGGCAAAAAAATCTTCTCACTGTCATTTTCACGCAGCTTGCTGTTGATACTGTCCTGCTTAAGAGTTTCCCACGAGTCATTTTTCCCGTTGTTGATATAATATGACAAAGTCCTTTCATATGGGTTACTAACTATTCTGATTCTAGTCATTGTTACAACCAGCCCTTCTATACATTATTTAATCCTATAAACATTGCTAATATTTGTATTGATTATACCACATTTTTGGTAATAAGTCAATATAAATAAGCCTGAATCAGCTATGTTTTTGTGCAATAAGTCAATGCTCTTGATCTGCATTATGCATAGTATTATTCGGTATTACAGGAGGAATTATGGGATATTAGTGGACCTGTAGACAATGCTCTATCATAAATGAAATAATATATTGTTAACGCCCGGGTTTCCCCGAGCGTTTGCATAAGTGATAAGCAGTTTCCTGACAGACTCATCTCACCGGCTTAAACTTAGCACTATACTTCCTCGCATCCTTATCATCCATAAGCCAACCGTATTTTTGGAGAAATCCCAGCTTACGTTCATCGGTATCGTAATGCTCCTCAGAACGCTTGCCGGGGCATCGCACGTTTTCCTTGCCGTCAAAACAACGGGTTGACTCACCTTCGCGGTATGAAACAGGCTCGCCGTCCTTGATGTACTTTCCGCAGTACACCTTTTTGTATCCAGGGTATACCTTTTCATCGCCTACCAAACCATCAAGCACACCGCTTGCAAGCTTTGCCAGCAATCTCTTTTCTTCTTTTGTCATTTTCATATTGATAAGCTCCTTTCGTATTTATATCCGGTTATTCTGTATCTACCAGTGTCGCCATTCCTTGCTTGGTTGAGTCTTTAAATTCTGCTTTTACAACGATGTTTCCTTTAAGTCTTCCTTCCTTAAGCTTTTTGAACAGCCAATCAAACTTCGTTCTGTCTGCATAGATATACAGCCTGTCTGATATGTAAGCTCCTGGAGGCTGTGCTGAAAAGACAAAATACTTTTCTTCCGTGCCTCTGTAATCATAATTGTAATAATCGTCTATTTCATATGTTGCATCGGTAATGATAAAATTCTTGCCAATATACGAGATCGGATCGTATTTTACATCTTTCCAGGTGGGCAGAGAACCGTATTTCTCGTTGAAATCATCCTTAGGTGATGTTGTAGTAGTGGTAGTAGTTGTTCCTTTTGGAGCTGATGGATCAATTGATATGTGGCTTAGAAATTTTTCGTACTCCTGCTTTGATTTTTCCTCGGATTCATCACTTGAAATTATGATATTTATGCAGTGCCCGCTGCTGTTAAAGTTAAGCCAGTAAGCAGGTATTGAGTTATAATCAGCTACATACATAAGCGCCTTTTCATTGCCTATCATTAGTTTTTCGGTTTTTTTGGCACTGCCAGCCCATAACGATATAAGGATATTATCGTGCCAGTCTTCAGTAAAGAGATCTGCGCGTCTCACAGATATTTTTCCGAAGCTCGTTTTGTATAGAGTTATTCTGTCATTACTTTCGTTATTATGATCTGTTTCAACAGAATCCTGCGGAACGCAAAGGGTCACATTATCTATTTTTATCTCCTTTGTGTAGCCGTCCCCCGTTTCCGAACTCTCTGAAGATGACCGCGATTCACTGCACCCTGCAATGCTGACAGTCATAACTGCCGCCAACAGTATTGATAAAAATCTCTTTTTCATGTTTCTTACCTCCTGTTTGATATATAGTGTTTTTTTACCCTGCACCCAGTATACCACACCCAGAACCTGCAATATAAAAATGGATTCCAAAAGAAAAACAGCAAGCTCTTTGCGAACCTGCTGTCAGTCATTGGGGGAAAGCGTTTCCCGATAGTATGGATTTATAAACCTGAATATTTTATTATCTTTGTTCATCTCTGTCAGCTCGTCAAACTCGGCGATCACCTCTCTGCACTTGTCGAATTCGCCCATCTCAAAATACACATCAGCCAAACAGCTCAGCAAATGTGCGTGCTTGTCAATATGTGCATAAACATTGGGATATTCTTTGCAGATCTTGATTCCGCCCATAAGCGCTTCCACCGACTTGTCATAATGCTTGTGAATGCAAAAGCACTCTGCCGAGGGGATAAGTACGCTGTCGATGAATTCAAGAGGGGAGTCGAAGCATTCCTGTGCTGTCTGTGAGGCGCACGAGGTGAAAAAGTCTGTGCTCTCCCAGTCAGGCTCTGCAAAGGTGAAAAACCACGCCATAGTCATAAAGTAGTAGCAGGTGACCTTGTCATTCCTCTGACATTTTGCATCGAACAACATATCCGATACCTTATGTATATAGTTTGCCGCATACTGCTTGTACTGCGGATAGCAGCGGCTTATCACACTTATCGCATCAAGATACATCTGTATCAGATACTTTGCTTTGTGTTCATCTGTGGACTGCTCCATCTCGTCAATCGCATCAAGCAGAAGATTTGCAAACTCCTCAAGCTGCTGTTCTTCCTCGTCATCTATCGGATCATACCTGCCGCCGATGCGTACATCGTAAAGGGTGCCAAGCAGCGAAAGATACATCGCCCTGACAAAGTGCCGAGAGTGCTTGTCCTTGAATCTCTCTGCGTCCCTGACGATAAGCTCTATCTGTATCTCATCGTCCATTCCTGCGTATATATCCGTAAGCAGCTTGTATGTGTCCATTACACGAACGTCCGAAAACGAGTCAGCCCATTCCCAGTTCTGCGCCGCCTCCGCAATAACAGGGTGAACGTAGTAAGTGCTGTCAGAGTCGTCAAAATAGATCCAGCCTTGTTCTTCAAGTGCCGACAGCGCACCGTCGAGGTCGCAGGCATAGCTTGAAAAGAAATCCGAGAGCATTTCGCTTTCAAGCCCACGCACATCTGCAAGCGACAGGATCTTGAGCATATTCTTTTCATCATCGCTCTTCGAGCCTGCATCAAACAGCACGGAAACAATGCCCGAAAGGGTGTCATAGACCTGTTCGCCGTCCTTGAAATTCTCGATCCTTTCACCCGAAAAGCGTGTGAATCCGATGTCCCGGATAAGCTCGCAGGCGCCTTTTGCATCAAGCTTTCCCACAGCTATCTGCCGTGCGATAAGCTCCAGCACCAGCGTGTGAGCAAACACACAGGTTATTATCTTTTCAAAATGCTCACGCTCGTCCTTGGCGATCCGCCTTCCGAGATTGAGCGAGATAAGCTGCATCAGCACATCAAGATCTGCGATAGAAAGAATTTCAAGGTACGCAAAGCTGTTTATCGGCGGCTGTCTGCGTGAAACAATGATCGTGTCATATCCGCATTCGCAGATAGCCGACAGCTCCCTGCTTATCAGCGCATTGTAGTTGTCCACCACGAACAGCACTTTCTTTTGCGCACATATCCGCTTGAACTGCGACAGCTTGCGCTCAAAATACTCATTTGTGCTCTCGCCGTCAAGCCTGCGCATAGTGCTTATCTGAAGCTGCATATCGCTTGCAAAGGTGGACTTGATATCGCCGTCAAATTCAAGGTAAACTATCACATCGTACTCTGCCTTTTTGCGGTGGATATAGTTGCGCACTATCGTGCTTTTGCCGATACCGCCAACGCCGAAAACAAACACCGTGTGCTGCTCATCAAGCAGCTGCGAAAGCGCCTTCATCTCCCTCTCACGCCCGACAAAATTGGGCGAAATATGCGGAAGATGCGGTACAATAAAATCCTTCTCACAAAGCACCTCGCACAGCTTTTCAAGCAGTTTTGCAAGCTCATCGGTGCTTTTGAACCTGTTGCTCGGTGACGAGCGCAGAGTGCCTCTGAACAGCCTTGTGAAAAGGTTCTGCACCTCGGGGCGCTCGGTGAACAGCTTGTATTCTTTTTTGCATTTATCAAACGGATATTTTGAAAATCCTCTGTGTTCGCTGTCGGTCGAGTGCTTGCCAAAAAGCAAAAAGAAAACTATCTCGTCCAGCGTAAAGATGTCCGTCTGAACGCCTATTTTTGATGCACCGCAGGAATCGAGCTGCTCGGGTGCTGCCCAGCTGCGTGTGTATGAAAACAGACCCGGCTCTTTTAGCTCGCTTATCTTTTTTATGCTGTCAAAGTCGATAAACTCCACAAGCTGCGTTATGGTGTCATCGGGGGAATTTTGCATCACAAAGATGTTCTCGGGCTTGAGGTCAAGGCAGAGAAAACCCTCGCTGTGATAGTATCCGACCGTCTTTGTTATCGTCAGGCACAGCTGCATATACTGCAAAAGGCTGATACCCGTGAGCTTGTCAAGCGTCATTCCGCCAAAGCAGGCAACATCGATGAAGGCTGTTCCGTTCGCCTCAAAAATATGGCTGACAGGCGGCGTCTGATTGGTCAGCGCTGAACGCTGTCTGATGCCGCTTTGCATTTTTCCCGAGGCGATAAAACGCTGCTTACCTGCATCGAAGTTCTCGGTACTCTGCGGCGTGAATTCTTTGAGAATGCACTTGGTCACAAGTCCGCCTGACTCGCAGTTGGCAAGATACGCTGTCGTGTTCGCACCCTGTCCCAGCAGCTCAAGCACTGTGTATTCACGGCTGTCGATATTGAGTTTTTGTCCCTTTTCAAGCATAGCATCGACCTCCTTGTGAACATTTTACAGCATCTTTTTGCAGGGATATAAAAATGGATTCACTCCTCGTTTCCGTATTCGTTGAGTGTGGTCATCGCAACTATCGGATCATCGGAATTTGCACAGTAAAGCAGCAGGCAGTCGAACGGGTGACGCACATACAGCCTTGCAAATCCGCATTGTATCAGCAGATTGTTCAGCTCATCGTAAAAATCGAGCAGATTGCCGTTGATAGTTAACTCATCAATGTTGTTAGCCTCGTTGTAAAAGCGGTAGAACCTGCAAAGCATAAGCGCCTTGCGTAGCGTTTCATAAGTAGCCTTTTCACCGTTTATTATTTTCCCGAGAGTTACGTCGTTGATTAGCGACTCGGTAAATCTTTTCGGCAGCATCTTTTTTCTGTTTTTCCTGTCTTTAGTCTGATACCTGTACCCAAGCAGCGCGTCGATAATGCTGCTGTTCTCTCTGCCCTTGCGGATACTGTTTGTGTGATCCTTTGCGAGTACAATTTTCTTGATCTCGTCGATGTCATTGTTTATGAGTTCTCTCGCCATCTGAAACTGCTGCTCGTTGTTGTAGCAGTGTGAGGAAAGATACTCTATGAATTTGTCGTCATCGTCTGTCTCACGGATAGTCCGTGCTATCTGCGAGGTATGGGTGTGAGCGTTCTCCTGCGGTACGAATCCGCTTGAAGCTTCAAGCATTTTCGTGACTGCCGAGTACGGCTTTTGGTGAACAAAGCAATAGAAATAAACCGCATCAATACGGCTTTTCACATTGAACGGGATAGACAGATAATACTTCTCAAAGAAAATATGCACCTGCTGTTCGTTCATTTCAAGCGCATAGCAAAGGTCATAGTGGTTGCAGCGGCTCGTCACGCCCGGGGGAGTGCCCTTTATCCAGTTGGTCACCGCTTTCGGACAGTCCTTGCCCAGAAGCTGTTTGAACCTGCGCTTGACCTCGGCAATCATGATGTCAGTGTCGTCTTTTGTGCAAATCGTTCCAAGTTCACACAGGCGCTTTGACAGCCCTTCCAAAAACATCGGCTGCGAGTCAAGCTCAAGCGCCTTGTTTATGCCGGTGATAAGGTCGCTTGGCGATGACGGATCCAACACAGGATTATCGAAGATCACCTCGTCGTATATGTACTGCGTGCTGTCGTCCCTTGGCAGCTCGTTGTTATCATTCATCGCACTCAACCTCCGCTTCATTCTTTTGACAGTATTATACTACAAATCAAATTGCTTTTCAAGATGCAAAAAAGTTCTGCTTGATGTGTTGTTTTTAACTTGACAATCTCCGTACAAAGAGTTATACTAACACAAATATGATAACAGGAGAGAACACTATGATCTACATTACAGGCGATACGCACGGCGACTTCAGGCGGGTGCATGAGCATCAGCCGTAATAAGAAACCTACACTTTCATCGGAAATGCTGTTCGGGCTTTATCCGCAGGCATTCTTTCCGCAGCTGAGTATAATCGCAGTGTGTGTGCAGGGAACTCAGATAGGCGATAAGGGAGATGACGGTGAAAGGTTTATTGACAACAAGCGTATAGAGGGCACTATCCCCGAAATGCTTGAAGATGCGATACGCTTTGTTCAGAAGAATACACGTACCAAAACTATAATTGATCCGATTACGGCGAAGAGGACGGATAAGCCCGACTATCCTGTTAAGGCTGTTCGTGAAGCAATACTGAATGCTCTTGTTCACCGTGATTACAGTATTCACACAGAGGGTATGCCGATTCAGATAATGGTGTTCAGTGACAGGCTTGAGATCAAAAACCCCGGCGGCCTGTATGGAAGATCAACTCTTGATGCCCTCGGTAAAACACAGCCTGATACAAGAAATCCTGTACTTGCCACTGCTCTGGAGCTTATGGGTGTTACAGAGAATCGTTACAGCGGTATCCCTACAATAAGGAACGAACTTGAACAGCATGGTTTACCTCAGCCTGAGTTTGCAGTTATCCGTGGTGAGTTCTGCGTTACGTTCCATCTTAAACAAGAAGCAAAAATGCAGGAGAACAAAACGGATAAGCCTACCCTTGAGCAGTTTTGTAAAACGCCTCGCAGCCGAAAAGAGATCACTGAATTTCTTGGGATAAGATCTGCAACTTATGCTATCAATAAGTATGTTATCCCACTCATCGAGCAGGGCAAATTGTTTATGGAGATACCGGATAAACCGACAAGCAGAAACCAGAGATTCTACTCAAAGTAAAGAGTGCTGTTCTTCCAAGCGCTGACGCTCACAGGTTTTGAACTCGGCTCAGAGCCGGCGTAAAAGCGGCTGAGACTTCAAAACAAAGCATTACGCTGAAAACAGCAAAAGTTTTGCTGATCTTGATTCAGAAAGCATACTCGACATAAGCCGGAAACGGCGGTATATTACAGTGTAAGAAAAAAGCTCGCAGCTGCTCTGGTCGAGGGCAGACGCATCGCCATTTTGGACGGAAATTATACTCTTGATAACACGGTCTCCGAGGAGATCGAACGAAAGGAAAAAGGCATTATGAGAATTGCAGTGACTTATGAAAACGGACAGATCTTTCAGCATTTCGGCAGAACGTCAGAGTTCAAGCTCTACGATGTTGCTGACGGTAAGATCAT
>Ga0310691_10004003_pt1 | contig 16962 bp, 12 predicted proteins | sample 176DNAGHGlowgp2_FD_203887 | JGI IMG/M metagenome (GOLD analysis project Ga0310691, IMG submission 203887) | Sheep rumen microbial communities from Palmerston North, Manawatu-Wanganui, New Zealand - 1766 DNA GHGlow gp2 (v2) (version 2) | ecosystem: Host-associated > Mammals > Digestive system >...
CAGCCTTGCCGCCGTGATCATAGTCCATGTCATCAGTTATTTCCTGACCATATCCATCCCATCCAATCCTTATATGGCTGTTTCTTAAGCATTCCTCTCTGATCGCATTCTCATATGTTCCGGCAAGAGACACCTTCCACACAACTGGAGATTTATTGAATCCATAGTTCTCATTATCACTTTGTGCAGGAGCACAAGCCTTATCACAGAAATCCTTAAATACACCAGCTTCAACAGAATAATCAAGATCAGATTCCGCATCGTCCTCCGACATACGAGGCTTTATTCCTTCAATAAACTCCTCATATCCATATGACTGATGGAATGTCGTAAACGCAATCCTTCCGGCTTCCTTATATTCATCAAATCTCTTCTTGACAGCATCATAATCACCTGCCGCCTCGTTTTTCACCTCGTCTAAGGTTTTCTTCTCCACAATAGCGACAGCATAGATTACTGTATTGTACGTCTTACCTGTTCCGGGAGGTCCATAGAGAATCGTATTCAGTTCAAATCCGCCTGTGCTTGTTTCAGCAACCATTTTTTCAAACTCCTCAAAGAATCCATCATCATCAATCGTTTCCATTGCATCCATAAGCGGTTTTCGCATATGCCATATGAAAGCGCCATTTTCCTCTTTTTTTGCATATCTTCCCTGGAAGAGGATTGACCAGTAACGATCTCCTGACTCACCTTCCCTTGTGCTTAACGGGCATCTTGTGGACTCAAAAATACGCTTGGCAACATAGGTAGCGTTTGAGTTGTAGTGCTGGGGCGAATTCCCATACCTATCAGCGACCTCTTTGCAGCTCGCCTCTCCGCCCATCTTGTAGATATAATAGAGCGTATCAAGACTGCTTCTCTTTATTACATTCTCGTCAGTCAACAATTCCTCGTACTGTTCTCTTGATAGACCGGGATCATATTCCTTAAGGCTCGGAATATACTCATCGTCCTGATACTTATCCAGTTTTCCAACCCATTGATCCAGAATCCTGTAATTCTCAATAGAAAGATTTGCGTCACGAAATTCCTTGATCTGGCGGCAGTTCTCAATATATGTTCCAATATCAGCAGGCCTCTTCAGATTAACTCCCAGTGTTCCAAAGATATTACCGGCTCCCATGTTTCCGTTAAGAATAGGGAACGTCTTAGGCTTAAGACAATGAAGTACAACCGATGCAGATGCAGCTCTCATCCCCTTGAAATCATCAGTCAAAACCTGCGCAGCTCTGTCAAACATCTCGTTGTCATATTGCATATCTGCAATATCAACAAGCATCTTGATAAATGCCTGTGCGCACTCATCAGTTGTTTTATTCTGGAATGAATAAAATCCTGTTCCAAACATTCCGATAGATGGTTTATTATGTTCCCGATTCTGATATTTGCTGTGACAGGCGTTGTCCCAAATATGATCTATCACCTGCTCCATACGGCTTTTCTCTGCGTCTGACAGGTGTCCCTGCTTAACATAGTCCTTCTTCTTTTCAGCATTAAGCTTCCATGTACCGATTGCCATCATATATATGGCATTCAGATCGCGGAAATTACACTGGGAATAGTCTCCCAATGTCTTATAAGATGCAACTATTTCTCGCATGAGCTCATAGCTGCCATCATGCTCATCCGGATCCATTTCAGGTACTGCTCTCAAGTCATTTAATAATTCTTCTCTGTTCATGCTCTACCACCTTTTATACTTGTACCAGCTGTCCGAACTCCGGACAGCTGGGAGCTTTTCTATATCATGCAAATGGTTTGCCAGACTTCAAGCGATCTCTTAATCCCTTAAATACAGAAAGAATCTCATCCTGCTTCTCGACTATAGTTGAAAAGTTAAAGTAATAATATCCGTTCAATCTTTCATATGGCACATTCTTCTGATTTTTTGTGAGGTAAGGCTTCATAACGTCCATATACCATGTTGCAATATCTTCATCCAGCTCATATCGTGCCAGATAATCTATCAATTCCTTCGGTTGGAACGCACCGCAAGGTCCCGAACCGAATATCATTACCGCCTTCACTGACTTGGCATTATCAACCGCACTTATATCTATAGCAAGATCAACCGCTCCAACATGATAGGAGAAGTCTTCTTCACTACATATTCTCCGAACAAAATCAGCAATTTCCTTAGCTGTTACGCCAGTAGGATTAGCCGCTTTCTCCCATGCATCCAAATCAGCAAGTTTAGACTTATTCCATTTTTCTTTGCCGTATTGAATAAGCTGACCGCATTCCGGACATCGCGGAGCCTTTCCAAACAAATACTCACAGTTCGGGCAAGCCACGATAGGCTCACCATCTGTCTGAATTTCCATTGCCGGTTTCACGGCAACATTTATATCTGTCGGGGCGTCCAAATTAACAGTATCCTTGAAAAACATTTTTAAAGGATTAGCCTCCCCGCGCTTAAAAAGATCAGCAACAGACTTCTCTACATACTTTGATCTTATAGATTCATCTGCTACCGAACCTTCAAATGCAATTCGTCCAGCATTATACTCGGCAACCTCCTCTACAGTCTCCCTGTTTATCTGATCTGCAGGAAACCATCTGTCAATCTTATATACTTCCTTGACAATTCCATACACGACTGAAAATGCATACTCTGCCTTTTCAACACTTTCCAGTTTCCTCTCCCAGCACCCACGGGTCACATCATATAATTCAAGAGCAGACATATCTTCACGATATGATTTATTGATTCTGATGATAATAATATTCTCCTGTAAATCGCTTCGTTTAAGTTTTTCCACATCCATAAATACTTCCTTCTTCATCAGGCTCACACTGTCTGTCCTCCTCTCGGCATCAGAGGAACGTCCACATTTTCAGATTTCCGCTGATATGTAAAGCCACATTTTTTTGGGGGGACGCACCTAGACTTAGTGACGCCTTCATAATAACCGATTCTGACCTTCTGCATACCTGAGTCTTCAAAGGCTGGACCCGGAAATCGTGTACTTGTTCCAAAATCACCTGTTCACATCTGACAAATAGCCCTGTATGCTGTCACGAGCCGCCTGCACCTCATTCCAGAGGTCGGCCGCACTAAGCCGTCTTGCCCCCGCGCCGAAAATGATCAGCTGGATCATGCCGTCGTTTGTAGCAACGGAGATATCGTACTTTTCATGCTTTTCCAGCGCGAACTTTTCAATATACTGATCTGCCGTTTCCGCCTGCCGGGTATAGACTACGTGCACCTGATGATAATCGAAAAGCTCTGTCCCGTGACCGGGAACCTTATAGGCATCGAAAACAACGATCAGATTGATCCCGCAGATTGCCCTGTACTCCGAAAGGATATCCAACAGAAGATCCCTGGCCGCCGTCATATTCTCAGGCGCAAAGCCCCGGAGCTCATCCCAGGCGTAGATCATGTTATAGCCGTCCACAAGAAGATACTTTTCTCTGGCCGCTCCTGCCACCGAAGCTTTCCTGCCGCCTGCCGGCTTACTCTTCTGAGAGACCGCCTCCTGCCGGCCGGAGGATTGCTTATAGGTATGCCGTTTTTCCAGCGGGTCGTTTTTCTTATTGGCTCCCAGCGTTTTGCTGAGAATTGCCTCCACCTCTTCATAGCCGATAGCATCCAGGCGTTCCATAAGGCTTTTTTCTCCTGTTTTTCCACCTGCCTCTCCGCCCTCCTGGGACTGCGCATCACTTTCCGCATCCTCCTGGTCAATCAGTTCACCTGCCCTGCTTTCCACATGAGCCCGGGCATCCGTCTCATCCCAGGAAACGTACTTTCCTGCCCCGTGCTCCGTAAACACGGAGCCGGAGGGATTATCCCTGTCCGCCTCGGGATCATATCCGTACTCTTCCACGACCTTTTCCGTGTTATGGCATTTTTTATAACCGCCAAAAGAAAGCTCGATCCTGCCCCGGCCTGCCGTAAGGCGGGTCAGCTCCGACTGGTAATTTCGCATATATACCGCAGGGGCATATCCCACAAGGACTGCGCGCTCTTCGCTGCTTTCCGAAAGGATTGCCTGGCCGGACATGCTGTCCAGATCATTCATGACCCGCCCCACATACTCAGTGGGCAGGTGAATGGTAAAACGGAAAACCGGCTCGAGAAGGACATTCTCCGTCTTCATCAGCGCCTGCCGTACCGCCCTTCTTGCCGCATGCCGGAAATCATAGCTTTCGGAATGCTTCACATGGGACTTTCCCGCCACGAGAGTGATCTTCACATCTGTCAGCTTCGAGCCGGTGAGCACGCCGTAAAGACGGTCACGGGAAAGCTCATCCAGAACGATGCGCTGAAAAGCGGCTCCCAGCCTGTCATAGCTGAGGTCCGTACCCACTCTGATGCCCATGCCCTCGGGAAGAGGCTCAAGCAGAAGATGCACCTCTGCGTAATGCCTGAGAGGTTCAAAATGCCCCACACCGTAAGACGGTGCGGCAATGGTTTCCTTATAAACCACATCGCCTTCATCGAATTCCACCGTGATCCCGAACCGTTCCCGGATCATGCTCCTGATGATCTCCAACTGAAACGCGCCCATACAGGAGATCATGGTTCGTCCGGTCCTTTTATTCACTGAAAGGCTGAGTACCGGCTCCTCCGCCTCAAGCTCGCGGAGCATGGGAAGAAACTCCCTGTCGCTCAGTCCCTCCGGAGGGATAACCCCATAACACAGCACCGGCTTCATTCTGCCGCTGCCCATGCCGGGATCAATGCCCAGACCTTCTCCCACAGATATTCCGGATAGTCCGGTAAAGGCCACCACATCTCCGTTCTCCGCCCGGTCCAGAAGGCTGAAGCTGCCGCCGCTGTACAGCCGTATCTGGTTGATTTTTTCATCTCCCATCCTGCTTCGCACGGCAATGCTTCCGGATGTCACCTTGACAAAGGTGAGGCGGTTTCCCTTATCATCCTTTGCAATCCTGTAGCAGACCGCACCGAAATCGCCCTCCGGCCGGTCACCGGCCTCATTCACCGTTCGTGCAAGGCTTTTCATACCCTCGAGCAGCCCACCCGTTCCTGTCATTTTCAGCGCACTCCCGGAATACACCGGAACAATCCGCCGGTTTGCGATCAGCCCTGAGATTGTCTCCCCGGAAAGAATCCCTGTCTCGAAGAATTCCTCCATGGCAGCTTCATCGCAGGCCGCCGCCGATTCATAGTCCGGCTCACCTCCGTCCATAAGAACCGCCGCCTCTCCATGCAGGAAAATCCTTTTTTCCAGATCCCTTACCAGAGGAACTGTCACCCGCTGCTTAAACTCTTCTTCCGTTTCCTCCGCATATTTCATCTGGTCGGTCTTATTGATAAAGATGATCACGGGAACCGCCGCACTGTCCAGAAGCTGAAACAGGCTCACCGTATCGCTGTCTATCCCGTCCGCAGCGCTGATGATAAATACCGCTGCATCAAGGATGGAAAATACCCTCTCCGCATCCGCACGAAAATCCGCATGTCCGGGGGTATCGATGATGGTCACCCGAAGGCTCTCTTCCGGATAATCCAGCACGGCCTGTTTGGATACAATGGTGACGCCCCGCCTTCGCTCCAGGGTCTCCGTATCCAGAAAGCTGTCCCGGTTATCCACCCGTCCGGCGCGCCGGATCATTCCGCTCTGATATAGTAACGCCTCCGTCAGCGTGGTCTTCCCCGCATCCACGTGGGCGATGATTCCAACTGTCAGTTTCTTCATCTTTTTATCCCGGTTCCTTATTTAGTGACCATATGTCTCACCACTTCAAACCGCTGCAGGGATATTTTTTCCCCTTCACGGATGCCTCCCTTTCTTCTGGCAATATCCACCTGCTGCTCCACAGTATCCACTCCATCCAGATCCGGAAGGAGAAGGCCCCTCCGGGAGCCGCAGCTCACAATGACACCATATCGCTTTACATCCAGCTCTTTCATCGAATCAACCGGCTCCGGCACACCCAGAACATCCACATGGATTTCCAGCCATTCCAGCTCATCCTCGGTGATGGGACTGAAACGCGGATCTCTCGCAGCGGCGCTGATGGCGTTTTGCATGATTTCCCTGGCAATACAGGATTCCGTGGGAGCAATAGTACCAATGCAGCCCCGAAGCTTTCCATGCTTATGGATCGACACAAATACTCCTGCCCGGTTCCGGAGCATATCCTCCGGAACATCCTGCGGAAGACGCATGGGACTTCCATTCTCCGTATAGTATTCCAGCGCCTGCCGTGCGAGCTGCACATACGCATCCGAAGACGCCCGCTCCTTAGCCAGTCTGTCCCGGAGAGATGTCAGATGCTGCTGCAGAAAATGCCGCTCCGGATCCTTTCCCGCCGGGTGGAAGGTACAGATGCCGTAGCCCACTCCGGTCACATCCTGATGGGACAGCTTTTCCACCTCAAGAGACATACCGTCCAGCGCTCCGGCCATGATCACAAAGGACCTGTGCCCGCACTCGGAGGCCTTGTCACAGAAGCTTTCTTCAAATTCCAGAAGTTCACGGAACGCCGCCCGGCCGGCCACATCCATGATCCGTTCATCATAAACCGGCCCCTCCGGGGCAAAGCCATAGGGTCCGTATTCCTGCAGCTTATGGGAAAGATCACCGCTTGCCACGAAAACCACGCGCCTGTCCAGAAGCTCCACCGCCTCCCGGATCATCTGTCCGAACCGGTAATGCTCGGTGAAGGGAAGGCCGGAAAGACCGATTCTGACGATCCTGCCCTCCTGATATTTCCGCCGAATGAACCAAAGGGGAACCATAGTCCCATGGTCCAGCCTTTTGTCCTTTTCCCCCAATGTACCGGCAGGAAAACCGTCCCGTGTGGCCATGCTGCAGACCGCATCCACCAGTTCCTCATCGTAGGTTTCAGAAAAGCGCACTCCCGGCGCACCGAACTTCCCGAAATCCCCCTCTGCACCTCTGCCCGGAGAAATATGAAAATAATCGCCGTACATGATACTGTGCGGGCTGGTAATGATAATGGTCTCCGGTGCAAGTGCCCGGATTTCCTCCGCCACCTTTTCGTATGCCTGTATGGTCTCTGCGATCTGTTTCTCACTTCCCCTGCCGACTTCCGGAACGATCATCGGCGGATGGGGAACCATGAATGCACCGACAACAGCCATGATCCACCTCCTCATTTTGCCCTGTAATCCCTTTTCATTGCAACTATCCTGTAAGTGTTTTGAAAACAACTCACTTTATTATTTCTGCATATATTCTTCCCGCCTAACACCTGCTTTTTATGATACATTTGATAACCCAAAACAGCAAGCCAAAATTCTGTATTTTCCGACTTCCACTCCTGATTTATTCCCAATCTTATCAGCAGAATAATTGACCTATATCAGAATAACAGCTTGCATCTTCCCTGCCCTTTTGCTATAATACGCTTTTGGTATATGCAACAAAACACATTTAGCAAAAGCAAAAAAGCGCACGTACTGTGTTGTGACCAGCGCGTGCCCCAAAAAAAGAAAAGAAGACAAAAAGAGAAAAGAAGAAAGGAAGGAAATCATGAAACTGAAAAAAATAATTGCAACTGTTACGATCGGCGCTGTTATGCTGGGTTCTCTGACCGCATGCGGCTCCAAGTCCGATTCCACAACTGCAGCAACCGAGGCAGCAACATCTGCCGAAGAAAGCAGTGCCGCCAGCAGCGGGAACGGTTTTGTTTCCATTAACGGAACTGACCTTGCGCTCGATATGAACTGGAACGATGTAAAGGATAAGCTGGGTTCCGAAACAAAGCCCACCGACACCATCCAGCCCTGCGACGGCGGAGATTATATCCAGATCATGCACCACTTCGACGGAATCACCGTAACCACACTTCGCGACGAGACCATCATCGGACTGGAACCCGCTGAAGGAAGCACAGAGGTTCTGGTTATGGGCAAGGTAAAGAAGGGTGATAATTTAGAGACCATTAAGAGCGCGCTTGGAACGCCTTCCAGCGAATCTGACGGTATGCTTGTTTACAATGCCGGCAACGCTTCTGTTATGTTATATCTGGATAACGATGCACTTACCAGTTTTGCTTTCATGAAGGCTCAGTAAATGAAAAAAGAACGATGCGTTTTCGGACGCATCGTTCTTTTTTTATTTGTTAATTTACTCTTACTGTTCAGTAACCCTTTACTTTATTTTACTTGGCTTTGTTTTACCTGCCTTTGTTTTTTGCTTTCGTTTTCTTACTTTTTACTTCATTTTACTTCGATCGATCCGGCCTGATATTTCTGTCCGCCGGCAATGATGCTGACCTGATAGGTTCCGGCAAGGGCGTCTGTTCTTTCCAGAATAGCAGAAAAACCATTCTGCGCTTCATTCTTTGCATCCGGCTCCTTTTCCGCCATCAGCTCCTTCTCATAGATCGGAAAGGCCTCAAAAACCTGACTCTCGCCATTTTGTTCCAGAAGAATATAAACTCTTCCGTCCCCGGCCACCTTTTCTCCCGGAAGCGCACCGTACAGCCGGACACCATAGCCTTCCACATCGCAGTATATTTGAAGCTCGCCCGCATCGGTGCTGCCGGCCGCCTTATCCGCTTCTCTCGCAGGCGCGTACATGAAGGGCGCTTTTTCGGAAAGCCGGTTCAGATTCCGCTCAACGATCTCATAAATGAAATCCGTATTCTCCTCGATAGAATTCACATCCGGACAGTCGGTCCGTTTAAAGGTCGACTCCTCATAATTATCGATCATGTAAGGCAGGATTGCCCGTCCGAAGGAATCTCTTGCCATATAAAGCCGGCTGCCATCCTTCAGCTCGTTATTCTTCGCTTTGATCAGGTCGTCTCCCTCTTCTTTATCGCTCATGAAATTCTCAAGCTGTTCCTTCGGGCTCCTGGTAGATGCCGGATAAGTGAAGAGGAACGGACTAAACTGAATATCGTAATAATACTGATCGTCCATTACTCCGCCTGCGGGATACAGAAGCTTATCCAGATCTCCCCTCCAGTCATTTTTCTTTGAAACAGCTGCATCGGAATATGTCTTATGGTCTCTCGGCAGAGCGTCCATCATGGCATTATACCCGATAAGCGCCCCCTGGTAATTCCAGTGGGAATCTCTTCTGTGATACAGCCCCTTATCCTTTTGTTCAGTAAGCACCGCCTGCATATCCACATAATGAACATCCAGCTCCTTCACCTTCGCCATGACCCGGGAAAGATTGTTCTCCTCTGCTTTCCTGTATGCAGAGGGCATCTTCTCGCCGTAAACCGAAGCCTTGTTCGGCATAGGCACAAAGAGGAAATGACCGCCCTTTGCTTCAATGTTTTCCTGGATCAGAGAGAGGGTTACCGCCGCCGCATTCACCTGGGCGTCACTGAGACGGTTGCTGTCCATGTAATCCCTGCTTTCGCTTTGATAATAAAGCCAGCCGTCCTTTCCGACGATCACGTTGGATGTGGAGGCATGAAGCAGCTCGCCCTTAACCAGATTTGCCGCGGAAAGAAGCTCGGGACGGAAGGGAATCCGGTCGTTCAGCCAGGCCTCGAACTGGGTGGAGAAATCCACGTTCAGCCTTCCCTTTTCCATGTAAGCCGGGAACTTATTCAGCTCCCGCTTTTCCAGACTGGTATCATTTTTCACAAAAGGCATGAATACCAGCGGAAACATACAGATCAGAAGGAAAATAACGGAATATACGATCTTAAATGCTTTTTTCATGATATTCTCCTCCTTCCCCTAAAACCTGAAATAGATAAACGGATTGTAGCTGCTGGAGATCAGAGCCAGAATAGCCAGGCCGAAGATCAGCAGCGAACCGATGTATGCTGCATAATTGTAAAGCGCTGCGGACTTTGTACTCTCCGCCTTCTTCCGGAAAAGCTTAAATACCGGAGTGGAAAGAAGGATGGCGAAGAAAAGAGCGATCAGGAAGAAACCGGATACACAGGCAAATATTTCTCTGTTCACTGCCGCTTCTCCCGACGCACCGCTGAACATATTCTTTATAATGCCGAAACCCTGGGAAAGGGTGTCCGCCCGGAAAAGCACAAAGGCCAGAACCACCACCAGCATGGTATAGATGTGACCGACGGGTTTGAACCACTTTTTCTTTGTGGGGATGATCTGGTAGGTTTCCAGCATCTGACAGAGGCCGTGAATCATTCCCCACACAATGAAGGTGAAGTTTGCGCCGTGCCAGAAGCCCGTAAGAAAGAATACCAGAAGCTTGTTCATGGTCGTCCTTGCATTTCCCTTTCTGTTTCCGCCCAGGGGAATATAGACATATTCCTTGAACCAGGTGGAAAGCGAAATATGCCATCTCCGCCAGAATTCCTGAATACTGCCGGAAATAAAGGGATAATTGAAGTTTTCTCTGAAATCAAAGCCGAATATACAGCCAAGCCCGATGGCCATATCGCTGTAGCCGGAGAAGTCGAAGAATATCTGCAGCGTGTAGCAGACTGCGCCCAGCCATGAGGCGCCCATGCCCACCTGATCCGGCGCATAGGAGAACATGGTATCCGCGATAAAGCCCATCTGATTGGCGATCAGAACTTTCTTGCCAAGACCGAAGATAAAGCGGCAGATTCCCCGGCTGATCCGGTCGATATTAAACTCTCTCTCCTCGATCTGCTTTGCGATATCCTCATACCGGACGATAGGTCCGGCGATCAGCTGCGGGAAGAAAGCGATATACAGCAGAACATAGAACATATTCTTCTGCACCAGCGATTTATCCCGGTAAACATCGATGACATAGCTGAGCCCCTGGAAGGTAAAGAAGGAAATGCCGATCGGCAGCCGGATTTGAGGCACATGTACACCCAGACCGGTAATGTCATTAAAAATGCTGACAAAGAAACCGGTATACTTATAGGCGATCAGCAATCCGATATTGACCAGGACTGCGATCATCACCGCCAGCCTGGCGTGCTTTTCTCCTGCTGCGATCCGTCCGCAGAAGTAGTTCAGGATAATGGAAAGGATCATGATCATGACAGCCACGGGTTCGCCAAAGGCATAGAACACAAGACTGGCAATGACCAGAATAATGTTCCGGAACGTTTTCTGCCTGATCAGAGCATACAGAATAAAGGTAACCGGAAAAAACATGAATAGAAATACAACTGAGCTGAATGTCACTGTTTCATCCTCCTGTCCCAAAATCAGGAGCCGGTCTCCCGGCTCCTTAACCGCTGTTAACCATTCAGTTTTGCTATAATATCGGGAAGCGCAGCATCGACCTTGTCGTTATCAATCTGGCAGGTGCCTGCCTTTCTGTGACCGCCTCCGCCATAGGAAAGACAAAGCTCTCCGATATCCACCTTAGAGTTTTTGTTGATAATGGATCTGCCGATCATAACAGCTGTGTTCTGTTTTTTGAATCCCCAGGCAACATGAACGGAAACCTCCACCTCCGGCCAGAGCGCATATACCATGAACCGGTTGCCGGTATAAATGGTCTCCAGATCGCGCAGGTCAATGACCGCCACCTTATCATGGATCTTTGTCACCTCTTTCAGCTGGTTGATAAAAAGCTCCTGCTGTTCGAAGTACATATCCACCCTTTCCTTCACATCCGGAAGCTCGAGCACCTCTTTGATGTTATGATCCACACAATAATCGATCAGCTCCATCATCAGGTCATAATTGGAGATCCGGAAATTATGGAACCGGCCAAGACCTGTTCTGGCATCCATCAGGAAATTCATCAGAACCCAGTCCTTCGGATGCAGGATCTCATCCTCGGTAAAGTCTGCGCTGTCGCCCTTATCTACGGCGGTCATGATCTCCTCGGACACCCGGGTAAAGGTCTTTGCGCCGCCGTAATAATCATATACCACTCTGGCCGCCGACTTGGCATCTCCATCGATAATATATTTTCCCTCATAGTCTTCTTTTTTATTCCGGATCAGCTCGCTCTCATGATGATCGAAGGCAAGCCCCACCCGTTTATCAAAGGGAAGGTTTGTGGTAATATCATTTTCCGTAATATCCACCTTCCCGTCCTGCACGTCCTTGGGATGAACAAACTTGATATCCCCGATGATATCCAGTTCTTTGAGAAGCATGGCACAAACCAGTCCGTCAAAGTCGCTTCTTGTAACCAGTCTTTTTTTCTCCATAATAACCCCCTGCATCTGTTCCGGAAGCCTCCCGCTCCGGAAAAATCCTTCTTTTATCCGGCAGCCGCATCCAGCGGATACGCCCTATTCCAGTATAACAAAAACAGAAACGATAAACAAGATAAAACAAAAGAATACCGCCCTTTCGAGCGGTACCCTTCAGCTTTCGGATCAGTTTCCGTACTGAATGGAATAATCGGTGATCCTGATCTCCTGAAGACCCTTTTCGCGGTCAAAGGTCAGATCCACCTCGTGATCGTAGCTTTCGTCGTAGTAATACATATAAATATTGTCATAACCGGCGTCATCGCTGAGGTAACTGGGTTCGCCATAAGCTGCCTTTACATCACTTGTATTGGAGCCCCAGGTTATTCCCTTGGGAAGAACGATCACCGGAACGTTATTCATATCATCTGCCCAGGAAATATCCATATCGATATAATAGATCTTTCCATCCTTCGCATTGATCTTGGATGCCTGATCGTTGACGAAACCGACGTAGCAGTAAACATCATCGTTCATGCCATCCTTTTCCAGTGAATACGAACCGGACGAATCCTTGGGCTCAAGATTTTTATCTGCTTCCGAAATCTCATCATCCAGCTTCCAGCCGCTTTCCAGATCTGCCATCGCGCAGGGAAGCTTGATCACCTTGCCATCAAGGGCAAAGCTCGAATCAAAAATGTTATCGGAAAGGCCTGCCGGAACCTCAACAACCTTGGAGGGGGTTGTTTCTTTTCCAGGCTTAGCCGCCTCGGTAGTCGATTCTGTCGCAGTATCCGGATCGCCGTCTGCAGTTGTGGGTTCTGTCTCTGTCGGCTCTTCGGTCGGAACATCGATCGGCTCATCGATATCGCTTCCGTCACCGGAGTTGAGGATATACCACTTACCATCAATCTTACCGCAGATAAAATCGTTTGTGTCCTCCTGAGACTCTTCCTGTCCCATAAAGTTAACCTTTGTCACCGCTGAAACCGAAAGCTTCTTTGCCTCGGAAATATTTAGGCTGGAAGTGCCCGTGATCTGTTTTGCCTCATCCACGCTGATATCATTGGTGGAAAGAATCTTGATATCTTCTATTTTAATACCGAAGCCCTTAGCCATATTGAGGGCGGCCTGGATATCTTCCTTGGATCCGCCGTACTCACCCAGAGCCTGCATAGCCTCCTTCGGTACACATTCCATCAGCTTGTCTGCATCCGCATCGTTGATGGCCTGATAGAACTTCTTGACCACTGCCTCAGGAGAGCCGCTGTCCTTTTTCTTGAAGATATGGAATACATCAAATACAAAAATGAGAAGCGCTGCCGCCACAAGCAAAACGCCGGCAATGGAAAGACCAATGATCAGTCCCTTTTTGCTCTTCTTAGGCGGTACAGGTGCTGAAGGTACCGGTTCCGACGAAGAGGGCATATTGAAATTGGGATTAAAGGACGGCTCCGAATCCGACTGATACTGCATCTGCTGCATGCTCGCAAAAGAATCTGTCCCGGGATCAAAGCCCTGATTCATCTGCTGGTCGAACTGCTGTCCATACTGCTGTGTCTGGTCAAACTGCTGCTGGCCGTACTGCTGAGCCTGATCGAACTGCTGCTGGCCGTACTGCTGAGCCTGATCGAACTGCTGCTGGCCGTACTGCTGCGCCTGGTCGAACTGCTGCTGGCCAAACTGCTGCGCCTGGTCGAACTGCTGGCCACCCCGGCCCTGCGGTTCGAAGGGGTTGAATTGATCGTCCATGGTTACACCTTCCTTTTCCCTTTCTTTTATTCTTTCTTTTATCTCTTTCCTTCGTCATTCTCCCGCGTATTTCACCAGCCGGAGAACATTTTTTCCATCCCGGTACTCGTAGCTGTATTCATCCACAAGCTGAAAGGTCAGAAAACGTCCGACTCCTCCAACCTGCGTCATGATATCATACTTCTCCATATCCGGGATATCCTTTGTAGGATCAAAGGGTCTGCCGCTGTCCCGGAACACCATCGTCACCCTGTCTCCTGCATCAAAGGAAACATCCACCATTCCGCCGCCCTCCGGATAGCTGTATGAGCAGATGTTGATGAATATCTCTTCCACAACAAGATGAAGCGTCATTTTCAGTTCGTCCGTTATTCCGGGAATGGCGGAGACGATCTCCCTGAGCACTGAAAGCTGATCCTCCTCCGCCGGAAGACAAAGCTCCCGGTGAAAGACCATCTCCTCCGGACCGCCCGGTTCACGACGGGAAATGGTATCTTCCATAAGCGTCAGTCTTCCTCAATATTCAGCTTCTGATCAAATCCGGTAAGCCTTAAAATATCCTTTACATTCAGATTCAAGCTTCTGAGTGTGAGGCCATCCTTCTGTGACATCACTCTGTTCGCTGCCAGGATCGCACGAATTCCAGCAGAAGAAATATATTCTACTCTGGAAAAATCAAGGATCATGCTGTCGCAGTCATCAGACTCGCCGTTTACAGCCTCTTCCAGTTCATGTGCATTTGTGGAATCGATCCAGCCCTGCGGCCAGAGGATTGTTGTGTTTCCTTCTCTGGTTACCAGTATTTTCATATTGGGCTCCTCCTGAAATCAGTATTGCAAGTCCTTCAGTTTTTCACTGCTTCCTGCATGTGACAAGTATATCATCATAAAAGAAAAAAATCTACCATTATTCTTCAATCCTGCGGATCACCCGGCAGGGATTTCCCACCGCCAGGGAATTGGGCGGAATATCCCGGACAACCACACTGCCCGCTCCGATCACACAGCCTTCTCCGATCGTCACGCCGGCGCAGACCGTAACATTTCCGCCCAGCCAGCAGTTGTCCCCGATAGTTATCGGTTTTCCGTACTCGCGGTCAGTCCAGACGCCATCCTCCCGCTGATAAACATTCCTCTCCTGCCAGCGCATGGGGTGCATAGGGGTCAGAAGGGAAACATTGGGACCCATAAATACATTCGCCCCGATCCGGACCGGGCATACATCCAGCACGGTCAGATTAAAATTGGCATAGCTGTTTTTCCCGATGGTCGTATTGCAGCCGTAATCAAACTGCAGCGGTCCCTGAAGATATACACCCTCTCCTGCATCCGGGATCAGCTCCTTCAGAACCTCAGCCCTCTCCGCCGCTTCCGTTTCCGGTATCCGGTTATAGCGCTGGGAAAGCAGATGGGCCTTCGTCCGCAGGGCAAGAAGCTCCTGATCGTTAGGGTCGTAATACTCTCCCGCCAGCATTTTTTCCATTTCCGTCATTATTATTCTCCATAAATCTCAGACACAATCCTGCTTCAGATCTGTTCCGGAGCATCACTATCCTTCTTCAGATCTGATCTCAAAACATCACAATCCTTCTTCGGATCTGTTCCCGGAGCATCACTATCCTGTTTCAGATCTGATCTCAGAACATCACAATCCTGCTTCAGATCAGCCCGCGGATCATCACAATGAGAGTCAGCACCGGCAAAACATATTTGAAATAGGGGATCAGATGCCGGGATATCCGGGCTCCCTTTCCCGTATTGGCTTCCTCGAGATACTTTTCGGCACCCCAGCCGAACTTCCAGGTGCAGAAGAGCATGAATACCAGCGAGCCCACCGGAAGAAGGATATTGCTGACAATAAAGTCCTCCGTATCCAGTACGCCGCGTTTTCCGATCAGCTGAAGATCACTCCACTTATTGAAGCCGAGAACGCATGGGATACTGCTGATCATGATCAGAACGCAGTTAAAAAGTACAGATCTCAGTCTGCTCCATTCCAGATTATCCATCAGCGTAGCTACAAGGTTTTCAAAAACAGCCGTTACTGTCGAGAAGCTGGCGAATACCATGAACACGAAGAACAGCGTTCCCCAGATCCTTCCTCCGTTCATATTGATGAATATCCTGGGCAGCGTAACAAAAAGCAGCGACGGTCCCTGATCCGGCTCCACACCGAAGGAAAAGCAGGCAGGGAAAATGATCAGACCCGCCATAATGGCTACGAAGGTATCCAGCGAAACGATCTGCAGTGATTCGCTGAGGAGCGTCCTTTCCCTTGACATGTAACTGCCGAAGATTTCCATGGAACCAATTCCCACGCTGATGGTAAAGAAGGCCTGGGTCATAGCTCCCGAAATCACATTCTGCCAGCCCGCTGCGCTTGCCTTCGATGCATCCGGCAGCAGATAGAAACGGATCCCCTCACCCGCTCCGGAGAGGCATATACTGTTTACCGCCAGAATAACGATCAGCAGCAAAAGGCCGATCATCATGACCTTTGTCACCCTCTCAAGTCCCTTCTGCACGCCAAAGCAAAGCACAAAGAAGCCCAGAGCTACGATCAGTCCGGTAAAGAGCATCATGGTCTTGGGACTTGCCAGCAGATTGTTAAAGACCGTACCAGTCTCCTCTTCCTTTACATCTTCGAACTCTCCCGTCAGAAACTTCCAGAAATAAGCCAGCATCCAGCCCGCTACGGTTGTATAGTACATCATCAGGATCACACTGCCGACGTAGCTTACCCAGCCGTGAACATGCCAGATGTGTCCCGGCTTCTCCAGTTTTTTCATGGCCTTCATGGTCGTTTTTCCGCTGGCTCTTCCGACAGCCAGCTCCATGGAGAGCACCGGAATACCCATCAGAAGAAGAAAACCCAGATAAAACAGTACAAATATCGCGCCTCCGTTTTCTCCCACCATAAAGGGAAACCGCCAGACATTGCCTATGCCGATCGCACAGCCGGCACTGACCAGGATAAAACCCAGCCGGCTCTTAAATCCTTCTCTTTCCTTTTCCATTTTTTCATCCTTACTACTGCTTCCGTTTTTAATTAACACGACTATTTCTTGCCTGCTTATCCATGGTGCCCTGGCATTTCATGCCAGGCAAGTCTTGCAGTGCAAGACTTGGTTTTGCCTAAGCAAAACGCGTGTGGCTACGCCACATCGGATTTTCAGAGAAAATCCGACCT
>Ga0310691_10004004_pt1 | contig 16960 bp, 27 predicted proteins | sample 176DNAGHGlowgp2_FD_203887 | JGI IMG/M metagenome (GOLD analysis project Ga0310691, IMG submission 203887) | Sheep rumen microbial communities from Palmerston North, Manawatu-Wanganui, New Zealand - 1766 DNA GHGlow gp2 (v2) (version 2) | ecosystem: Host-associated > Mammals > Digestive system >...
GTAAAGCATTGTGGCAGATTTTTACTGAAATGTATGAAAATGACCCTAAATGGGCATTTGAGGACATTACATCTACTTTACAATATTTCCTCAGGTGTGCAAAGATAAATGCAAATTCAGAGATTATAGATATTCGTTCAAAGGTTTATGATAAATTTGGGAGAGGATATTGAATGTGGCTTGACCCAAGGGATTTGATTTGTCACGTTTGTGGCAAGAAATATCACGTAGATAACTATGATCCCGATTCTCCGAGTGCATATAGTTGTATAGATTGCTATAAGGAAAATCTGGAGAAAACTGAATTTTGTGAGTCTACCATTTCCTTTGGCCCTATGAAACAGGAGAATGAATGAATGGCCGATATTTGCAAGTTCACGGTAGAAATCGAAATGAAATTGGAGGGGGATTCCACCCCAATGCAAGCCGAGGACAGTATCATTGAATGGATAGACAGGATGATGCTGTACCAGATAGGATACAACGAAGTAGCAGATACGAAACGTCCGTATGTGTTCGATTACGACATATTCCGTTCAGCCAAAAAGAAGGAGAGTGAATGAATGAAAATAATTAAGAATGCACAGATTGTATCAGCAACTCTCGGGGGATTCAATGACGGTTATACTATACTGACCTATTACATCAGATTATTATTCGATGATGGAATGGGTGTAGTATATGGGGATCGTAATCTCGGAGGAAAGGGTCAGCCCTCTTTGGCTGCATATGATATTCTGAAATTACTCGAAATCACTGATTCTAAAGATTGGTGTGAACTTAAAGGGAAATATGTTCGTGTAGGGTATGAATCTGAACATGGATATGATATGCAGAATATCAGGCTTGGTCACATCGTAAAGGATATCTGGCACGATTATAGAGAGATTTATCAAAGGGGGATATGATGAGTCGCATAATTGTGAAATTCAAGGAGCGTATCTGTTTTGATGTGCAGACTGAGCACGCAGTTGTAGATATTTGCAACCTGTTTGGATATTGCACACCTTGGTTCAATGATGATACTTGGTTAGAAGATGATTCTACATTGATTATTGGCCAAGGGTATAAATATGATAAGGTGGATGAGAATATCGCCATAATTCTGCAAAAATATGGTCCGCAGATAAAGGGGATATATGAGGAAAAGGAGGCAGATGAATGAAGTGCCCTTATGTTAACGGAAAAGTCCAGTGTAACAGACGTGAATCTGACAACGATCCCACATTTGCGTGTGATTCTTGCTATGTATTGTGGGGAGATTGCTTGGGGGTAAAGGAATGAGTGAATATCTGCAAGTGACTAGAGGACAGTTAAATAAATTTATTAACGCCTATCTCGAAGAGCATCTTAACCTTGCCGATGGATTCCTCTCCAACCACGTGCTTTTGGATTTCGCGGTCAAGTATAGCTGGGAATCTGATGAAGAGTGGGAGCGCATATGCATCTACATAGAATACGATGAAAGTGAAGATGTGTGGATATGGGAGTGGGATTGGGATGAAGGTCAAGAGGACATAAGAATCTATGGTATTATGGACTTGTCTCAGGTCACTGTACCCAATAATGCACAAGAGTTCAAGAAGTATATAGAGAGTGAGTAAATGACCGAGCTGATATGCCACGTCTGCGGGAGAAAGTACACGGTAGAGCATCTTGATCCCAATTCACCCGCTGCGTATGAATGTATTGACTGTTATAAAGCAGAACTTGAGCCTACCGAGATAGTAAACACGACAGAGCCCGGCGGACCGATTTTTGAAGAGAGTAAACCTTAAATATTTGTAAGGTTATAATCATTTAGTTGGAGATGCGATAGCCCACACCCTGAAACCCGAGTCCTACACCGTCTTCGGATGATGCGGCTCGGGATAAAACGGGGGAAGTCACAATCGAAAGGTTGTGATACTATCGGATTATATGCCCCTATAGCCCAATGGTAGAGCACTTGCGTGGTAAGCAAGCGGTTGAGAGTTCAAGTCTCTCTGGGGGCTCTTTTAAGGAACATTTATATATTATGAGAACCATCAAGATATAGTTGCACCCGCGTCGCGACCTCGCTCTCGGAGTGAGAGAGTACGGCCTGTCTAAAAATCTGTGCAACACAACTGCTCCTAACTCAATGGCAGAGTGAGTGACTGTAGATCACTATGTTGCTGGTTCGACTCCGGCGGAGCAGACCATATGCCATCATAGTCTAGCGGTCAAGGCCACGGTCTTGTAAGCCGTATATCGGGAGTTCGAGTCTCTCTGGTGGCTTTTACGGGAGATAGCCAAGCGGATTACGGCGACGCTCTTGAAAAGCGTTGCGAGTGATCGCACGGGGGTTCGAATCCCTCTCTCCCGGCCAATTATATGGGGAGTTGGGCTAGTTTGGTCTAGGCTTGCTGCCTTGGGAGCAGTAGACGACGGTTCAAATCCGTCATTCCCCACCATACATTTAAATACTATGACTGCTATATACTATTTGCTTGGGGCACACACAGCAATAACATATCCTCTCTTTGGAAGAATCGGTTGTGTCCTGAAAGCACATTGGACGCATACTGCAACATATGGGATATTGGTTCGACTCCAAAAAGCGTCCTGCATATAAATAACCCAATGGGACACAGACTGCAATGGAGATTGGGATGCCACCTACAACCTTATTTTAGGTACGGTTAGGCCGTAAGCGGGAGGTATCAATATCGTGTCCTGTGGGTAACTTTTATATACTTTTATTATTATAACCAAGTATGACGTATAACATATACGCTGAGACTCTCAGGTCTGTCAGCACCTGCAAGCAGACCGAGAACGGAGCAAATGCGTTCTCCACTACCAACAGTGCGTGTGTGGACCTGTTTGCTGTGATAGGTGCACTCCGTAATGGGGGAGATTATCAGCAGAGACTGCACGACCTTATCGATGCGGCTTATGCGGAGGATCCTCTTCTTCTTGCCAAGACTCTTTTCTATGCAAGGGATATCCGTGGCGGACTCGGAGAGAGGAAGGTCTTTAGGGATGCACTCTTTTTCTGTGCGATGAAGTATCCCTCTGTTATCAAGGGCAACCTTTGGCTGATTCCTGCATATGGAAGGTGGGATGATATGTTCTCCCTTATCGGAACTCCTCTTGAGGAGGATATGTGGAAGATACTCAAGGCACAGTTTATAGGTGATGAGACTGCACTTCAGGCTGGATCCCTCAGCATATCCCTTCTTTCCAAGTGGCTCCCCTCCGCAGACACCTCTTCGAAGAGCACAAGGGCTCTTGCATATCTTTGTGCCAAGAATTTCGATATGACGGTCTATGAATACAAGAGGAGAGTCAGAGCACTTAGGAAGCACCTGAGTATTCTTGAGACTAAGATGTCCGCTAAAAAGTGGGCGGAGATCAACTACAGGTGTGTTCCCGCACAGGCCCACTGTAGGCACGTTGCGGCTTTCAGGCGTAATGATGCCGAGCGTTACCAGCAGTACCTCGATGATGTTAAGGCTGGCAAGACCTCAATCAAGACCTCTACTCTCTATCCTTACGAGATCATTGAGAGGCTTAAGATATCTTGGTATGATGAAGAGGAACAGAACAAGCCCTACGAGATTATGTGGAAGAATCTTCCAGATTATGTGTCCGATTCTACTGCCAACATTCTTGTTATGGCTGATACGTCTGGGTCTATGTCAATTATGAATGGTAGGCCGATGGCAACTTCTACTTCTCTTGCAATCTATTTCGCAGAGAGGAATCACGGGCCCTTCGGAAACCTCTATATGACCTTCGACACCCACCCAAGGCTCATCACCATTGACCCCAAGAAGTCTCTTGCAGACAGGTATAAGCGGCTCCTCGATGGGCCTTGGGGCGGTTCCACCAATCTTGCTGGTGCTTTCAACCTCTTACTCGATGTGGCTAAGAAGACCGATGCCAAACCTGAGGATATGCCCAAGTCACTTGTTGTCATTACCGATATGGAGATCAACGATGGAGGAGACGATTCCAAGATTTGGAACACTATTGTGGATACTATGCGTGACAAGTACGCACAGGCAGGATATGCTCTTCCGAATATAATCTTCTGGAATGTTGCAAGCAGGCACGATACTTACCTTGCAAGGTCCGATTATAAGGGAGTTCAGTTGGTCAGCGGTAGTAGTCCTACAGTGTTCAGGGCTATCATCGGATTCTTTAATGGTATGACCCCTCTCGATTGTGTCAAAGAAGTTTTGAACAACGAGAGGTACGCAGCTATTCGTCTGGCGGACTAAAACAAACCTTTTAATACTCTTAGGAGTATATCCATTTAAGTCAGGATAGTCAAGATGGATAAGACGCGAGACTTAAGATCTCGTCTCTTAGTGAGTCGTGGGTTCGAGTCCCTCTCCTGACACCAATGCTCCTGTAGTGTAGTGGCCAATCATTCAGCCCTTTCGAGGCTGAGACTCGGGTTCGAATCCCGGCGGGAGCACCATATGCCACCTTGGTCTAGCGGGATGATTTACCCCTCGTAAGGGTAGAGGAGAGTGTTCAACTCACTCAGGTGGCTTTCATATGCGGGTATAACCAAGCGGTTACGGTAGTGGTCTCAAAAACCACGGGGTAGACCTCCACGGTTCGAATCCGTGTGCCCGCACCAACTTTTAAATATTAGAATGATTATATCTAGTATGCACCCGTAGTCCAGCGGTTAGGACATTTCCCTTACAAGGAAAGGGTCGCAGGTTCAAGTCCTGCTGGGTGCACCACGGGGGTGTAGCCGAGTGGACGAAGGCGGCACGCTAAGGACGTGTTACATAGGCCACGACACAGGTTCGAATCCTGTCACCCCCACCAATGGGCAGTTAGAGTAGTCAGGCTATCCCACCCATCCTCTATTATCTACTCGGTAATAGGTCGAGTGCGCTTGGGGGACGGTGGTTCAAATCCGCCACTGCCCGCCATATAATGCGAGGTAGCATAAGCAGAGAGTGCCCAGTCCACCGTAACAATCCTGTTGCGGGATAGGCTGGAGATGAGGGTGCAAAACCCTCCCTTGCAACCATTCAGTCCCGTAGTGTAGGGGTCAATCACCTGAGACTTTGGATCTCGGAACCTCAGTTCGAATCTGGGCGGGACTACCTTTTTATACTTGTATTGGTTACATCTGTTCGGTGAACTATGTATCACGACACAGATGATATGAAACCTACGCCATCGCTACGTAACCTTCCGATGGCTACGCTTGCAGTCATTTGCATTGTTGCAAGTATTGCATTAGTATTAAGCAGCAGTTTTATCGGAATAATTCCCTTCGTTGCAGGAGTCGCTTGTCTTGTTATGGGGGCGGTTTTCACAGTTCTCACACCTAAGAACGAATATAGAGAGTCTAACCTCATACCGATCATTCTGATTTTTGTGGCTTTGCTTATTATCGGAGGTTGTGCACTCAAATCTATGCACAAGGTCGATGCGGGTACTGAGGATGTTATCGTTTCGTCTCCTGCGGGAAATATCGGTGAGACTTACGAGCCCGGTTGGTATTTCAACCCCACCTTCATCCTTTCCAATTTCGACAGTATCAGGGTCAATACTCAGACTTCGGAATACATCGGAGGAACGAACGCGGATGCAGTAGATAATGATGGCTGCATTATGATACTATCTTCGGATGCATTGTACGTGTATATCGATATGAGTGTATCATATAATGTCAATAAGTCGTCTGCATCAGATTTACGTCTTGATTTCGGCAATGATTGGAAGACTCAACTGATTCATCAGAATGTAAGGTCCATTCCAAGAGAAATCGCACTGAAATACCGTGCTCTTGACCTTGCAACCGATAACGATGCGAGATCCGCATTCCAGACCGAGATTGTTCAGAAACTCGCAGACAAGATTGAAACCGATTCCAAAGGATATGTTCACGTATCCAATATCGCAATCAGGGAAGTCAGGTTTGCGGACGAGTTAATCAGCAAGATTAATGAGAAGATGAATGCACAGCAGGACTTGGAGAGGGCAACCATCGAAAAGCAGACCGCATCGGTAAGGGCCGAGAGCGAGAAACAGGTTGCAATCATCGAGGCTCAGAAGCAGCTTGAACTGGCACAGAAACAACTCGAGATCGAACAGGCCAACGTTGAGGTTGAGAAGACCAAGGCACAGGCACAGGCACAGGCAGTCATTATCAAGGCTAACGCAGATGCAGAAGCCATCAGAGCCAAGGCACAGGCCGATGCAGATATGTATAACCTGATTATTGCCGAGTTCGGCAGTGTGGATGCTTACAACAATTATATCAAGTACCAGAACACCACTTGGGGTATCGTACCCGATGGGTCCTCTACTATTGTTGTAACACCTTAAATTCCTTAGGGGGGTCAACCCCCACATTTATATATTCGTATATATTTTCCTCAATTATGAGAAACGAGATATTATCCGCCGCATCGAAAGCAAATCTGTTCCTATCTTCTGAAGCTACAGATTATCTGGAATCTGCCGGATATGATATGGAATTCATACAGCACCTATTGTCTGTGGTTTCCAAGGATAAGAAGATAGTCACCAAACAGGATCTTCTCGATTTTATTGCAGGAGATAAATCTCTGTTATCCTCAGAAAAGGTTATACCTAACAAGGTCCGCAGGAACGGAGATATAAAGGTTCTGCCTAATGCAGATATTACAGGTAATAGTACCTGCGAAGCTAAAGTAGAAGATTTCATAAATTATTTCAGGAGTAGGTACACTATATTATCTAAAATAATTATGGATAAATACTCAGAATTCTCGCATAGTGTCAGTATAAGTAAAGCGAAGAAATTAGATAGGGATGTCTGTATAATCGGGATGGTATCGGATATTAATGTGTCTAAGAATGGCCACAAGATTCTCCAAATAGAGGATAATGCCACAACCTGTACGGCATTCATCAATAAGGATTCACCCCTTATGAAAGATCCGACAATCACTGATGAAGTGATAGGATTAAAAGGTAAGTTCGTACCCAGCGGATTGTTCATAGTAGATAAGATTGTACGTCCCAGCGTACCCAAATCGCATATGTGGGAAGTGTCTGATTCAACTTCATCTGTTGCGTTTATGTCTGATATTCACGTTGGCAGCAAGGAATTCCTCAAAAGCGGATGGGATAATATGATGAATTGGCTGAAACATAATGCAGAACGCCAAGGTGTCAATTATCTTATCATTGCAGGGGATGTGGTGGATGGCATTGGTGCGTATCCGGGTCAGGAGGAAGATTTGGAAGAGTTGAGCATATACAAACAGTATGCCTGTCTTGCTGAATAGTTAAAGGAAGTTCCAGACCATATTCAGATCCTTATGCACCCCGGCAATCACGATGCGTGCAGGCTTGCTGAACCCCAGCCTGCCTTGAAATCAATCTACACCACTGCATTTGACAGTGCAATCAATATCACGGGCAATCCTATTTCCGTCTCGATAGAGGACAGAGTAATCACATCCTATCACGGTAAAAGTATCGATGATTGGGTTGCAGCTATCCCTGGATCCTCATATGAACAGCCTATGCCATTAATGGAGCATATGATTGAGAAAAGGCATCTTGCACCTATCTACGGTAAGAAGAACGCACTTGCCCCCGAAGCCAAGGATTATCTCGCCTTGCAAACAATCCCCGACATATTAGTGACCGGGCACATTCACAATGCGGGTGCGGAAGTGTATAAGGATATCAGGCTGATTCAGTCTTCTGCTTATCAATCACAGACAGAATACCAGAAACAGCACAATTTCAATCCTATCCCCTGTATATTGCCGATAGTACATCTTGGTACAGGCAGGATAATTATGAAGAATTTCCTCAAATAAGCGGAGGAATCCTTTGGGTCATTATTCCGATTAAGTCTTCACCATATTCAATCTCAGTGTTCAAACTGTAATTCTGTTCAGTAAGTTCTTTGACTGTTGAATTGTAATCGGTTTTCGAAGTGAAATGCGCATAATGGGGGAATCCATCCTCCACGGTTTTGACCCAAAGGTAGTACATACTTCAGAGATGGAGGAAAGATATATATAGATTACTGGACATATATGGTTGATACAATGAATGTAGAGGATTGGCTCGGTAAAGATAACCAACTCGGTATTGATATTTGGAACAAAAAATACAGATACAACAACGAGACATTCGATGAATGGGTCGAGAGAGTTTCAGGCGGAAACAGGGAAGTTGCCCAACTGATTCTTGAGAAGAAATTTCTCTTTGGAGGGCGCATTCTTGCCAACAGACGGACTGGAAAGGACAGTATGACCAGTAACTGCTTTAGAAAATCTACTAAGGTTGTAACATCAACTGGTCTCAAAAATATTGAAGATATCCAAATCGGTGATGAAGTTTTAACTCATATGGGGAGATATAGGCCCGTAATGAATGTTTTGAAAAGAGATTACGTGGGGGAGATGTACCATATTATTCCAAAATATGGTAATGAAATCATTTGTACCGATGAACACCCCTTCTTGATTAAAGGAGATAAATGGGTTAAAGCCAAGGATTTAACCCTCGCAGATAAATTACTCTCTCCCGCATTTACGCAAATGTTTAACAAGGAGTATGTAATTTCATTCATACCGACTCATTTTAATCAGAATGAATCACTTGTAGATGAGGGTAATACATTCAGAGTCAAAACAGAACACTTGTCCACACGTAATGGTAAAAAATTTAAAACCTACAGTGTGAGGGGACATTCTGTAAATAAATCCTGTGTGGTTGATCCAGAAATTGCTTATTTTATTGGCAGGTGGCTTGGGGATGGAAGTGTAACACTCACCCCTAAACGCAACAGTGGAGTTTTACAACTGGTATTCAATCAACGTAAAGAAGAATCCGAGGCATTACTTTGTGCTAAAATTGGTGAGAGATTATTTGGATTTAAACCAAATATTAGATACACATCTCAAAATATCATCGCAGTACGGTTTGAAAATAGACACATTTGCAATACATTTATCGATATTTTCGGTAAAGATTGTGCAACTAAAAGAATTCCTAGAGAATTGATGGGTAATCCGTATGTTCTTGCGGGCCTTTATGACTCTGATGGAATCGTAGGTGACGCAGGAAGATTGAGAATCGTTTTGAAAAATAAAGGGTTGATTGAGGATATTAAAGAATCTCAGCTAATGTGTGGCGTGGCGTATTCGAAGATTAAAGAAGTGCATCCGCAACTTAAAGATAAGATTTTCATAGCATATGAATTAACCACCCCCTCTTCTGAATCATACAAATTAGCGGAGTTTATTCATAAATGTAAGGGTAAAGCCCCACAGAACGAAAACCTAAAAAACACAATCCCCATAAAATCAATATATTCGGAGCACGTTCAGGAAACTGTATATAATCTCTCGGTTGAGGAGGATGAATCATATACTGTAGATGGGAAGATTGTTCATAACTGTTTCGTGCTTTCCGTTGATGACAGTATCGAATCAATCTACGAGACCGCCAAGAATATGGCTCTGACATATAAGGCTGGCGGAGGGGTAGGTGTAGACATATCCAAACTCGCCCCCGCAGGAGCAAAGGTAAATAATCCTGCCAAGACTTCTACTGGTGCAGTATCTTTCATAGAACTGTTTACCACCACAACGGGCCTGATCGGTCAGAACGGCAGAAGAGGAGCACTTATGGTGTCTATAAAGGACTCTCATCCTGATATTGAGAAGTTCATCGACCTCAAGACCGATGTGAACAAGGCAACCACGGCAAACCTATCTATCAGAGTCTCCGATTCGTTTATGCAGGCCGTAGAGGAGGATGGTATTTGGACCTGTTACTATTATCGCCCCGAGACTGGTGAGGACATCAAAATCCCCCGTCGTGCCAAAGTTCTGTTCGATAGATTCTGTAAAGCCAATTATGATTACGGAGAGCCCGGTCTTCTCTTCTGGGATAGGATCACGCAGTATAATATGCTCTCTACTTATGAGGAGTTCAAGTTTGCGGGAATCAATCCCTGCGGGGAACTTCCTCTCCCCGATGGAGGAGCCTGTCTTCTCGGCAGCTTGAATCTTGCAGAGTTCATATACATTGGGCCTGACCGTCTTCCTCACTTTGATTACGATGGGTTCAAATACGCAGTTCGTGTCGCAATCAGGGCATTGGATGAAGTTCAGGAAGAGGGCATACCTTATCTGCCCCTTAAGGTTCAGCAGGAATGTGCTAAGAATTGGAGACAACTCGGCCTTGGTATTATGGGTCTTGGAGATATGCTTATTAAGATGAACATCCGTTATGGTTCGGAAGAATCCTTGGAACTGTGTGATAAGATTGGGGAGATTCTTGCCATCGAAGCAATTCATACGTCCGAAGACAGGGCCACTATATGGGGACCCTTCCCTAAGTTCGACCCTCAGAAGACTAGTTGCTCTCCGTTCTATAAGGCTCACCAGTCTACTGATTGTCAGATGATGCGTAACAGCCAGTTACTTGCTATTGCACCTACGGGTACGATATCCACGATGCTCGGAATCAGCGGAGGAATCGAACCTTTGTTTGCCCTTGAGTACGACCGCACTACCAAATCTCTTCACGGGGAAGACGTGAAGTACAAGGTTGTACCCAAAGTCGTGGAGGATGCCCGCAATTTGGGTTATACTGAGGGATTGGTTGCGGCAGGAGATATTCCTTATCAGGAGAGAATCGAAATGCAGGCGATATGGCAAAGGCATATCGATGGCTCGATTTCCTCTACTATCAATCTTCCCAGCGATTTCCCTGAGGAGAAAGTGGCAGACCTCTATATGCTTGCGTGGAAGAAAGGACTCAAGGGAGTTACTGTATTCCGTGACGGATGTAAGAGGGAGGGAATTCTGACAACCGAGAAGAAAGACGATGTTGTCCACGTATCTGGGGATCAGTGGCGTGAACAGGAGCATCTCGTGAGCATCAACAAAGAACTCCTCAAAGGGACTAAGACCTTTACATCTGTAGTCGAATTGAAAGCTGCAGGAGCAGATGAAGTAAATTCTGAGGATCTCGTGGGTAAGAAGAGGAAACTTGTCACTGGATGCGGAAATCTGCACGTGACTGCATTCTTCAACAAGAAGACCGGGCAGTTGCACGAGGTATTTCTTAACAAAGGTAGTACGGGCGGTTGCAACAACTTTATGAATGGATTGTCTCGTATGATTTCACTCTCTGCACGTAACGGAATCTCTATCGAGGATATTTGCGACCAACTTAATTCAAGCGGTGCTTGCCCCTCTTATGCAGTCAGGTCCGCCAAATTCCACGATACAAGCAAGGGTGCGTGCTGCCCTATGGCAATCGGAAACGCACTCAAGGATATGCAGAAAGAAATGAACGAGGATCTTGATTCGTTCAAGAAATATGTACATCCTCTCGAAGAAGTCAAGAAGAGGGCAACGATTAATAATCCTTGTCCCAACTGCGGAGAGGAATTGATATTCAGCGGAGGATGTAATTTCTGCCAGTCTTGCGGATACAGCAAGTGCCAGTGATACAATGAAAGAGATACATTTCTATGTAGATAACTTAGGTCTTGCAATGGCTCCTGCTGAGGACACTTATCTAACGTGGGAAGATACAGACATTGCGATATTGTGCGATAAGCCTAATATACACACTACGCAGATGGGTCTGCTATCTACAGAGTTATTCGAGCACGACTATCACATATTCATCCATAATGGATTCAGTAATATCGAGATCAAACTCGGAGATAATCGCCCTATTACGAATAGGGAAATCAGAATGGGACACAATCTGTTCAATTTATGGAGGGGTGGTGAATTTGATGTATGATTATCTAGACAGGATATTTATGTATCTATTAATCATATACCTCGTTTGTGTTGTCGGGGTGATATATGGATTAATAACAGATATCACGATAGTTAAACAATTCATTCTTGCAGGTTTGATTACTGTAAGTTTAGCAGTAATCGTTATACTTGTAGGAATGAATAATAATAAATCCTAAGGGGGATATACCCCCTCAATAACTTCTTTTCACGCAACAATTGTTGATTGCTGCGCATTCAAAAACTCTACGTAAGTGGAGAAACAGATTCCAAGTCTCGCATTCATCCCACTCCCATTCCAGATCCATATCGCCGGGGATTTCTCCATCTACCACCCAGTATCTGAACTTCTTGTTGAAGGTCTTGAGGAAAGTCAGTATATCCAGTTTGGTAAGGATTTCCTTAACCTCCTCAGGAGAATATATTATACCATCTTCTTCTCTTTCACCACCGTATAATGCCCCCCCGAGACGGTCGTTGATTTCAGTCTCGATGTTATCAATGGTCCCCCTGCCCATATACAGGATTTCCTCATCTTTCAAGTTCCTGTTGTCTTCATATTTGCAATAAAATCCGCAACCCATATTATCACTCCTCAACGTTGAACACTACGGTATATTCATCACCATCGATTTCTCCAATGGTGAAACTACTTTCTATACGATATTCGTTCCTAATCTTATATTCAAGCATTTCTGCTTCTTCTATATCTTCAGTATAATACATAGTGGTACAGTTTGGTTCAACGAGTACCGTAGAGTATTTGGTCATAGTTGTATATATAAAAGAATATATTTAAATATTCGTATGTGTTCTCTTAATTATGGAATTGATTCACATCCTATTAGGGGCGAGTGTAGGATCCTTTATCGGATGTATTATTGCAGATGCTGTTGCAGATATCATTGCAAACAAGATTGAAACATTAAGGAGTAGATGAATATGAAATATCAATGTGAGATTTGTGGAAAAACATTTGATTTCGAATCAAATTGTAAATTCCACATCGACGAGCACAAATATAGCGATTATTATGGTAAATGTTTTAAGGCTGGATCTTGGGATTATTTTGTTCCCGGCGGATTTATATTGATGAATGATGGGGAACATATTCTCTCTGGAATCCAGATTACACTCACTCTCGAAGGTTGTGAAATGCACGAAGCACATTATCCTTCGGAGAACTTAAAGACGATGGAAGTTGTCAGGCTTGAGGATGTATGGGCATCATTGAGCGAGAAACTGGCAGTATATCTGAATGGTCTCCGTGAAGAGACTTATCGTGAGTGGGCGAACAGGAGGCTTGTAGAATGAATGACCCTACAGTAAGATACAGAATCAGAGCGATTCCAGATGATGGGAGCGAATCCGTGTTTATATGTAATGCACACAAATCAATTGATTTCACATCCTTAGAGAATGCCAAGCGGTGTATGTATCGTCACAAGGGATAGTTATATGCGTTAAAAGCGACAGCAGAGATTGTGCAATACAGGCTCATAGAAGATAATATAAATGGCAGATGGTATTTCGGACCTAGTGATTGTTGTGGTGGTGGATTATGAGTACAATTTCTCCAACCTATACCGAAATCTGCATCTACTGTTTGCATAAGGTTGCAACGGAAAAATCAGATAAGAAATTATCAAAAATGTTAGGGTATTTACTTGAAACGGTAGACTCAAACACCTATGAAGGATCGCATAGGATGTGCGTGGAATCTGGAACAACAGATACTTGGGGACTTGCGTATCGCCTTTGGATGGATGTAACTATGGATGAATATTATGTAAAAACAAAACCTCAATGGGTGCAGTTATATAACGAATTATCCAATTCCAAAAGAATAAATACTAATAATACCCTCAAGGTGTGATACTATGGCTACGAACAAGAATAAATCTACAACGACTACAATAACTATTGTTTCTAATAAAGCATATAGAATTTATGATAGGGATAAATTATCAGGGGATTTAATATACCTATCAAATCTTGAAAGTGCCGGAGAAATCTTTACAATTAGGCTATATGGTGTATTTAATGTTATTTCTGAATGGCTCTCCAAATCAATTCTTAACAATGCGCGTCTTGAAGAATGTAACTTAGATTATTGGTATAGGAATTATCTTCAAGCAAGATATTTGATGGATAGTTTGATCGAAGATGGGACAAATAAAAAATACGTACCAAGATTAGAAACATCTGATAAATTTCCCTGCATATGGCAAGAAGACTTAAATACTAACACAGTTATCAAGGAGTGATACTATGGGTTGCGATTTATGCGTATATGTTCCTGCAAAGGAAGATCACGATTGTGCAATGAGTTATTCGACGTTTGACAATATCCGTGTGTATATTGCTGCGTTATATCTCAGAGAGAAAGGATATGATATCAAGTCAGATATGATTTCGGTATTTCAATACGGAAAAATATGCGATTTACTCAGAGAACAATATGAGAAATATATCGAAGGAGACGAGTTCGCAGGATATCTGCTTGACTGGTTCAAGCATAGTGATTGCGACGGGTCGTATTGGTGGATTGAGTGCGAGAATATTGCCAAGGTATTGACATATTACGTAGATAAGATGCCTGACACGTATTACAAGGGATTCGTAGAAGCACTCATTGATACGTTTACGTATGCTGCACACGTAGAAGGAGTTGTAGAGGTATGTTAAATAACAAATTAAGTAGTGACTTCATCGTATTTCTCAGGATTTACGAGTACAATCTTAAGAATGAGCCTATCTGGTTCAGCAAACTCAAACACGTGCTGGAGGGTGAAGTTGAGAATGTGTCCAAATATCTTGATTATTTATTCGATATAGGTATGATTGAAGCTCATTGGGAACAGCTTGAGGGAAAATGGACTCGCTGTTTCAAAGTGACAGATGAAAGGGAACCTCTTGCAAAGGCATTATATAACAATTCGATTGAATGTGACAAAGAGTGAGGAGATAATATGATTGAGAACTGGATAGAGAAAAAGACTCAGAGTTTTTGTTGCGAATATTGTGGATTTGCACAAGCTGGTCGCAATGCGTATGAGAATGTCAAATATCACGAGAATAATTGCAGTAAAAATCCCGCAGTAATCTCTGCAGCAAAAAAGGCTGTAGGCAAGATGTATAAAACGCAGAATAATTCTCATTATGTAAAAGTATTGAAATTCAATGAGAACAGTAGCCCTAGGGAGTATCTTCCAGAAATTGTTGAGGGTGGTTTTTTACCCAAGCCTCAGATTTTACGTCCTGAATATCAAAAATATCCTCTTACAATTAAAGAGATTGATTTTGGAACGTGGAAAACGTACAAAGACTGGAAGGAGGGACTTGGCTATCCTGCGAATATAACTGTTTGTCTTAGGGCATCAGCAATGTTGAATTTCGAGAATATGATTGAAATTACTCAAGATGAATGGGATGCAGCAATTAAACGTATCGCTGATGAAGACAGGGAGTGTAACGTTGGCACTAATTGATGTAAGGAGAGGTAGTGAGCCTGCCCCAGTTCATCTTGTGTTCAGAGATCCCGTATCAGGGGACTTTGATACCGAGTTATGTCTGTCTTTCAATGAAGCTTACGAACTTCGTAAGACTCTCGAACGGGTATTGGATGATATTGCAGCAGATGGGTGCGGGTGGCAGGTGCATTCACCATAAATGAGGATAATATGAGTCAAGAACTGACTGATGAAGTCGTTCAGGACATTAAAATCCTGTTGGACAATGATATGCTTATCTGCCCTATATGTGGTTTACCTCTACATAGACATGATCCCGATGATGTATATAAGTGTCCCGCGTGCGGGGCTTGGTTCAAAATGTTATCATATGGCACTAAAACAGTAGAGTGAAATCTATATATATCTCCTTAAATATACATATATTGTTTTTAGCCTAAAGGCTGAGGGAATTTTATGATTCAGAATACTAATTATGGGGCATCCAAAAGTTATGTGGATGGGGCCTTATCAAATACATACACTAAGGCGCAGGTAGATACCTACCTCGCGGCCAAGGCGAACGACAACGCGGTGGTGCACCTGGCGGGGGCCGAGATGATCCCAGGAGCCAAGACCTTCACGACGAACAGAGGGGTGACCATGAAAGCCACCCAATCCTATAACACATTTGAGGTCAGCTCCAGAGGCTTCACGAACAATATAGAGGCGAAAGCATACACCACGGACGGCTCCTCCGCGGATCAGCATTTTACAATAGGCACAAGCTACTCCAACGCCAGCAGAGAGGTCTGGCACGCAATCGCATACGCTCCGAGAGTAACCAGGGGAGACACCTCCGAGGCGCAGACAGAAATGCGCCTGTCCATGAACATCAACAATAACAACACAGGCGAGGCGTATCTATCATTTGGGAGGAACGACGGGGTCTCCGCTCCCGACCTCGTCCTCGGCAAATTTGCCAACGGAGTCTGGACCCCGACAATGGTCAACGACGCATTGGATACATACGCACCAATGGTCCGCACCACGGGAAACCAGACCATAGGGGGAACCAAGACATTCTCCACAATAAACGTCGGCTATTTCACAATTCCAGGAGCGGACGGACAGAGACGCATACAAATAAACAGGTCGGACGACGACCTCGACGTTGTCCCCTCCGCTAATATCCCCTATCCGATTATATCCTGGAATGACAAGGACGGGGACATTATGGGGGGATTGTATATCTCCCACAACATAGACGGGACAACGAGTATAACCGCCATTACACGCAACTCTGACAAATCACTAAAATATGAAGCAATCAGCAAGGGAGCAGTAATATGAAGGCCCTAATACGCAACAACGGCGAGACCGTAATGGAGACCGACGGCATAGTCGGCATAGACTGGACCACAGGCGCACCCCTCACGAATCCAGCGTGGGCGGGCGGGGCATACGCCCTCTGCGAGGACTGCCCCGTGCAGGATCCCGAGCCCCAGGACTTCGATATAACCTCAGTCTCCCTCTCGGACCCTTCCTCCCCCGAGGAAGAACCCTCTACGATCACACGTCTCATCGCAACCTTTAATAAGGAGAAATACGATGCACGTAAGGAGGCTATCAATGAAATACACCGCCACCGAACAGGATATGCAGTCCTACTCCCGCATCATATCCGCCTTAACACAACTCGATATTCAGCGTGAGCAGTATATGCAG
>Ga0310691_10004005_pt1 | contig 16960 bp, 15 predicted proteins | sample 176DNAGHGlowgp2_FD_203887 | JGI IMG/M metagenome (GOLD analysis project Ga0310691, IMG submission 203887) | Sheep rumen microbial communities from Palmerston North, Manawatu-Wanganui, New Zealand - 1766 DNA GHGlow gp2 (v2) (version 2) | ecosystem: Host-associated > Mammals > Digestive system >...
TCAGGGTGTTTATGACCTTCAGAAAGATACTTTTGCCGTAAGTGACGGCAAGAAGGTCATTGTCATTGACCCCATCAACTGCTTTACATATGACCAGCAGACATATCAGCAGCAGGGTGTATATCTGCCTGTATCCAATACTGTTGAGTATACTTTTGATAACGCGCTCTACAACCTGACTTCCGGATTCTCTGCGAAAGCTTACTTTGTCGGCGGTCTTAAGAACGATGCGAGCAACCAGCTCAAGAAGATCCTGTCTTCTATGGGCTTTGAGACTGCTGACCTTCAGGCAGCTTCTGAATTCACAGTTCCAGCTGACTGCGACATCCTCTTCATCTGCGGAGCTAATATCGATATTCCCGAAGGTATGGTCAATCCGATCAAGAACTACCTCTATAACAAGGGAAGACTTATCGTATCAACAGAATACAATTCTGATAACTCTTCAGTATCTTTTGCGAATATCAACCTTATCCTCAATGATTACAATATCAATATCGAGGATACTCTCGTAGCTGATTACAATCCCAGTTACGCTTTATCTAATGATGGTCTGTATTCACTTGTTGATGTAGCAGCAGATTTTGCAACACTGACTTCTGCAAAGCAGCTGAAGTCCAGCTATGCCCGTCCTCTGAGAGCCCTCAACAACCCTTCTTCATCGGTTGTTAACCAGGCTACTCTTACTACATCGTCCAATGCCGTAACACTCGTTTCCAAGGAATCCACCAATACATACAATATCGGTATGTATGGAACATACAAGGATGATCCCAATGCCCCTAAGGTCTATGTATTCGGTTCTACGGCATTCACATCAGATGATTACATCTCATCCTATGGCTATAATGACGCCAATGTTGAGTTCATCAGAGGATGTGTACGTGACCTTGTAGGTCTGTCAACTGAGAACGCACTTAATATCGAATCCAAGAAGATCGATGATTACAGCATCGATGCAACAAAGGCAACATCATCCAACGCTACGATAATGACTGTCGTATTCATGGTAGTCATCCCTCTGGCTTTGGTCGTTACAGCGACTGTTGTCTATAAATTAAGGAAGAATCTGTAAAATGAATAAACTCAAGAAGCTTGTAATACCGTTGATCGTAATGTGCCTGCTCATCGTAGGCCTTGTGATCTTCGTAATAGTGAAGAACAGTAATAAGAGCAGTGAGGAAGAAGCTGATTTTAATATCCTTACCTTGACCGATGACCAGCTTACCAGGTTCAGCATCAACCGTAAGGATCTGCCTGATCTCGTGATCGGTGTTGACCTCAATGAATCGACCGGTCTCATGAAGTATTCGTATCTCTCTGAAGATGCCGATCCTGCGGTAGAGTACTCTGATTCCTCGATTTCCTCTTATCTTAAGATCATGTGCTCGTATTATGCCAACAGCCTTGTTGCTTCCGGTGCAAGCTTATCTGAATACGGCCTTGATGATCCTGAGTACAAGATCAATTTCGAGTGCCGTGACGGAAGTAAGAAAACGATCCTTCTTGGTCATGATACTTATGACGGTTCTGCTTGCTACTGTATGCTCGAAGGCTCAGATAAGGTGTTTACTGTTGCCAAGCTTAAGAAGAGCTATGCTGATTATACTGCGATCAATTTCCTTCAGGCTCAGCTTTTGAGCATTGATTATAAGGATGTAACGTCTGTTACTTTCGACAGGACTTCAGATAAGCTCCACCTCGTTGCTTCCTGCAATTCGGCAGAGTCTTCAAGTGCTTCCGGTACTTCTTATTACATTACAGAGCCTTTTACGATCAAGGCTGGTACTTATTTCTCAAGTCTCATGACACAGATCTTCAGTCTTGAGATAAGCAGCTACACTGAGATCGCTGATGCTGACAAGGCGCTTTACGGTCTTGATAATCCCCAGTATCACTTTATCATCAATAAAGTTACGGGTGAGAAGATCGATATCTACTTGTCCAGCCTTATCGGTGATTATTACTATGGATATTCCAACATTACTGATAAGTACTTTGTATTGAGCGGTCAGCAGCTGTCATATATCGATATGCCTGTAACGTCGCTTATCGATGAATACATCGCATATTATTATGCATATGAGATCACTTCCATTACAGGTTCTTATAATGGTGAGTCGTTCAAGTTCGATCTCGAGGTCCCCAACAATACGAAGATCTCAGATCCTGCAACTACCATTAAGCTTGATAACCGTAATGCAAAGATCTTCAATTCCGAGCAGAGATCTTACTGCGCAGTGCTGTTCGAGACTCTTGCAACGATCATGATCGAGGGTATCGATACGGACGCAAAGCCTGCTCTTGTCAACCCTGAGATGACACTTACGTTCATCACAAAGAACTTCCTTACTTATAAGATCGACTTTGTAAAGCGTACTGACAATACTTACTATGTATTCATCAATGATAAGTATTCAATGTTCTATGTAAATAAGGATGAGTTGTTTGCAGATGGCGGCAAGGACACTTACAAGTACGGCGTATGGCCTGCATATAAGCTCCTTGACAAAGCTATCAACGAGAATATCGGTGGAGTGTATGACATACCCTGACACAAACCCTGACAGTTCAGAGCGGAAGTTGTCCTTTACCAGAACGCTTACCATTATCATAATGGTCTTTACGGCTGTGCTCATAATCAGTCTCGTGCTCCTGTATTTTGTTGCAAGGCACGAGAAGAGCCTTGCCGGAGCAGAGCAGCACATCAAGCTCTCTGCACAGGGTGGGTTCAGTTGTGAATACTCTGAAGCACAGAAGCTCTATCCGTATGGTGACGGCGTTATGAAGGTCACTGGGGAGAGGATCGCATATATCACGCTCTCCGGTAACGAGATCTACAGCGTCGGGATCAATTATCAGAATCCGGCATGCATCTCAAATTCAGAGTATTGCCTTGTTTATGATCTGAATGGTTATTCATTCAGTCTGCTTAACAAGGAAGGATCGATCTATTCCGCTCCTACGACTAATCAGATCAAGAGCGGTACGATCTCCAATGACGGTTTTGTCGCTATCATCACATCTGACGAGCAGTCTTATGGAAACCTGTTCGTCTTCGACAGTGCCGGTAATACCATCTCACAGTGGACTTCCAATAATTCCGGTTATCCTCTGGCAGCTTCATTTAACGGCAATTCTTCAAAGGTTGCCGTAACGACTGTTAATACGACAGGTGCTGCAGCTGTTCCTTATATCAGGATCTTTGATATCCTCAAGACTGATCTCGGACTTACGATGCAGGATAATTCCTTCTATACGACTAACACGAACGATGTCATTTCTACGTGTTTCTTCATTGATGACAGTCTGTATGCTTTCTCATCGTCAAAGCTCTTTAAGGTTACGGGTGACAAGCTGACGGCAGTAGATCTTGATTTCCAGCTGGCTGATTATTCGCTACTTGTCGGCGACCATATCTTCCTCGTTTATTCCGAGGGGGTGGAGCAGATCAACAAACTTGCCGTCATCAACCATAACGATAAGATCGTATATAGTTCTGACATCGGATCCAAGGTTAATTGTGTATGTGGCGGCAACGGCGTATTTGCCATCAGCGTTGATGACAGGATCTTTGTATATAATGAGAGCGGAAGCGTGATCGGAGATGTCTCTGTGGATCAGGATATCCTTCGTATGGGATTCATATCCGGTAAGGATCTATGCGTCGTTTCCACAGGCGGCGTCCATACGATCAATTATTAAGGAGTAGATTTGTAAGATGGAAACAGAAGTTAAGATCGCTTATGATTCGCCCGAAGAGTTGCTGGCGATAATAAACGAAGAGTGGTTCAAGGATTATTGCCTGGATGAAGCATCACCTGTGCGTTATACACTCGACAATACGTATTATGATACCCCTGACAGGATATTATCAGATCGTGGTGCCGTGTGCAGGGTTCGCTACTATAAGGACATCGATTCCGATGCGAAATATGAGCATACCGTTAAGTTCGGCGGCAAAGTCGATAATGGTCTCTATCAGCGTTATGAATGGAATGTCAAGACATCTGAGAAGCTCTTCAATGTAGCTGATTTTAAGATCAGCGCCTCAAGACAGGAAGATCCTTTCGAGATCCTCGAAGAAGCTCTTAATGGAGTGGATGACGATAATCTCCATCCTTTGTGCAGGACCGTATTCGAAAGGACTATCTATACTTTCGGTTTTGGCGACAGTATCATGGAGGCATGTTTTGATGTCGGACGCATCGAAGCAGGAAATAAGTCGTGTGATATCTGTGAGCTCGAGCTGGAGTTATCATCCGGTGATGTAGTGGATCTCAAGGATATGGCTGATTTTATCATTGAGAATACTTCTGGCAGGCATTTTAACGAGAGCAAGTTCCAGCGCTCACTGAAGCTCCTGGACGAGCAAGATGGCGTATGATGTAGCGATCGTCGGTGCCGGCGCTGCCGGAATGTACTGCGCTTGCAAGATCTTGAGCAAGCGCGATGTAAATTTGGTATTGATCGACTCCAACAGCAGACCGGGACGTAAACTCCTGATGACTGGAGGCGGCAGGTGCAATATCTCTAATGACAGCATCAGCACCGGGGACTATCATACAGATTCGATGGAGCGTCTTGAAGACATCCTGACATATCATAACACTGAGGATTTCCTTGCATTCATCACGGATGAACTGGGTGTCCTTACATCAGAGAGATCAGGCCTTTACTATCCTTCCACGTTCAGGTCGGAAACTGTTGTAAATTCACTTGCACAATATATAACCGGTCATGGCGGTACTTTTATCGGTGATACGACAGTTACATCCATTAAGCATGAAGACGGTCTCTTTAAGATCAACCGGGACATTGCTTCAAAGACAGTAGTTATCGCCACGGGTGGCGCGTCTTATCCTGTTACAGGCAGCAACGGCTCATTTATCAGCCTTCTGGCGCCTTTTACCGGTAAAGATGATATGGAAGCCCTGTATCCCGCGCTTGTGCCCCTGAAGTCATCTGACAGCGATATAAGGCGTCTGTCAGGCATCAGAGTTATGTGCGGCCTCACATTATACGGTGGACGAGGCGAGGATCTGGTACTCTCATCTTCCTCCGGCGAGCTACTTTTCACGGATTACGGTGTATCAGGCATCTGTGTACTTGATGTGTCCGGAGATGCAGTAAGAGCAATTGCTTCAGGAAATAAACCGGTCTTATCGGTTAACCTGATCAAGACTTCAAGGGACGAAGCCGTATCTCTTGTCAGCCGTCTTTGCAGTAATTTTCCTGATCGCTCCGTAAAGTCAGCTCTGATGGGCGTATTAAGGGAAGAGATCACAGATGTGATACTTGCAAGGCTTAAGCTGTCTAAGGATATGAAGGCGGGCGATGCTGACGGAAAGATCATACGATCCATTGCAGATATGATGACATCCTTCAAGATCAATATCAATGGAAGTCTTGGCTTTGATAATGCTCAGATCACATCCGGCGGATTAAAGCTGTCTTCATTGACGAAGTCACTTGAGATCGAAGGACATAAAGGTTTATTTGCGTGCGGCGAAATGCTTGACTGCAACGGGATCTGCGGCGGTTATAATCTTCAGTTTGCCTGGAGTTCTGCTGCAGTTGCAGCGGATGGGGTGTTATCATGTTTGAACTGAAGATAGACCCAAAGCCCGGTTCAAACTGTAAAGATGATGCCGAACGCATAATACAAGCGATCAGGAGCGGCCGTGACAAGAAGCTTTTGAGCATCCTGGATAAAGCACTGAAAGACAAGAAGAGACTTCATATTGAGAAACGTTTTGTTGATGCCAGGCACGGCAAAGCGAAAGTGATATTCAGATTTGATTTCCTTACAGAGGACGAGGAACTTAAGCGTCATACGGCTCTGATCAGTGACACAATGCCTTATCTCGGCAAGAAGTTTATCGCTTTGGCAGACAGACCAGTCATAGTGGGATTTGGTCCAGCAGGCATATTTGCTGCTCTTATCCTTGCAAGATACGGACTAAGGCCCGTCATCATAGAGCGTGGATCAGCCATGGCTCAGAGGATCAGGGATGTTGATTCATTCAGATCAGGAAGCTCCATGATCAACCCTGAGAATAACATCCAGTTCGGGGAGGGAGGAGCCGGTACTTTCTCGGACGGCAAGCTCTATACGGGACTTAGCTCTGGTATCAAAGGCTTTGTAGCTGATGTTTTTGTCAGGCACGGAGCAGATAAGAGCATCCTTTATGATTCTCATCCTCACATCGGAACGGATAGATTAAGAGATGTAATTGTCAGCATAAGGGAAGAGATAATAAAGCTCGGCGGTGAGATCTTCTTTGACACCAGGCTTACCTCGATCGAACAGACGGACGGCAAGATAACAGGCATTACAGTAGAAAACAACAGTGTTTCAAGACAGATAAGATGTAGTAATGTTATCCTTGCGGTAGGTAATTCCAGCCGTGATACGTTCAGACATCTCTATTCATCAGATATCAGGATGGAATCCAAGCCGTTTGCAGTAGGTGTCAGGATAGAGCATAAGAGGAGAGATATCGATATGTCCCAGTATGGAATGGATACTGCTGATACGAGCGATCTCTCTGCTGCCAATTATAAACTCGTTGTTGAGACCTCCAACGGCAGAAAACTCTATACATTCTGCATGTGCCCGGGCGGCGAAGTTATCAATGGCATATCAGGTGACGGACAATGTGTGGTCAACGGTATGAGCCTCTTTGCACGTGATAATGAGAACTCCAACAGTGCTCTCTTAGTACCGGTCGACAGTAATGATTTTGGCGATGGAGTTCTGGCAGGTCTCGAATACCAGGAGCAGCTCGAGCACAGGGCCTATGAAGCAACGGGAGACTGCAGAAAGATACCTGTAACTAAGTATAAGGATCTTAAGGGCGGCATGACCGGTAGTTTTGACTATATCAAGCCGTCTGTTAAGCCCGGATATAAGACCTGCGCTTTCGATGGGATATTTGACAGTAATGTCCTGAATACGATAGATGAAGGTATAAGGCTGATGGGGAAGAAGATCAAAGGCTTTGATAACCCTGACAGCGTGCTTAGCGCAGTGGAATCAAGGTCATCATCGCCGGTCCGCATCGTAAGGGAGAAGGATACGCGCGAAAGTGTCTCGCTCAAGGGATTATATCCTGCAGGTGAAGGCGCCGGATATGCAGGCGGCATCATGTCTTCAGCGATCGACGGCATCAATTGTGCCAATTCTTTGGCTTTTTCTCTCATAAAAATGTAATTTGTTATATAATCTATAGGATCATATTGTTGGAGGGATTATTATGAGATCTTCAAAAAATACTGCAGTTATTACGGTTCTCGGCAAAGATAGGGTAGGTATCATAGCAGGGATATCCAATCTTCTTGCCGGTTACTCTATCAATATAAACGATATATCTCAGACGATCATGGATGACGTCTTTACGATGATCATGATGGTCGACCTTAAGGATGTAAAGATCGAGGAATCTGACATCTCTGACAAGCTCAAGGAGTTTGGCAAAGAGAATGGATTGTCTGTTACGATCCAGCATACTGATCTTTTTAATGCAATGCACAGGATTTGATCGGAGAATATTTAGATGATTACAGATTATGAAGTCTTGGAAACAATGCACATGTTCACCGAGGAACACCTCGATATCAGGACCATTACGATGGGCATATCGCTCATGGACTGTGCAGCTTCGACTCCTGAAGAGTCATGTAAGAGGATATATGACAAGATAATGAGATGTGCCGGCAAGCTTGTTGAGACGGGCGAAGCCATCTCACGCAAGTACAATGTGCCGATCATCCACAAGAGGATATCGGTAACCCCTATCTCGATCGTGGCAGCAGCAAGCGGTGCAAAGGATTATACGATGTTTGCTCAGACTCTTGACAGGGCTGCAAGGGACTGTGGTGTTAACTTCATCGGCGGATTCTCAGCCCTTGTCCAGAAGGGATATACGGAATCTGATAAGATCCTGATCGATTCTATACCTGAAGCGCTCGCCGTAACTGAGAATGTATGCTCCAGTATCAACCTTGCTTCAACAAGGAGCGGTATCAATATGGATGCAGTCCGTGACATGGGACGCATCATCAAGAAGACAGCTGAGAGGACAGCCGACAGGGACGCTCTGGGATGTGCAAAACTCGTTGTCTTTGCCAATGCTCCGGAAGATAATCCGTTCATGGCAGGAGCTTTCTTAGGCCCCGGCGAACCCGAAGTAGTAATCAATGTCGGTATCTCCGGTCCGGGCGTCGTTAAGCACGCCATGGAGAGTGTAAGGGGCGAAGATCTCGGTGTTGTTGCCGAGACTATCAAGAAAGCTGCATTTAAGATCACCAGGGTAGGTGAACTCGTTGCAAGGGAAGCGTCTGAGAGATTAGGTGTTCCTTTCGGGATCATTGACCTGTCACTGGCTCCTACGCCTGCAGTTGGCGATTCCGTTGCAAGGCTCCTGGAGGAATTCGGTCTTGAGCAGTGCGGCACATGGGGTACTACAGCGGCTCTTGCGATGCTCAATGACGCTGTCAAGAAGGGCGGAACGATGGCATCATCTTTCGTTGGCGGCCTGTCTGGTGCTTTTATCCCCGTTTCTGAGGATGAAGGCATGATCGCTGCTGCAAGATCAGGTTCTCTGCTCCTAGAGAAGCTCGAGGCAATGACTTGCGTATGTTCCGTTGGTCTTGACATGATCGCCATACCCGGTGATACGACAGCTGAGACGATATCAGGCATCATTGCCGATGAGATGGCATTAGGTACCTTTAATAATAAGACAACAGCAGTCAGGATAATACCTGTGCCCGGTAAGGGTGTCGGAGACAGCGTAGAGTTTGGCGGTCTGCTCGGCATGGCCCCGATCATGGCAGTCAACAATTCATCCTGCAAGGCTTTTATCGATCGTGGCGGAAGGATCCCCGCGCCGATCCACAGCATGAGGAATTAATTATTAATTCAATATATTTTGGAGGACTTTTTTTATGAAGAAGTTTATTGCTGCAGCGTTGGCACTTGTTTCAGTGCTTGGAGTTATTGGAGGTTGTTCTGCAAAGAGCGACGCCAAGAAGACATTTACTGTCGGTTTTGATTCCGAATTTCCTCCCATGGGATTCGTTGATACTGATGGTTCTTATGTCGGTTTTGACCTTGATCTTGCACAGGAAGCTGCAAAGAGGCTCAACCTCGAGTACAAGGCACAGCCTATTGCATGGGATTCCAAGGACCAGGAACTCGAATCAGGCAACATCGACTGCATCTGGAACGGTTTTACGATCAGCGGAAGAGAAGATAAGTACACTTGGACAAAGCCTTATATGGAGAATGACCAGGTAGTTGTAGTCAAGAATGGTTCTTCCATTAAGACACTTGCCGATCTTTCCGGCAAGAAGGTTGCCGTTCAGAAGGATTCATCAGGACTTGCTGCAATCGAGGAGAAGGCCGATCTCAAGGCTTCTTTTGCTGAACTCATCCAGGTTGATACATACCTCAATGCCATGATGGAGCTTGAGACCGGCAGCGTTGATGCCATCGTTATGGACGAGGTCGTTGCCCGTTACGAGATCAAGACTTCCGGCAAGGATTTTACAGTTCTTGACGAGATCGTAGCAAGCGAGACATATGGTGTAGGATTCAAGCTCGGCAACTCTGAACTCCGCGATTCCGTTCAGAAGGTTCTGGACGAAATGGCAGCTGACGGCACTCTCGCATCCATCTCAAACAAGTGGTTCGGTTCCGATGTCACAAAGGTCAATTAATTATATCTTTGGACTGATCATAATGTTATAATCATCGGTGGTGTGGCTTTGTTCCATACCACCGATTTTTATTGGGAGTATCTATATTGGACTGGTCGGTTATTCTGTCAACTATCAAACAGCTGTTCGAAGGATTTCAGTTTACTTTTGGGATCTTCCTTTTTACATTGCTGTTCTCCATACCTTTAGGACTTATCGTTGCCAGGGGCAGGATGGCAAAGAATGTGATCGTCAGTTCAGTTGTCAGGATCTACATTTCCATCATGAGAGGTACGCCTCTGATGCTCCAGCTCCTGCTCGTATATTTTGGTCCTTACTATATTTTCGGGATCTCTACCGGCAGTATAGAGATCGGCCCATTCAATTACCGTTTCATCGCATCGATTATCGGTTTCTCTTTGAATTATGCCGCTTATTTCGCGGAGATCTTCAGAGGCGGTATCCAGTCGATGCCAAAGGGACAGTATGAGGCTGCACAGGTGCTCGGATTTACGAAGATGCAGACATATTTTAAGATCATCCTTCCTCAGGCAGTGAAGCGCGTTTTGCCTGCCGTGACCAATGAGGTCATAACGCTTGTAAAGGATACATCACTTGCGCAGGTTCTGGCTGTAACAGAGATGTTTACGGTTGCCAAAAACCTCGCTTCTTCGCAGGTATCGGTCATGCCGTTCATTGCCGCAGGTGTATTCTACTATATCGCTAACGGTCTGGTAGAGATCATCATGAACAGGGTCGAGAGATCGATGAGCCATTATTCTTAAGGAGGAGCGGAAGATGAGCGTTCTTGAAATAAGCGACATATACAAATCTTTTGGCGAGCTTAAGGTCCTTAAGGGTATAACCATGCATGTCGATGAAGGTGAAGTCGTTGCAGTTATCGGGCCTTCCGGCGGCGGTAAATCAACGCTTCTCAGATGTGCCACGACTCTTGAGAAGATCGATTCCGGCAAGATCACAATAGGCGGAATGGATATCGATTATAACAATAAAAAGTCGCTCTCAGAGATAAGAGGCAAGTTCGGTCTGGTGTTTCAGAACTTTAATCTCTTTCCGCATTTCTCTGTCAGAAGGAATATCACTGAAGCTCTTGTCAGCGTCCACAAGAAGTCAAAGGATGAAGCAAACAAGATATGTGATGCTCTTCTTGAGAAGATGGGACTTGCAAATAAGGGAAATACTTACCCGTGTAATCTCTCAGGCGGCCAGCAGCAGCGCGTCAGCATAGCAAGAGCGCTTGCCACGAGTCCGGATATACTGTTCTTCGATGAACCTACATCGGCGCTCGATCCGGAGCTTACTGCAGGTGTCCTGAGCGTAATCAGGGAACTTGCGAGGGAGAAGATGACGATGGTCATCGTTACTCATGAGATGAGCTTTGCAAGGGACGTTGCAGACAGGATCATATTCATGGATGAGGGCGTGATAGTGGAGGAGGGCCCTGCAGCAGATCTGATCAATAACCCCAAGATGGACAGGACCAAAGAATTCCTGGCGGGGTATTCTGACTGATGCCGCCCGGAATGGGAGGCGGAATGGGGCGCAGCAATTACATGTCGCCCGAAGAGAAGGCAAATGCGCCCAAGGTCACCAAGGCTCTTCTTAAGCGCGTTTTCTCTTATCTTAAACCATACAAAGTCCAGCTGTTCATTGTTGTTGTCCTGATAGGAATTACCGCAGGTCTTAATACGATGCCGTCGATCCTGACGGGTAAGATCATAGATGACGGACTCATCAAGCAGGATTTTAAGACATTGCTGTTCTATGTTCTCCTGTCGTTCGGACTGACCCTTGGCTCCAGCCTTATCGGTGTGGGTCAAAGCTTCATCAATACATGGATCGCCCAGCACATAACATACGATATGCGCAACCAGATGTTCAGACATCTCCAGAAGATGAGCCAGAGGTTCTACACATCGAACAACCAGGGCGACATCATCACGAGGATGACTTCTGACATCGACGGCGTCGAGAAAGTAATAACAAACACATTCACGAGCATTCTATCCAATTCCATAACGCTCATAGTTGCCCTCGTTGCGATGTATCAGCGCAACTGGGTCCTTGCTACGATCGGTATCATCATCGTGCCTCTCTTTGCGATCCCAACGCGAAAGGCAGGGCAGACGAGGTGGTCCCTTACCCAGAAGGCACAGGAGAAGAACGATCAGATAAACGGCATCCTTAACGAGACGCTGTCGGTAAGCGGTCAGCTGCTGGTGAAGCTTTTCGGGAGGGAAGCATATGAATACAAGAGGTACAGGCACGCCAACCGAAGGATGATAGGACTTAACATCAAGCAGAGCATGGCAGGAAGATGGTTCTTCGTCGTTATCTCGACATTTACGAATATAGGACCGATGCTGCTCTATCTCGCTGGCGGACTGCTCATAATGAAGTATGATTCGACGATAACGGTAGGTGACATCAGCGTTATGGTAGCACTCCTTACGAGGATGTACGGACCTGTCAACAGCCTGCTCAACGTACAGGTCGACTGGATGCGTTCCATGGCTCTGTTTACTAGGATATTCGAGTATCTTGACATGAAGCCGGAGATCGAGGAGATCAGTCAGCCTAAGCACATTGATAAGCCGGAAGGCAATATTGTATTCGATCATGTAAATTTCCATTATGAGCCTGAGAGACCCATCCTCAAGGATATCAGCTTTGAGCTCAGGCCCGGCAAGAGCATTGCGATAGTCGGACCTTCAGGTTCAGGCAAGAGCACTATAATCAACCTCATCCCCAGGCTCTATGATGTAATTGGCGGATCAGTTTCAGTTGACGGCGTTGATGTCAGGGAACTGTGTCTCTCAGAACTCCGCAACATGATCGGCATCGTGTCGCAGGAGACGTATCTCTTTAACGGTACGATCCGCGATAATCTTCTGTATGTAAAGGAAGATGCCACGGATGAAGAGATGATCGAGGCTTGCCGCAAGGCAAATATCTACGATTTCGTAATGGATCAGGAGAAGGGGCTTGATACGATGGTCGGTAACCGCGGTCTTAAGCTGTCCGGCGGAGAGAAGCAGAGGATATCGATCGCAAGGATACTTCTCAAAGATCCGACTGTATTCATTTTCGACGAGGCTACATCAGCACTCGATTCTATTTCAGAGAATAAGATACAGGAGGCCATCGATCCGATCATAAGGTCCAAGACGAGCATCCTGATCGCCCACAGATTATCGACTATCCTTGCAGCAGATGAGATCATCGTCATCAAGGACGGTACGATCGCTGAGCGCGGCACGCATAAGGAACTTGTCAGGGCAGGCGGTGTATATCAGGAGCTTTATGAGACGCAGTTCAACAAAAATGAAACCCCTGCCGATATCGATCTGACAGGGGCTGTGATTGCTCACGAAGAATGATATCAGAGACAGTCGAGATAACTCTTGACTGTCTCAGGTGCAGGACCACCGATCAGTGTTCTCTTATTAACGCATGTCTCAAGTGAGATCGCATCGTATACATCCTCATCGATCAGGTCTGAGAACTGCCTGAATTCTTCAAGCGAGAGTTTCTCAAGGGTCGTGCCGTTCTCGATACAGTAATGAACGAGCTTACCGGAGATCTCATGTGTGCTCCTGAAGGGGATGCCCTTGCGTACGAGATAGTCTGCCAGGTCAGTAGCGTTTGTAAATCCGCCCAATGCTGCAGCTTCCATATTATCTTTCCTGATCGTCATTGTCCTGATCATGCCGGTGAAGGGAACAAGTACGCCCTTGATCGTGTCAACAACATCGAAAAGTGCTTCCTGAACTTCCTGCATATCCTTGTTATATGTGAGAGGTAGTCCCTTCATCGTAACGAGGAGGGAGATAAGGTCACCGTATACACGGCCTGTCTTGCCGCGCGTAAGCTCAGCTACATCAGGGTTCTTCTTCTGAGGCATCATGGATGATCCCGTGGAATAAGCATCATCTAATTCTATGAACTTGAATTCCTGTGAAGAGTAGAGAATGATCTCCTCGGAGAGCCTTGATAAGTGCATCATGAGTATGGACGCAAACGAAGACATCTCGATCGCCCAGTCTCTGTCGGCAACACCGTCAAGAGAACACTTCGTGACAGAATCCATACCCAGTTCATCTGCAACGAATTCGCGGTCCAGTGGATATGTTGTTCCTGCAAGAGCACCGGAACCGAGAGGAGACACGTTAGTCCTGTTTATCGCCTCTTCAAGTCTTGACATGTCACGTCCGAACATCTCGATATATGCGGTCAGATAGTGAGCGAAAGTAATAGGCTGAGCCCTCTGAAGGTGAGTGTAGCCGGGCATGTATGTTGTGAGGTTATCCTTGGCGATATCGATAAGAGTATCTCTCAATTCTCCGATAAGGCTCATGATCTCATTGGCCTCATCAACTGCATACAGACGCTGATCCAATGCGACCTGGTCGTTACGGCTCCTTCCTGTGTGAAGTCTCTTGCCGGCATCACCGATACGGTTAGTCAGTTCTTCTTCGATGAACATGTGGATGTCTTCAGCATCAGAGTCGAAAGTAAGCTTGCCGGAATCAATGTCTTCCATGATCGACAGCAGACCTTCCCTGATCTTATCGGCATCTTCCTGACTTATGATGCCCTGCTTTGCCAGCATCTTGCTGTGCGCGACCGATCCCTCGATATCCTGTCTGTACATCCTGCAGTCAAAGGGGAGGGAGGAGTTAAAATCATTAACTGCCTCGTCCGTTGCCTTCTCAAATCTGCCAGCCCACATCTTCTTAGCCATATGTTTACTCCTTTACGTAGTCCGGATCGATCCTTACCATCTCGGCAAGTGCTTTGTTCCGGTAATTAAGGTCCTCACGGAGAGTAAATCCCTGTGATTCCCAGAATGCGTTGCCGCCTTCGTTCTTCTTGAAAGCAACCAGGAGCACCTTGTTGATGCCTTCGTCCTTAAGTGCTCCAAGAGCAAGCTCAACGAGCTTTGAACCAATGCCGTAACGCCTGTAGTCAGGGGATACGCAGGCATGCTGTATGATGCCGCGCCTTCCGTCATGACCACATAGTATCACACCAACTACAATGTTATCACAAGTTGCCACGAAAGATGTATTCGGATTACGCTTCAGGTACTTAGCTATGCCTTCCTCCGAATCATCCTTGTCATTAAGGCCGTTTCCGCATAGTATCCACAGATCATAAGCCTGCTTATAGTCTTCAATCGTCATTAACCTGTATTTAATCTCCATTGCAGCACACCTCACATTCTCCTCCGTCTGCACTTATCCACTGGCACATACCGCAGCCAAACCTGTCGGATGGTCTCTTGTCAAAGCCGAACCTGACATAGAAATCCTCTTTGCCCTGTGCTGACAGTAAGGATACCATCACTTTGTATCCCGGCTTGAGCCAGCTCCTGATAGCAGACATCATCTTCTCCATTATCATACGGCCGTACCCGTTGCCCTGATATTCAGGCAGGACAATGACATCTGCTATATATACAACATATCCGTGATCCCAGACGATACGTCCCAATCCTATTGGCTTGTCATCAATGCGCAGGCAGAAGACATATGAATTGCTAAGGCCTGCCTGAGCCTGTTCCAAAGGAAAGAGGGACCAGCCGGCTGCTTTCCTGAATTCCATGTATTCTTCAGCAGTTATCATGTCTGTAAATACCGTGTCCATATATACCTCCAAATAGTAACGGCTGCCTCATTGATCAGAGACAGCCGTTGTTCATTCAAACAAAGACGTTAGATCAAAGAAGTCCGTTCTTCTGCTTCATCTTGGCATTGACCTTCATGGGGAGACCGAAACAGTTGATGAATCCGCCTGCATCAGCCTGGTTGTAAACATCGTCAGCCTCAAATGTAGCGATCTCAGGATCGTAGAGTGAGTAGGGAGACTTTGTTCCTGCAGGTGTGCAGTTGCCCTTGTAGAGCTTCATCTTGACTTCACCTGTAACAACCTTCTGTGTCTCATCTACGAAAGCGGAGAGAGCCTCGCGGAGAGGGTGGAACCACTGTCCATAGTAAACGAGTTCAGCAAACTTCTGTGCAACGAGATCCTTGTAGTGGATAGTGTCACGCTCAACTGTGAGGAGCTCGAGCTCTCTGTGAGCTGCAAAGAGGAGAGTTCCGCCGGGAGTCTCATATACGCCGCGGCTCTTCATGCCGACGAGACGGTTCTCAACGATATCAGCGATACCAACACCGTTAGCGCCTGCAACCTTGTTGCAGTATCTCAAGAGATCAGCAGGGGAGAGCTTCTGTCCGTCAACTTCAACAGGGATACCCTGCTCAAACTTGATAGTTACATATGTAGGTGTATCAGGAGCCTTCTCAGGTGATACCATGAGCTCAAGGATCTTATCAAGGTTAGGCTCATTTGCAGGATCCTCAAGATCCATACCCTCGTGAGAGAGGTGCCAGAGGTTCTCGTCCTTGGAGTAGTTAGTCTCCTTGGTAACAGGAACTTCGATGCCGCGTGCCTGAGCATAATCGATCTCTTCGTCACGTGACTTGATATCCCAGATCCTCCAGGGAGCAAGGATCTTCATGTCAGGATCCAATGCCTTGATGGAGAGCTCAAACCTTACCTGGTCATTACCCTTACCTGTACAGCCGTGAACGATCGTTGTGCAGTTGTTAGCGTGTGCAGCTTCAACGAAGTGTTTAGCGATAACGGGACGTGCCATTGATGTTCCGAGCAGGTACTTGCCCTCGTAAACTGCGTTTGCCTTAAGAGTAGGGTATACGTACTCAGCAACGAACTCATCTGTGATGTCTTCGACGATGCACTTGATAGCACCGCACTTCAAAGCCTTCTTCTCGAGGTAATCGTTGTCAACACCGACACCGACTTCACCGCAGTAAGCAACTACTTCACAATCGTAGTGCTCAAGAAGCCACGGAATGATGATAGACGTATCAAGTCCGCCTGAGTAAGCCAAGAAAAATCTCTCTTTTGCCATGATAGGCACCTCCTGTATTTGTATAATTATTCAATTCGTTGTATAAACATACAGATAATACTGCATGAATATTCAATAGTCAACATGTATTTTACATTATTATAGGGACAGTTACACAAAAAGTTATAAACCTGCGCGAAAATGAGTAGGGAAATGTGTAATATAAACAAAAGGAAGCACATCCTATGGCTATCACAGCGTAATTTCTGATTGGTTTGCTACTAGCCAACAAAAGTGCCTTTATAATTGAAATATCAAGCGTATTTATATAAAATTTACATATGAGTAATAAAAAGA
>Ga0310691_10004007_pt1 | contig 16951 bp, 11 predicted proteins | sample 176DNAGHGlowgp2_FD_203887 | JGI IMG/M metagenome (GOLD analysis project Ga0310691, IMG submission 203887) | Sheep rumen microbial communities from Palmerston North, Manawatu-Wanganui, New Zealand - 1766 DNA GHGlow gp2 (v2) (version 2) | ecosystem: Host-associated > Mammals > Digestive system >...
TGAGAGAAAATCAAGAAAATGAGTCCTGCTATGATAATGAAATAAAGCCAACTGAAATTGAATCGAGGACCATTCTGCTGGTTCTGAGGCTTATTTCGTTTATTATTAGTGTTTGTTGCCATCTGCTAATTCAGTGATAACGCTTAATGATTAAATTATATATAATTAAGGAGTAGCCATTTAGTCTAAATCGGGAATATCCTGAATGTCGGCATCATCCCAAAGATTGTCGATGTCATAAAATTGTCGAGCATCGGGAACAAACACATGAACCATCACATCTGTATAGTCCAAAGCCACCCAGATGGAATTGCGAAGACCATCAATGGCACGCGGTTTCTCGCCCACTTGCTTGATGGAAAAATCTTCCACGCTGTCAGCGATGGCAGAAACCTGAGTGGGAGTATTCCCCTCACAAATAACCAGATAATTACAAATCGTGTCTCCAATGTTTGTCAAATCCGCTATGCGAATACGTCGGCCTTTCTTTTCCTGAATGCCTTCAACAATGCTATCTAACAATTTCTTGCTTTCGTTCATAAATAAAGTTTATGTTCAAAAAAACTGTGTTCACAAACACATTACCATCACCCTCAAAAAGGGCAAAAACCATGCAAAGATACTGAGAAAGTTTTGATTTATCACAAAATGAAACAGTGTTTTCAAGTTTTCTTGAAAAGTTTTCACTTTTTTTGACTAAAAAAAACTTCGAAGTAATGAAACTCCGAAGTTTTCAGTTGGGATACCCGGGCTCGAACCAGGAATAACAGGACCAGAATCTGTTGTGTTGCCAATTACACCATATCCCAATTTCTATGTTTTTGCCTCTCGTTCCCCGAAAAGCGCTGCAAAGGTAGATGTTTTTTTCTTACCGTCAAAACTTTTCGGCATTTTTTTTCAAGAAACCCGCATTTTTTCTTGATTTCAACAAAATTCGTCATCAGATAAAAGGCAGAAATCGACAAAAACCTTAACTTTGCACAATTGATAATCGTTTATAGTATAACGTTTAAAGTTTATCGTTTAAAGTTTAACGAAGATACATTTCTCAACATAAACTTAAAAACTCATAAACTCATAAACTCAAAAACTTAAAAACTCATAAACTCAAGCAATGTCTCGTCCTCTCATTCTCATATCAAACGACGATGGCTTTTACGCCAAAGGAATCAACGACCTCGCGGAGATGGTTCGTGACTTAGGTGACATATTGGTGGTTGCCCCCGACGGTGCGCGTTCGGGTGCATCCCTCTCCATCACCAGTCGCGAACCAGTGCGCATCAGAAAAATCAGCGAAAAGCCAGGAGTCAAAGTCTATAGTTGCACAGGCTCTCCTTGCGACTGCGTGAAAATCGCCTTCGAAAAACTGATTGACGGTCGTCCCGACTTGATTCTTGCAGGCATTAATCATGGCGACAACGCAGCCGTGAATGCTCACTATTCGGGAACAATGGCTGTGGCTACAGAAGGCACACTGAAGCGAGTGCCATCCATCGGATTCTCCAGCTGCAAACTCGAAGCCGATGCCGACTTCTCAGCCATGCGCCCATACATACGCTCCATCGTGGAAGATGTACTCAACACTGGACTCCCCAAAGACGTATGCCTGAATGTCAACTTCCCAGCTCTGGAAGAATTCAAAGGCATGAAGATTTGCCGAATGGGAACTGGCGATTGGGTGAACGAATGGGATGAGCGCATCGACCCACGTGGCAGAAGCTATTTCTGGCTGACAGGAGACTTCGTTGGCTACGACGAAGAAGACGAATCGACCGACCGCGGAGCCATGAACAGCGGTTATGTCGCCATCACACCCATCCAACTCGATTGCACAGCATACTCCGTCATGGAAGAATTACGGCAGAAGTTTGGTTTATAGCCACCATTTACAACATTTTTATGAAATACTATCTCATTGTTGGTGAAGCATCGGGCGACCTACACGCCTCGAACCTGATGAAATCCTTGAAGAGACACGACTCCGAGGCGGATTTCCGTTTTTATGGTGGCGACAAAATGGCAACTGTGGGCGGCACCCTCGTCAAGCACTACAAGGAACTGGCGTACATGGGCTTCATCCCCGTTCTTCTTCATGCCCGCACCATCCTTCACAACATGGAGCTGTGCAAAAACGACATCGTGCAGTGGAACCCCGATGTTGTTATCCTCGTAGATTACCCAGGTTTCAATCTCAAAATAGCAAAATTCGTCCACTCACAGACATCCATACCCGTTTACTATTACATCTCTCCCAAAATATGGGCATGGAAAGAATATCGCATCAAGAACATCAAGCGCGACGTGGATGAACTCTTCTCCATCCTTCCGTTTGAAATCGACTTCTTTGAAAAGAAGCACCACTACCCCATCCACTATGTTGGCAACCCATGCGTTGATGCCATCCAGGAGTTCGTAAATGAAGAATGGAGAATGAAGAGTGAAGAATGGAGAATGAAGAATGAAGAATGCAGAATGAAGAATGAAGAATGCAGAATGAAGAATGAAGAATGCAGAGTGAAGAATGATAATTACACCTCCAATGAACAGAGTAAATCCCATTCTTCATTCTTCATTCATCATTCTTCATTAAACACACATTCTTCATTAAAAAAAACCGCTTCATCTCAAATCGCCATCTTAGCAGGCAGTCGTAAACAAGAAATCAAAGACAATCTTGCCATGATGCTACGTGCAGCATCCCATTTTCCCGATTACAAACTGGTGTTGGCTGGTGCTCCCAACATTCCTCTTGAATTCTATCAGAAGTATGTCCCCAAGGACATTGAAGCCGACATTCAATTTGGCAAGACCTACGAAATCCTGAGCCAGTCTGTAGCAGCACTGGTCACATCGGGCACAGCAACACTCGAAACCGCCATCCTCCGCATTCCACAAGTGGTGTGCTACTACACGCCTATCGGTCGCGTCATCTCCTTCCTCCGCAGAAAGATTCTCAAAGTGAAATACATATCACTTGTGAACCTAATCGTCAACCGAGAAATCGTGCGGGAACTTGTTGCCGACACCATGAAGGAAGAAAACATTGTGAAAGAACTGGGCGACATTCTTCCAAACGGCAAGAAAAGACAACAAATGCTAACTGACTACGAGGAAATGAATCGCATCCTCGGTCCCGCTGGAGCCTCAGAACGCGCAGGAAAAATCATCACAGAACTCCTGAGAAAGAAACACAAGAACTCCTAATACATTATTATATTTAGCAACAATCAACATGAAAGAAAACAGCATTTTCCAAACAGAATATCCACAAGAAACCATCGACGACCTCCTTGCATGGATTAACAGCCATCCCACAGGAGAAGTAGATTTAGGCAATGGCATACACATCGACGATGTTTCCCTCTTTGCCAACAACATGCAGCACATCCTACAGTACCAAAGCAAAAACCCATGCTATGCAGGACAAATCGAAACCCTCATCCGCGCTAAAATGGCATGGGAGGGGAAAATGAAGAATGAAGAATGAAGAATGAGGAATGAAGAATGAAGAATATAGAATGAGGAATGAAGAATGAAGAGTGAAGAATGAAAATGATGGGTGTCTGCTAAAAGGCTGAAGGCCTGAAAGACCACAGGCAGGTGGTGAAGTGCGAAGCACGGAACCCCTGCTAAGCACACAACCAACAACGGAACCCCGAAGTGGGTGACGGATATGTCTGTCAGATAATCCGTCGTACCTTTGGCACTCAGTTACCTTGCGACACATAACAGGGGTTCCGCTACGCTTCACCACCTGCCTGTGTTCGGTCGTCCCTTCAGGACTTACCCAACCTTGTATGAATGAATCTTGCACTCAGCTTTCACTCATTCCTCATTCTTCATTCTACATTCTTCATTTAGCCCACGCCATTCTTCATTCTACATTCTTCATTCTTCATTTTTAATAGCTTCAGCAACACGGTTCGTGAGCTGGACATACTCTTCAACAGAGAGTTGCTCTGGGCGGAGATTGAAAACCGAGTCAGCAAGGAGAGGATGGTTCTTGCCGAGAATTTGTTTCATCCCATTACGCATCATCTTTCGTCGCATCGTGAAAACCGTCTTGACAATGCGACGGAATAGTTTTTCGTCACACCCCAGCTCTTGCTTTTCATTACGTGTGAGACGAATGACAGCACTCTTCACTTTTGGTGGCGGATTGAACACATTTTCATGCACCGTGAAGAGGTAATCGACATGGTACCAAGCCTGAATCAGCACACTCAAAACACCGTAAGTCTTGCTACCAGGTTCAGCAGCCATTCGTTCCGCCACCTCCTTCTGAATCATTCCCGTGCAACAAGGTATCAAGTCCTTATTATCCAGCATTTTAAAGAAGATTTGTGAAGAAATGTTGTAAGGATAATTCCCTGTAAGCACAAAGGGCTTTCCATCGAAAGCATCCTCCAGGTTCATCTGAAGAAAATCCGCCTCAATGATGTTGTCGCCCAATGCAGGAAAATGCTCGTGCAAATAAGGGACAGACTCGCGGTCAATTTCCACAACCTTCAGCAGACGTGGTTTCTTGATGAGGAACTGAGTCATCACACCCATGCCTGGCCCCACTTCAAGGACGGGAATGTCAGGGCAAGCATCAACCGTATCGGCTATATCGCTGGCAATCTGGAGGTCTGTGAGGAAATGCTGACCGAGAAACTTCTTGGGACGAACAAACATAACAATATCAACGAATTTTAATTATAAATATAAAGAGTCTCCTAAAGAAATCGGCAAAATCAGCAAATTTAAAAAAAATTAGTACATTTAGTCTATTTCTTTAGGAGAAAATCTTAATTTTTAATCATATCTTTGCACCCGAAAATCTCAAGTCTAAGGACCAAGGACAGAAGTCCAACGTGGCTTTTCACCTTTGACCATTGACTACTAAGGCACTGCAAAAATAGTGCAAATACCTAACACCACCAAATTTTAGCAACTGATTTGACAGAAAACAAAGGCATAAAGCGCACCCTGAACATTGCATTCCCCATTCTTTTAGGATTGGCCATTTTGTGGTGGATGTATCGAGGCTTCGACTTCAATCGCATCTCCCACACCTTGGCGCATGAGATGAATTGGGGATGGATGCTGTTTTCATTGGTATTTGGCATCATGGCTCAGGTTTTCAGAGGATTGCGGTGGACACAGACCTTAGAGCCATTAGGCGAAAAGCCACGCAAAAGCACTTGCATCCATGCCATTTTCCTCTCATACGCCTCCAGCCTCATCATTCCCCGCATTGGCGAAGTGACACGCTGCGGAGTGCTGACTCGCCACGAAGGGACATCCTTTTCAAAATCGTTAGGGACAGTCGTCACAGAGCGCATCATCGACACCCTCTTGGTGCTGTTCATCGCAGGCGTGGTGTTTCTTTCCCAAGTGAGTATTTTCAAGGACTTTTTTACGAGGACAGGCACAAATATCGGCACGTGGCTCCACACCTTTACGACGACGGGATGGATTGTCACCATTGCATTAGGCATCATCACTCTCGTGTTCCTTTGGTATGCCATTCACAAATTTGCCATCATGGCAAGAATCAAGTCGATGGTAGAAGACGTGAAAGATGGAGTCATGTCGTTGAAAGACGTAAAAAACATCTGGCTCTTCAGCGCATATACCGTCGGCATTTGGTTGAGCTATTTCCTGCATTACTATATCACCTTCTTTTGTTTCGACTTCACGGAGAATTTGGGCGTTATCGTCGCCTTAGTGAGTTTCATTGTCGGTAGCGTAGCCGTCATTGTCCCCACCCCTAACGGCATGGGACCTTGGCACTTTGCCGTAAAAACCATCTTCGTTCTCTATGGCGTGAAAGACGTGAATGCCGAAACATTCGTGCTGATTGTCCACACCATCCAAACCGCACTGATACCCGTACTGGGTGTTTTCTCCCTCATTTCATTGGGAAATAGACAGATGAATGAAAAGTGAAAAGTGAAAAATTCCGTAAACAATCCGGATGGCATTTTTCACTTTTCATTTTTCACTTTTCACTTTTCACTTTTCACTTTTCACTCTCCTTCACATCCTCACCTCCCTCATCTCCTCCAGAAACTTCTCATACATCTGCTCATATTCATCCAGCACCCTTTTGTTCTCGCCCTCCATCTTCGCCAGAGCAAAACTCCTGTACTGGTTCCGATGCCACAGCTCCATCCTTTCCACCATCTCCCCCAGCGTCATCTGCGACAAATCAAAAGCAGGCTGATAACGAGCCTCGTCGTCCCCCCTCGTCAGATACAACTCATTCAGCAAACCCACATCCGACATCATCCGCAACAAATCGCACACCACCTGCTGCGGAAATGCCGTCAGTCCCACTCGCTCACGGATTTCCCTTGCCGTCATCGGCAGCTTCTTCTCACCGAAATGCTGACAAATCGTCCTCAGCATCACAGCACAAACCTTCATCCGATAGTTATGGCTGATGTCTTGCGTATGCACAAAAAAAGTCAACATCCAGTGGTTCTGGCTCACGTAGCACAACTGAGCAAAAAACAAAAACACCATCCACGACAACTGCAACCACAGCAACAATAACGGCAAAGCCGAAAGCGAACCATACACAGCACTATAGCTCGTGAACATCACCTGCACCCTGATATAGACCGTTTGCAGAAGGATAATGCAAAGGCTCGACAGCACACCCGAAAACAACGCATTCAGGAACTTCACCTTCGTGTTCGGAATGAAAATATAAAAAGCCGTAAACGCAACCGACAGCACCACCACCGGCGACAAGTCAATCAGCGAGCGCACCACTGGCGCCAGCATCTCATAGTCGAGCAGACGGTCAGCAATGCCATTCGTGAAAATCAACACACCCGACAGCAAGATAATCACCACAGGCACAATGAAACTCATCGCTATGTAGTCAATCAACTTCCGCTTCAGCGACCTCGTTTTCCGAATACTCCATATCTCGCTGAAAGCATCCTCCACGTCGCGAATCAGCATAAACACGGCATAGACCATCAGCACGATGCCCCACCCCAACACACCATATCCACGATTATAACTCAAATACGACTTCGAGAAATCCAAGATAGCCTCCGCCGCCGTAGGCTGCACAGCAAACACATCCAGCACAAACTTCTCAATCTGCGCCTGAAAACCGAATCCCTGTGCCACCGCCAACAACAACGCCACCACAGGCACCACCGACATCACCATATCGAACGCCAGCGAAGTAGCCCACACATACGGTTTTTTCAGCACAAACTCCCTCACCGTCGCCATCACCACGCCCAGCAACCGTCGCCACATCCGTCCCAAGCCACTTTCCCCCTCTTTCTCCTTCCACACGCCAAACAGCGCAAACCCCTTCAGCCTGCGCAACGTCCGTTCCATATTCCATTTCTTTGCCATCTTTCTTCTGTCACAATTAAAAAGTAAAAGTAAAAAATGAAAAGTCTCACACATAGCGATTCTTATCACACCTTACGTCATTGCTCATTCAAAATTCAAAGTTAGTAATAATTTTCTTAGTAACAACTTTCTTTCTAACAAACTTCTTACATTTTCTTTGAAAGCACAAAATCTTTCATTCAATTCCACTGAACCCATCATTCGATTCTACTGAAAAACCGAGCCTTCGTCATTTTTCAAGCGAGCCCTCGTTTGAGCTACGACGAGGGCTCGTTGTTTCGATAACGAGCCCTCGGTCATTTAGCAAATCCTTTAGTTCGGCGCAAGCCAATCGAAGGAACGAATGACCACGCTCCCTTCTCCATTTCTGGAAACCCATTAAGTCTGAAGCAAAACTCCTTTCCTCCTATCTTCCGTAGTGATAATTTCTCAGGAGTGAAGGAGCGAGGGAGTCTTATTTTCTTTTTAGTTTTTTCATGTCCCACGGAAAGAACGGAAACTTTTACTTTGCACCATGAAAAGCCTTTCTGTCATTTGGCTAACGCCGAGCTAAAGATTCATGTCATTTATATCAAGTTATTATATTTTTGTTCCTTAAAAATCATCAGTGTGCATCTATGCCATCTGTGGTTTAATTAATTTTGCCCGATTAAAACAATCATCGTTTCGCCTCATTCCATACACTTTCTCCTTTTTTCCATAGCAGAGCAAAAAGAATGAACTATGAAAGTCCTTGTAATCCTTTGTTTTTCAAATTGATAAATCCTCATGGGTGTCAGAGTGTTTTTCCATAGTAGAAATTTGCTTCTTCCTTTATTTTTCCATACTTTTGCAGCACCGAATTATGGATAAATACGTGATTATGGATAGTAAACGAATCGGATTGCATAGACGTGTGTTCATTTGTGAAATTCTTCTACCCCTGTGCTGGATGGTATTGTCGTGCAGTTCGCATCAGGATGAAGCGGTGCTTCAGCAGGCAGAAGACTACCTCCCTGCCCATCCCGACAGCGCAACGCTCTGCTTGCAGGACATTAATCCCGACAAGCTCAACGAGGAGCATCGGGCTTGGTTCGGTCTGCTGCGAACCATCGTAGATAATTTGCAAGACAAGAAAGTGCAGACCGACTCTCTCATCCGTCCGAGCTATGAATACTACCAGAGCGTCGTCTCGTCGAAAGTATCTACCAGCCACGATGTGCGGCACCATTATGCACAGGCTTGCCTCTATCTCGGTATTTACTTGGTGGAAGTGGATAGCCTTCAACGTGCGCTAAGTTTGTTCCACGAAGCTGTGCGTCATGCCGAGTCCATCCAGGACTATCGCACTGCCTATCTGGCGTATGCATCCATCAGCAATCAACTTAGGGGAGAGAACCAAAAAGGGAGTCTCGACTATGCCAAGAAAGCTCTTGATACATACCGACTATCCCAAGACAATGAAGACAACCTTGCCGTCCTCCTGATGAACGTGGCGATAGCCTATCAGTTGTCCTATCAGCCCGAATTGGCAGCGGAGTATTACGGACAGGCATACCAACAAGCGTTGTCTGGTCATCAAGAACACATGCAGCGAACCATTTTACATGCCAAGGCATCTTTCTATCATCTAAACCATCAAATACCAGAGGCATTGCAATGCATCCATCAGGCAGTAGCAATCCCAGATTCCGCCAACACGGATAATCTGTATCTTACGATGGCAAACTGCTATTTGGAAGCAGACTCCCTGACCGCAGCCACAGAAGCCCTGAGTCACATCAACATCCCGAAGAACGACATTGATGCCTATTGTGTCTATCTTCCGCTTTGTAAGATAGCCATACGTAAGCATGAAGCGAGTGCAGCCGAGCAATATCTGGATTCCGTTCAGTCCAAGTTGGAGAAAATATACTATAAGCAAGTTGCAGTGAAAAACGACTATTATCAAGACAATTTACAGAAGGCACGACAGAACGAGAAATTGACTTATCAATCACGATTGAGGACTTACATCATTGCCATCATTCTTTTCGTCATTATTTTGATTGTACACTTTTTTGTCACTCACATCCGTTATGAGCGAAAGAAAAGGGAACTTATCGCTTGTCAACGCAAGCAGGAGCAAGAAACCAGCCAGCGAGAGCGAGAGATGCAGGAGGAGAAGATGCGACAGGCAGAGAGTACACTGAGCATCCTCCGCAAGTATGTGATGAACCACGTCGATATAGTCCAGCGATTGAAAGGTAAGGAAGAAGTCCATCTGCTCACCAATTCTGACTGGAACGACATAGAGGTTGCTCTCGACGGCATGTACAACAATTTCTCCCAACGATTGCGCAGCAGCTATCCGCAGATGAAAGAGTCGGATTTCCACTTCTGCCTTCTTGTCCGCCTCAAGTTGTCGAACCCCAGCATCGGACAAATCTATTCCATCGGTGTCTCTGCCGTACAGAAGCGCAAGCAGCGAATCAAGAAAGACATCTTCCTCCTTCACGACCCCAACACCACCTGTGAACAGTTCATCGAGCAGTTATGAGTCTCGGTCAACAAATTGGCTTCGCCGAGCTAAAAGTTCACACTAATAAGACACAGAAAAAAAAATGAAGAACGATCCCTTACTCCTAAAAATCCGTAGAAAGACAAAAAAACTTTGAGATAATTTGTGCAGATTCGTTGACTTCATCTTCATCAAAAATCATTTTTCCATAGCTGCGAGTCAGAAAAACACCTGAAATTTCAAGACAATCACCTGTAAATCAATGATTTAAATCGATATTATCGTCATTATTCTTTTTCCATAGGCAAAATTTGTTTACCCGCTCTTTTCCCTCTAATTTTGCAGCATCAAACTTAAAAAAACAAAATTATGGAAAAGAAATTTTTATTACTGACCTTTCTCTGCATTTTATTAGGTGGATTTCAGACAAGAATGGTTGCACAAACCAACATCCCTATTCCCATTTTTAAGGATCCGCCAATAGCCTATCCTCAAGACCTTGGTTCTGGAGAAACTCTGCGGCTATCTGCATGGTATAATGAAGATAGTTTAAAGATAGAGGTAAACAATTATTTAGGTGATGTGGAAGTCCACATCTATAATGAGTATGACGCGGAAGTGTTTTCTTTTTCCAATTCCATCTTCTTGTATGGTCGATTATCTGTTGGCATACAGAACTTGGCAACAGGATTCTATCGACTTGAAATCATCTTGGATGATGAAAATTATATCGGTGAATTCGATGTTTTTTGATATATCAAATTTCATGGGTAGTTTTGAATCTTGCTTTAAGGATTTATCTTTTTCATTCAATAATACTTTTTACAATGAATACTTATGAAAAACAAATCCAAATTAACGAGATTATCTTTCCTTTTATTATTATTATCAGTTACACTAACATTGTCAGGTCAGACTACAATTACAAACGAGAACAACGGAAAGAGGCCTGGAGATACGCTGATGAAGCAGCAAGTTGATGTCATAGATGCTGGAGATTCGGGTGAGAATGTCATCTGGGATTTCTCGAATTCAAATATGATTGAAACACATCAAATAGTGCTTTTCTGTGACTCGGATTCCATTGAAATCAAGGAGATTGAGCCCACCTCTATCTGTAAGTATGCTTTTCGTTCTGACTCATTGCTAATGACTGGTTATGAAACCCCACTAAAGAAGATTCTATATTCCACTCCTGTATCTCTGTTGGCATATCCATTCGAATATGGTAGTTCATTCTTCGTTCCCTATTCGGGCACAGGCACCTATTGCAAGACTTTGGCATTGAGCACTTCAGGGACTATGGATGTCGAGGCTGACGGTACAGGAACGCTCATCCTGACGGAAAATGACACCTTGCAGAATGCGCTCCGAGTTCATACCATCAGAACAGGTTCCATAGAGATGCATTTGAATGGAGACAGCACTGGTGCAAGTAATCCAAACATGAAACAGGAAATAGAGGAAAGCTACCAGTGGTATGTTCGAGGATACCGCTATCCATTGTTTGAGACCAGAACCACTTCCTATTATGACAATATGGAGTTAGTTTCATGTGTTCAATCAGCATACCGTATCCTCCCAGACATGCAGCACCTACTGAATGACGAGCAGAATGAGGAAATACTGCGTGCCGACTCTCTCGCGGAGCATCTGAACTCGTCAGATATCATAGATTACAATGTGGTAATAAATGGTGGCATTTTAAAAATTGCTTATTCCCTGTCAGAACCAGCAAATATCACAGCGCTCCTGTGCAACCATCGTGGAATGGCTTACCGAAGGGTCTCCTGCTCCATGCCAGCTGGCGAGAACTATGAGCTGAACCTCGACTGCACAGGCTTGATGCCAGATGTTTATATTCTTTATATCAACGTGAACGGAAAAGTTTATAGTGAAAAAGTAATATTGTAAATAAGATGAGAACAGTTTTATTATTCATATTTGCGTTGGTGATTTCCCAATTTGCCTACAGCCAGAATTATAATCATAGTAATGGAAATACCTTTTTTCATGAGCATAGAACAGATCCATACGATGTTCCTACACCTAATCAAAGCGACCTTGGCAGGTTTGGTGTAATTCCTGTATCCCCATATACAGGAAAAGCAGATATTACAGTTCCAATATACAATACCACCCAGCGAGGTGTTGAACTGAACATCTTCTTGTCTTATGACACATCAGGATTGCTAATTAACCAGTTGCCAGGCTGGACAGGGCATAACTGGACGCTTAGTGCTGGCGGTGCCATCACACGTAAAATCAATGGAAGACCCGATGAGATTAGCTTCAAGGGTACTAATGCTGGAACAGACTATTTCATCGCTTATTATAAAAATTTTAAGGATAATTATTCTTATGAGGTTATGTCAAATGGAGTTTATCATTATCCACTTGCTTATCCTGAATACGATGACTATGAATATAGACGAAATTTGATAATCAGTAATAACCTCGCTGAGATTGAAAAATACAGCAATTACTCGAATTACTTTACTCTCGCACAAAACAACAGAAACTTGAATGGGTATGTTGTTATTCCCGATTCCGATACCTGTGCAGATATTTTCTATTTTAACTTTTTAGGTTTCTCTGGCAGTTTCTTCTATGGGAATGATGGCAATTGGAAAATCAAGTGTGACCAGAATATTGATGTGATATTTGATGTGAATGATAGCACAAACTATATTGATTGTTTTGAAGAGTATATCCAATATAGTTCTGTAGTAGAGGAATTGTGTGTAAGACAGCCAAAGACAATAAAAGGTTTCACCATTGTTGATGAAGCTGGGAACAGATATATCTTCGGTGGCGACAAGACAAAGATTGAGTATTCCATGAGTTTGACAGGCAAGGCGATTGTCAACACAACAGAGCCTTGGAGTGCGGTATCTTGGATGTTGAAAGAAGTGAAAGACAGATTCGGCAATAAATTGTATTCATTCAATTATTCAAGGGGCGAATATATCACCCAGATTCATAATTCATATTATTCTGTCACAAGAACAGCTAAGAATAACAATTCAACCACTCCTGTGCATCATTCTCCAAAATCTTGTTCTGCTACATTAAGCGCACCCGTATATTTGGACGAGATTAACGTCATTGATGGAACAAGAATCGTCTTTAGGCATTCAAGAGCATTCTCTGGTAATGCATCAAGCATTCTTTATCCTAATGGTGTAGATATACAATCAATGTTAAAAGCTACATATAAAAGACTATCTTATAATGATAATCCTTTTTCTCCCCCAGGAATCTATGACCCTGTCCACAATTTATATTTAAACTTTTTTTATAATAATTATTCCTGTGACCAATATATTCAACGCATGAATTTGGAGAAGCTAAAATCAATACATATTGGCCGTGAAAAATACATTAATTCAAGCGTCGCAGAAAAGGTCTTTACATTCCTGTATGACTTTGATAAGAGAATGCACCTCAAATCCTTATTATATAGCAGTGGAAATCAAACAGCATATTCATACAATTTCGAGTATGACAGGTTTGACTTGCTCCCATCAGACTATCTGACAAAAAAGTTCGACCATTGGGGCTATTACAATGGTATAGATTACGACAGAGACTCCAATGAGATTGAAGGACCTTTACAAGAAGGAGTACTGGTTGGTGGGAGATATATCAATCATATTAGAAAAAGCCCAAGGGCAGCTCGTATCTCGGACATTAATTTGAGCACAATGGGGATGCTGAAAAGGATTACTTATCCAACAGGTGGCTATAGCATTATCAACTACGAACAGAATTCATGCAGTAAGTATATGTCTGATGACAAGCAGAGCGTAATCAGTTTGTCGGAGGACTTACCAGTTGGAGGATTAAGAATTAAAAGTATAGAGAATTATGATAATAATGTTCTAATAAGCAGGAAGAGCTATTCGTATGATTATCCCGACACTCATCTCTCAAGTGGAGAACTGTACACTATACCTAATACACATTATGAATGGGATGATCATGATTACGTATATGAAATGGATGTAGCTTGCTCTGTTATCCCCTTGTCGAATTCCTTTGCCCCAACATTAGGCTACTCGTATGTGACAGAAACAGAAATGGATGGTTCTTCGACAACTTATACATATACAAATTTCTCTACAGAAAAAGACTTAAGCTATGATTTCTCACGCTTTAGTACGATAACCCCATTTGATGAAAATAGTAGCAGACAGTACATGTGTGGTAAGTTGTTGTCAGAAACGAAAGTTGATGCCCAAGGCAATCCACTATTTCAGAAACACTGCACTTATGCATCTGATAGTGAATACAACGCTACAAACTATGTAACAACAACGTGCTACAGCCTGCATGACATTTTTGGCAATGTCGGGAGCAAATACAAATTGTTCTATTTTAAAACAGGTTTGAAGAGTGAGGTTTCGAGCACGAAGTATGGTAACTCCTGGGTTACAGACAGTGTCACTTACGATAGAAGATACCACACGCTTTCTGTCAACGGCACGAACGGGCAGACTCATGATGTGGATGTCTGTAAGACAATGAGTGAAACGGTCAAAAGAGGCGATAACACACTTAGGGTTGAATACAGTTATCCATTTCAGGAATCAGGCGTACAAAGCAACCTTGTATCCCAATTCTGTCTACCTGTTACTGGTGTCAAAAGATATCTTGATGGTGTTTTGATTGATGGAGCAAAAACTATTTATCAAGAAATTGGCAATACGATTGTTCCAAAATATGAATATCAGCATAAATCAGACTCCAGCATATATGAAAAAACTATAACTTATCACTCATACACTCCGACTTTTAAACCAGAGATTATTTATGACAGGAATTTGATACGGCATAGATATTTCTGGAATAGCCAAGACCAAATGATTGCTTCAATCAAGAATAGTCCGTATATTACAATTCCAAGAACAAGTGTTGATGCAATTATAGCTGCCAATTCCTCTTCTGTATTTGCATCCAAGCCTATCGATACCAACTTGTACGAATATGATGACCAAGGCAGGGTTTCAAGAATCGTGAATGGTAACGGAAAATCAACCTACTACGGATACGATTCGTTTGACAGATTGGAATCCATTTACGATACAAATCAAAGGAAGGTGAAGTCGTTTGATTACTATTATCATCACAATTCAGGCGTAGTGAACTTATATACATTGCAGGATGCTGGTATTGACGATTACGGTGTGAACAACAATGTTCTTCACTTAACCTATCATTTGCCTTACGAATTTGAACAGGCGGAATTGAAGATATTTTATGTTCTCGGCAGTATAATTAAATATAGTACATCTTTACCAGAAGAACCTTCCCCTAACAGCATTCAAATTCCATTGACATACGGAAGTGGACCATTTAAAGTATGCCTGTATGTGGACGGAATAAAAAGAGATGAAGTAAGATATGATATTCCAAATTTTTGATATGATGAAAAAACAACTAAAAAATATTGAAAAATGAGATTAAAAATATATATTTGCAGCTTAATATTAATTTTCTTATCATTGATACTTGATATTCAAGCCCAGTCGCAAGATTATAGTTATATTGAAACAAATACTATGCTTGATTCTACTGAAACGAAAACCGTTAAGTCCAGACAATACTATGATGGACTTGGCAGACCAGACCTCCTCCTGACAGGTGGTCTGAATACAAGCGGAACGTATGTGTGTTCAATGACTGAGTATGATTCCTTAGGGCGAGAATCAAAACAATGGCTACCAGCAGCAGGAACATCATACATATATTATGCAAACAAGTCTTCTTTGGCATCCTACTCTCAAGCCACTTTCAATGACCAGCATGCCTTCAGCGAGGTGGAGTATGATGCCTTGGGGCGAACCGTTTTCAGGAGCACTGCTGGCGATGCATGGTATCAAGAGGGCAAGGGAATGAGAACAGACTATATAACCAATGCCCAGAATTCAGTCAGAAGATACAGTCTAAATCCATCGGGCGCACTTGTCAGCTCACCTGTTGAATACTATCCAGCCAACACCTTGACAGGAGAAAGAGTAACGGACGAGGAAGGACATACGTTGGAAATATATAAGGACCTTCTTGGAAATGTCGTCCTTGAGCGGCGGGATGGAGACAAGGACACCTATTACGTGTATGAAAAAGGGATGCTTAGGGTTGTAGTTCCTCCTCTTTACAAGACCAATCCGTCAGCAGACCTTCTGTATCAGTACAAGTATGACGCATTGGGACGTTGTGTAGAAAAGATATTGCCTGGTTGCACTCCCATCAGCTTTACCTATGATAAATTGGGACGTCTTGCCTTCATGCAGGATGGAAGGATGGTGGATGAAGGGGCATACCGTTTCTATCTATATGATGAGCTAAGCAGACTTGTCGTGCAGGGTACATGCTCCAGTCTGCCTGCCAATATTTCATCCCTACCCGCCAATGTGGGCTATGAGTTTGGTAGCGCCTACGTGGAAAACACCGGATACAAAGTGAAGACAGGCTATAATCCTACCAATGCACATATTGAAATCGTAAACTACTACGACAGTTACGATTTTCTTTCTAATTCATCCGTTAGCACCTATATCGGCTCTGCCGACCTCAGCAACAGCAACCATGCCAACGCCACTTCACTGCTCACGGGGCAGATAGTGTCCTCTTCCGATGGTAATTACCTCTGTGCCGCCTTTTATTATGATGAGAAAGGTAATGTCATCGAGAGGAAGGAAACCCTTTTGAATGGAGCAGTACTGAGTACCGCCACAAGCTATTCCTTCACGGACAAGCCACTCGTCTCCACCATGACACTCACACGTAAGGGAGTGACCCGAACGGTGAATCAGACCAATGTGTATGATCTGAATAGCGATAGGCTGGTTTTACAGCAGCATAAGTATGGAACAAAGCCTACTGTCAGCACTGCTATATTTACTTACAACGACCTTGGGCAGATTCAGACTTTGTCCCAGCACAACGGTGCGTTGTCCACATCCTATTCATACGATGTGCATGGCTGGCTCACGGACATCAGCAGCGTTGTCAGCGGAACGGGAACCCCACTGTTCCAGGAGAAACTGAAATATGTGGATGCAACCCGGGGCATGGGCTACAATGGCAACATCAGTG
>Ga0310691_10004008_pt1 | contig 16949 bp, 11 predicted proteins | sample 176DNAGHGlowgp2_FD_203887 | JGI IMG/M metagenome (GOLD analysis project Ga0310691, IMG submission 203887) | Sheep rumen microbial communities from Palmerston North, Manawatu-Wanganui, New Zealand - 1766 DNA GHGlow gp2 (v2) (version 2) | ecosystem: Host-associated > Mammals > Digestive system >...
AACCTCTTCCGCTATCAGCAGGACTTCCTCGATGTGTATGAGGATATCCGCCGAAGAGGGGTGTTGCCCATCCTTTGCGGAGGCACGGGGTTGTATATCGAGGCGGTGTTGAAAGGTTATCATCTGTCGCCTGTTCCTCAGAATGAAGCTTTGCGAAAGCAATTGGAAACCAAGTCTTTAGAAGAATTGACTCAAATGCTGGTTGAACTTAAAAAGAAGACCGGTTCCAACATGCACAACCATACCGACGTGGATACTGCGCAACGCGCCATTCGAGCGATTGAGATTGAAACTTACAACCTGCACAACCCCATGCCGGAGCGCGTGTGTCCACCCATCGACTCGTTGATTATCGGGGTGAATATCGACCGTGAGGAACGTCGTCGGAAGATTACCGCCCGCCTGAAGCAACGCCTTGCCGACGGAATGGTAGAAGAGATACGCGGCTTGCTCGACAGGGGCATTCCCGCAGAAGACCTGATCTATTATGGATTGGAATATAAATATGTGACAGAATATGTGACGGGCAAACTCTCCTACGACGAGATGTTCCGTCAGTTGGAAATCGCCATCCACCAGTTTGCCAAGCGGCAGATGACGTGGTTCCGAGGCATGGAGCGTCGCGGTTTCCAAATCCATTGGATAGATGCGATGCTGCCGATGGAAGAAAAAGTAAAAAGAATTATAGAGGCTTAAATAGTCGGAGGCTTCAAGAAAAGAAATATACGAACCGTTATGGACACATCAAATCGTTGGGGCATTTTGTATTGCCCGAAAGGTGGGATTATCAATAATCCGAAAAAGCGTTGGGAACGTATCGAGGCAGCGTTGCGCGATTGCCGTGTGGATTACGACTTCGTGCAATGTGAGCACACCAGCGGCGTAGAGCGACTGGTGAAGATGATGATTAACAACGGATATAAGACAATTGTCATCGCCGGCGGCGACTCTGCGCTGAACGATGCCGTCAACTGTCTGATGCAGGTAGATCAACAGACGCGCAATCAGATTACGCTGGGTGTCATTCCCAATGGTATGATGAACGATTTTGCCCATTACTGGGGCTTCAAGGAGGGTGAGGTAGAGCAGACCGTAGCCTGGTTGAAGAAGCGTCGTGTGCGCAAGATAGACCTCGGCTGTATCCGCTATGCCAATAAGAAAGGTGAGAACTGTCATCGCTACTTCCTGAACTGTGTGAATGTGGGGTTGGTGGCAGCCATTATGAACCTGCGCCGTCAGACGCGACATATTCTGGGTTCGCGCACCTTGTCGTTCATCTTCTCATTTATCCTGATGATTTTCCAGCGGTTGGATTATCGCATGCATCTGAAAATCAACAGCGACGAAGTAAAGCGCAAGGTGATGACCGTTTGTGTGGGCAACGCTTCCGGCTATGGTCAGACGCCTAATGCCAATCCGTACAACGGACTGTTGGACGTGTCGTTGGTTTATCATCCAGAGATGACCCAGTTGTTTGAAGGCTTCTATCTGTTCCTCAAAGGAAAATTTCTCAACCATAAGAGTGTGCATCCCTACCGTACCCGTGAGGTGGAGTTTCTCGAAGCAGAGCGTGCAATGGTAGGTGTCGATGGCCGTCTGATGAGTGGTGCTCCTGTCGGCAAGTTCCGCGTGACGGTAGAACCGGAGGTGCTGAACTTCTTGATTCCGTCGTAGAAGACCCCCCACTATCTCCCCCGAGGGGGGAGGATATTGTAAAATTATGTAGTTTTTTCTTGAAAAAATAAGAAAAAACGGCGTTTTGATAAAAAACAGACAACAAAATTTTGTCGTCTGTTTTTTTATTTGTACTTTTGGAGGGTCAAGTGTAAATCTTGCAAAACCCTTGAACAATCAACAAGTAAAAAAACCAAATAATTGTAAACCTTAAAAACAGTATGAGTTATCTACGATTCGAGAAGGCTCTGATGACTAATCTTCAGGAGTCCTTGCCTAAGGAGTTGCTTCGTACCAACCGTTCCGGAGCTTACTCTTGCTCAACGATTGTAGACTGCAACATCAGAAAGTATCATGGTTTGCTGGTCGTTCCCGTTCCTGAGCTGGACGACGAAAACCACGTGCTGCTGAGTTCGTTTGACGTGACCGTCATCCAGCATGGTGCAGAATTCAATCTTGGACTCCACAAGTATCAGGGCAACAACTACAGTCCTAATGGTCACAAGTACATCCGAGAGTTTGACTGTGACAAAGTACCCACAACCCTTTACCGAGTAGGTGGTGTTGTTTTGAAGAAGGAAATTCTTTTCCAACATTATGAAGACCGCTTATTGATCCGTTACACGCTGGTCGATGCCCATTCGGCAACAACCTTGCGTTTCCGTCCGTTCCTGGCGTTCCGCAGCGTTCGTCAGTTCACCCATGAGAATTCTACGGCAAGCCGTGAATATCAGGCAGTTGACAACGGTATCAAGACCTGTATGTATGCCGGTTATCCCGACCTCTACATGCAATTCTCCAAGAAAAACGAGTTTATCTTCCAGCCCGACTGGTATCGTGGCGTGGAATATCCGAAGGAGCAGGAGCGCGGCTATGCTTCCAATGAAGATTTATATGTACCCGGCTACTTCGAGTTGAAAATCAAGAAGGGCGAGAGTGTCGTCTTCGCCGCTTCCACTTCAGAAATCAAGACGAGCGGTTTGAAGAAACTCTTCGACGAGGAGGTGAGCCAGCGCAATCCGCGCGACACCTTCTTCCATTGTCTGGTCAATGCCGCCCATCAGTTCCATATCCGCACGAAGAAAGACGAGCGCTATCTGCTGGCAGGCTATCCTTGGTTCAAGTGCCGTGCCCGCGACACCTTTATTGCGCTGCCCGGTCTGACGCTCTCCATCGAGGAGCAAGACTACTTCGAGCTGGTGATGCAGACGGCAGAAAAAGAACTCCGCCAGTTTATGGAAGGCAAGCCCAAGACGGGCAAGATATACGAGATGGAGCAGCCCGATGTGCCGATGTGGTGTATCTGGGCCATCCAGCAGTATGCGAAAGAAGCCGGCAAGGAGCGTTGTCTGAAGTTGTACGGCAAGCTCGTGCTCGATATCATCGACTACCTGAAAGCCGGCAAGCATCCGAATCTGACGGTAGAAGAGAACGGACTCGTTCGCACGGAAGGTCGCGACAAAGCTGTTACGTGGATGAACTCCACCGCCAATGGTCGTCCTGTTGTGCCCCGTACCGGATTTATTGTTGAGTTCAACGCTTTGTGGTACAATGCCTTGAAGTTTGCTGCCAATATCGCTGCCGAGTTGAACAAGTCGAAGGTAGCCGAGGATTTGGAGAAACGTGCTGAACTGGCAGGTGCCTCGTTCGTTGATACCTTCCTGAACGAATACGGTTATCTCTACGACTATGTCGATGGCAATATGATCGACTGGAGTGTTCGTCCTAACATGATTTTCGCCGTTGCCTTCGACTATTCACCATTGAACCAGCAGCAGAAGAAGAGTGTGCTCGATATCTGTACACGCGAACTGCTGACACCGAAGGGTTTGCGCTCGCTCTCACCGAAGAGTGGCGGCTACAATCCGATGTATGTCGGTCCGCAGACCCAGCGCGACTATGCTTACCATCAGGGAACGGCCTGGCCTTGGTTGGGCGGATTCTATATGGAAGCCTGTCTGAAACTCTACAAACGTACACGCCTGAGCTTCATCGAACGCCACCTGGTGGGCTATGAAGACGAGATGAACTACCATTGCTTGGGAACCATCAGCGAACTGTTCGACGGCAACCCGCCGTTCCATGGACGTGGTGGCATGTCGTTTGCGATGAATGTAGGTGAGGTGCTTCGTACCCTCGAACTGCTTGAGAAATATAAATATTAAATAAGGAGGAACTGCGAATGAAAGTATTAATGTTTGGATGGGAGTATCCTCCTCATGTATTTGGTGGACTCGCCACAGCCAATTACGGTATTTCAGAAGGCTTGAAGGCCCAGGGCGACATCGACATCACGCTGTGTCTGCCGCATCCCTTTGGTGATGAAGAGCAGCATGCAGCCCGTATCATTGCCATGAATGCGGTGCCTATCGCCTGGCGCGATGTTGACCGCGACTATGTGCAGCAACGTGTGGGCAATATCATGAACCCCGACCTCTACTTCAAACTCCGCGACCATATCTATGCCGACTTCAACTATATGAACGTCAACGACCTGGGATGTATGGAGTTTGCCGGAGGCTATCCGGGCAACCTGCACGAAGAAATCAACAACTATTCAGTTATCGCCGGTGTGGTGGCACGAACGGAAGAGTTCGACATCATCCACGCCCACGACTGGCTGACCTATCCTGCCGGCATCCACGCCAAGCATGTCAGCGGCAAGCCCCTTTGCATCCACGTGCATGCTACCGACTTCGACCGCTCTCGTGGAAAGGTGAACCCAACGGTCTATAGCATCGAGAAAGACGGTATGGACAATGCCGACTGCATCATGTGTGTGTCTGAGCTGACCCGTCAGACGGTCATCAACCACTACCACCAAGACCCGCGCAAGTGCTTCACCGTGCACAATGCCGTTTATCCCCTGAGACAGGAACTGCAGGATATCCCGCGTCCCGACCATACAGGCAAGGAAAAGGTGGTGACCTTCCTCGGTCGTATCACCATGCAGAAGGGACCGGAGTACTTCGTCGAGGCAGCCAATATGGTGCTCCACCGCACCCGCAACGTGCGTTTCTGCTTCGCCGGTAGTGGCGATATGATGGACCAGATGATCTACCTGGCAGCCGAACGCGGTATTGCCGACCGTTTCCACTTCCCCGGATTCATGCGCGGCAAGCAGGTATATGAATGTCTGAAAGACTCCGATGTCTATGTCATGCCGTCGGTCAGCGAACCGTTCGGTATCTCTCCGCTGGAGGCTATGCAATGTGGAACGCCGACAATCATCTCCAAGCAGAGTGGTTGCGCCGAAATCCTGACCAACTGTATCAAGGTTGACTACTGGGACATCCACGCCTTGGCCGATGCCATGTATTCCATCTGTCACAACGAAAGCCTCTTCCGCTATCTCCAGGAGGAAGGAAAGAAAGAGGTTGACCAGATTACCTGGGTGAAGGTAGGTGCATGGATACGTGAACTCTATATGAGAACGATGGGGTGGATTTGAAAGGCCTACCCCCTAACCTCTTCCAAAGGAAGGGGAGAGATAAAAGATACGTAATATTATTTATAAGTTTAACAATTAAAAAATGGAGACCCAGAACCCTTAGCAAGAGTAACCGGAAAAACTCCCCTCCTTTTGGGAGGGGCTGGGGGTGGGCTTTAATTTATGAAAACAATTTGCTTATATTTTGAAATACATCAGATTATTCATCTGAAGCGTTACCGTTTCTTCGATATCGGTACCGACCATTATTACTATGATGACTACGAGAACGAGCGTAGCATTAGTGACATTGCCGAGCGTTCCTATATGCCCGCGCTGAACACCCTGCAGCAAATGATCAAAGAGAACGGCAAATACTTCAAGGTAGCCTTCTCGCTCTCAGGTGTGGGTATGGAGCAGTTGGAGTTCCATGCACCCCAGGTGCTGAACAAACTGCAGGAACTCAACGAGACGGGCTGCGTGGAATTCCTTGCCGAACCCTACAGCCACGGACTCTCTTCATTGGTCAACGAGGAAGCCTTCTCTGCTGATGTACAGAAGCAGGTAAGGAAAATCAAGGAGTTCTTCGGACAGGAGCCGAAGGTGCTGCGCAACTCATCCTTGATCTATAGCGACGATATCGGTCTGCAGGCATCACAGATGGGCTTCAAGGGAATGCTCACCGAAGGTGCCAAGCACGTGCTCGGATGGAAGTCGCCACACTATGTCTATAACTGCGCGATGGCCCCCAACCTGAAGCTGTTGCTGCGCGATGTCACCCTGAGCGACGACATCTCCCTGCGCTTCAACAACAGCGAGTGGGAAGGCTATCCACTCTTCGCCGATACCTATGTCGATCAGATTGCCAACCTGCCCGAAGAAGAGCAGATTATCAACATCTTCATGGAGCTGTCAGCACTGGGTATCGCACAGCCGCTGTCGAGCAACATCCTCGACTTCCTGCATGCCATCCCCGCATGTGCAAAGGCGAAGGGCATCACCTTCTCTACACCAACCGAAATCTGTCAGAAGATGAAGAGCGTGGGCAACCTCGACGTACCCGACACCCTCTCATGGGTTGACGAAGAGCGCGACGTCAGCTGCTGGCTCGGTAACCCCATGCAGCGCGAAGCCTTCAACAAGCTCTACAGCATCGCCGACCGTGTGCGCATCGCCAACGACCCGCGCATCAATCAGGACTGGGACTATCTGCAGGCATCCAACAACTTCCGCTTCATGACCACCAAACCGTCAAACGTAGGTCTCGACCGCGGTATCTACAGCAGTCCTTTCGATGCCTTTACCAACTACATGAATATCCTGGGCGACTTCATGAGCCGCGTGCAGAGCCTCTATCCAGAGGAAATCGACAACGAGGAACTCAACTCTCTGCTCACCACCATCCGCAACCAGGGTGAGGAAATCGAGCAGAAAGACAAGGAAATCGAGCGCCTGCAGGCAAAGGTGGAGAAGATGGAAACGGAAAGTGACAAGCTCCGTGCACAACTCGAAAAGCCGAAGGCTGCTGCCAAGAAACCTGCTGCCAAGAAACCTGCCGCCAAGAAGGCTGAACCGAAAGCAGAACCGAAGGCAGAAACGAAAGAATGAACTTAAGTGATTAATAAAAAGAGACCATAAGTTCTCATAGCGCTGCGTGAAGCAGCCAAGTTTCATTAAATTATTTTTTTGGTTAATAAAAAAAAAGAAAGGCGTCCGTGAGGACACCTTTCTTTCATTTAGGCTTAAGGCTCTGGGTCTTCTTCCTCAGGCTTGTCGTAGCTCTCGTACTCAGCCACCTGGACACCGCTGAGGAAGGTCTTCACGCGGGTGCCGTCGGCACTCTTCTTCACCTCCGGCTGGAAGAGCACATGCAGACCCGTCACGTTCTTAGACACGGTGAACAGCTTGGCACTCTCGGCACCCTTCGTGTTCAAACCAATCTTGAAACTGCCGAAGCCTTCGAGCTTCACCTTGTGGCCAGCCTGCAACTCGTCCTGCATCACCTCGACCAGCTCGGTGAGCACGGCCATCACGTCAGAGCGCTTCACCGTACAGTTGCGCTGGATACGCTGAGCCAGCGTGTTCAACCCCGTCTCGCCAGTCATCTTGGCTCGACCATACCACATCCCACGCGTAGTGGAATTCTTTCTGTTGTCCTGATACAAAGTATAACGTACCATAATGTCAAAAAGTTTATAAATTGTTTTGTTATCCTGTGGCGAACTGCATCGGGTCGCCATATCCCGCTTGTTATCCTGTATTTCTTACGCTACAAAGGTACAAAAAATATCTGATTCCTCCAAATATTTTTAGCAAAAAGTTTCAATAAAAATCCCATTCCCCCTCCTTCAGGAGGGGGGCAGGGGGAGGCTCTTTATGAGGGGGGCAGGGGGAGGCCAAAAAAAGGCCACCCCATTGGGCAGCCTTTGTCGTTTTACAGGTTGTGCTTGTTACTTCAACTCAGACTTTCCAGGGGTATAACTTCCGGAATATTCCAATTCGAAGGTATGAGAACAACTTTTTCCAGGGTTAATTTCTTGAGTTGCCGTATTATATGAATTACCATCTTTGATGGCCTTGCCTTTTGCCACGATTTTCACGGTGTTGCCGGAAACAGAAACTCGCAAGGTGCTGCCCTGTGCAAAGCTTTCGTCGCCATAAGCATAAGTGGATGCGATGCTTGCTGTAACAGGTGATTTTTGGCTGATACGCTGATCCTTTGTCAGGTCGAGCACCTTATCCACAGAAGCCGTCGGAATACTCAGTCGGATTTTCCTTCCACCTGCTTGAACCATGATGGAATAGTAATCAACATCATAAGCAGATAACTTTTCAATTATAACTTCGTCGATAGCAAATTCCGCACCGTTGTCTTTGAAGGTCTGGCTGAATTTAGCAGGCCAATCGCTGCCACCCTTATCATCATCGTCGTCACCACATGCGGTCAGCGACACGCACATCATACTTACTGCCACTATAGCCAACAATGTCAGCATCAGGCTCTTCAATTTCAGGTTCTTCATTTTGTTATGGTTTTAAGTGAATAAATAATATGATTATAAGTTACTCATTTCATGGTTTCAAGATTCTCATCTCAAGTTCATTTTGCAAATATACACGTTTTTTAACTTTCCACCAAATTTTTCAAATACTTTTTCACTTAAACTATCAAGAAACTGATAAACGACGTGATAGAACAATTGAGGACATAACCTTGTGGGCTATGTCCTCGTATGGTGGTCAGAAAGGTCCAGCTTGAAATATTGCTCCGAAAGCAGTTCGTTTCGCGCCCTCTGACGAAATTCTGACAATGCAAAGATAGACATAATAATTGAAACTTCCAAATTTTTCCTCCAAAAACTTTTTGTTCTCGTTTTTTCTATATCTTTGCGACTGCGTCGCGAAGATACTTGCGTTCGACAACCAACGGTCTCTGTTCGCGAAGCGAGGGAAAGAAATAAAAGAAAAAAAATGCCTTTTTTCTTTGTATTATCTTCGACTTTCACTATCTTTGTCGCGGAAACTTATTATTAACTAAAAACAAATATCAGTATGAAACAATTCATGAAACTCGGCAGCCTGCTGACAATGGTCATGCTGCTGGCAATGGGAACGATGGTAACATCATGTGGTGATGACGACGACGAAGGCGGCGGCAGCCAAACCATCAACAAAGTTGTGCTCAACGGCAAGGAGCTGGCAATCAGCAAAGTTGAGTATAACCCGAATGACCTTGAAAACGGCAACTATAATCTTTGGTTGTTCTTTACTGATGGGACTGGATTAAATTTCCAGCTTTCAGGTGTGTATGACAACCAGCCCATAGACATGACAAAGACCGATCCTGAAGAATGGTACTGGATTTTTAATTATCTGAATAATTATAATATTCCCATTCTTTATAGCGATGGTGATGCTACAACACCTCACCCGTGCGATGCCGGCAGCACGATGAAGGTACGCTGCCTGAACAAAACGACGGGCGAATTCGAGGTTACATTCAAGGTTATAAAAAATGATATTGCCATGAATGGCTACTACAAAGGAACGTTTACGCCTTATGTGCCGAAATAACCCTCACTTGATGTAATACAAAACCCTCCTTCTTCGGAGGGTTTTTTGTTTCCTGATGCTCCGTCTTCTTATTTTTTCAGTTAAGATTTGGAGGTTGTTTGTTTTTTTTAGTACCTTTGCGATGAAAATCTAACGACAACTCAAACAACCATAGCAATCACTATGAAGCTGAAAACGATATCCATACCGCTTCTCGCCTTACTCCTTACAACTGTTCTGCTATGTTTCAACTGGCTTGAGACATCGGCACAAGCTAACAGTTTCAAACAGAGTTTTACCGTGCGTGAAGGTCTGCCCGCCAACAGTATCACAGCGGTGAAGCAAGATCCGACAGGACTGATATGGGTGGCTACATGGAACGGACTTTGCTGCTACGACGGCTATCAGTTTACCAACCTGCGCGGCGAACCGTGGGGTAACGACAATGCGTTATCGACTTACCGCATATCGAGCATCCATCCCGATTCGAATGGGAATATCTGGGTGAAGACTTACGACAACGGGTTGTATCTTCTTGATACTGAACAATGTAAGTATCATAATGTGAAGTTGATGTTGACGGAAAAATTCGGCATCGACATCGCTATCAGAAACATCTACACACTACCCAACGGGCATACTTGGATAGCTGATGAAGAGGGTCTGCTCAGTTTGCGTATCGACGACAAACAGCCGCTCAATATTGACAACTACGAGGTGTGGGGAAAGAAAGGAAAGGCGCTCAAAGGCTCTTTGATTCATAAGGTGTCGGTGGATGCAAAAGGCCATGAGTGGGTCATTACCGACAAGGGAATGATGCGCTACGGCACGAACGAATTCAGAAGCGGGGATTTCACTTCGCTCAATATGGAAAAGGAAACGGGGACGGCGCAAACACAACAGTATATCGCCGACAACGCCATCGGCAAGCACTTCATCGACCAACAGGGGAATATATGGTACTGGTCGTCGATGGGGTTGACGCTTGTGCGTTTCTATCACAACCCGCTGCAGCAAACCTTCATCGAGGAAGGTATGCAAGTGCGTTCGCTCCTTGCCAGACACGACGGAACAGTATGGGCAGGAGGATATAATGGCAGTCTGGTGGTGATGGACGAACCCCCTCATCCAATAACAACCCTCAACACCCAGCGCATCTATGCGCTCTTCGAAGACCGTGAGCATCGGATATGGGTGGGCACTAAAGGCAACGGCCTGTTTGTGATTTCTCCTGACGGCAAATCCATCGCCCACTACCAGCACGACGATGCAGACAAATACTCGTTGTCGGCAGATGAAATCTACGACATCGACCAAGACGGCAAGGGAAATATCTGGATAGCATCCTATGGGGGCGGAGTGAACGTGGTGGCGGCCAGCCATCTTCCTGACGGCGACGCTCAGGTGCGGTTCCTCCATCATGGTAATGAGCTGAAGGGTTATCCCAAGGATGGATTCGAGAAGGTGCGCCGCATCACCCATACCAGCAACGGCATCATCCTGGCAGCTACAACAGAAGGACTCCTTACCATTGATGGCAACCAGGGCAACCTTTCGGAAGGCAAGGGTGTGACCTTCTTCACCACTTGTCATGAGGCAGAAGACACAACTTCGCTGCAGACCAACGATGTGATGCAGGTGCTGGTGACACGCAACCAGGAAATCTATGTGACCACGATGGGCGGCGGCATCCAGAAAATCGTGTCAGACAATCTGTTGCAGAACCACTTGAAACTGCAGTCGGCAGCGGGTATGAACGAAGGGTCGGGCAATGCGCTGTCGATGACGGAAGACCTGCAAGGCAACATCTGGATTACGCGTGAGTCGGAAATCAACCGGTACAACCGCAAGACGGGACTGCTTGAACGCTTTGAACCCCTCACCACCGACAAACCCGTCATCATGACGGAGGCCAAAACCATCATCGATGCACATGGCGCTTTATGGGTGGCCACAAACGATGGCATCATCACCTTCAAGCCGGAGGAGATGAAGAAGAGTGTCTTTAAACCCAATATCATCTTCACCAGTTTGCAATACCAGGGCGAACAGCAACAGCAACCGCTGATCCATTGTCGTCAACTCAATATCGAGAAACCCAGCCAGCGCAATCTGACCATCAATTTCGCCGCATTAGACTACAACGACAACTATCTGATACGCTATGCCTACCGGATTGACGACGGCGACTGGAGCGAAATAGGCAGCAATTCGCGCATCACCTTCAACCAGCTGCCGCCAGGACAACACTCGCTGGTGGTCAAGAGTACCAATGCCGACGGAATATGGGTGGACAACGAAACGGAACTCATCATCAACGTGGAACCGACATTCCTGGAAAGAACATCGGTCAGACTGTTCCTGCTCCTGCTGGTTATCGGTCTTGCTACGTGGGCCGTGATGACTTATCTGCGCCATCGCCAGAACGTTCGCCAGCGTGAACAGCGACTCGAACACGTATTGCGACAGTATAGTGAACTGCAGGAGAAACTGATTATAGCGAATGCTAACGCTAACCTTAACGCTAACGATAACGCTAACGCTAACCTTAACGCTAACGCTAACCTTAACCTTAACGATAACCAAAACGAAACTGCTGCGATTCCATCGGATGGGACTCAGAGCGGATTCCTCTACAAACTCGATGAGCCGGAGATTGTAAACCCCGACGAGGAGATGATGGACAAGCTGATGAAATTCATCGAACAGCACATCAGCGATGAAAACCTGAAGATAGACGATATGGCTGATGCCGTCAGCCTCGGTCGTTCGGTATTCTACGGGAAAATCAAGAGTCTCGTCGGTGTGTCACCATCCGACTTCCTCAGACAAATCCGCATGGAGCGTGCCCAGCAGCTCATCATCAAGAGCAAATACTCCTTCTCAGAGATTGCCTATGCCTGCGGCTTCTCCGACCCGAAGTATTTCAGCAAGTGCTTCAAGAAAGAAACCGGCATGACTCCTTCTGCCTATCGGCAGCAGCGAGAGCAAAGCTAACTTGCTTAAGCACACAAAAAAAGGACACCACGCGGTGTCCTTTTTGCTTGCTTAATGAAGAATTAGTATTCGTCTTCGAAATCATCGAAGTCATCAAATTCCTCTTCGTTGACTTTTTCAACAACGTCTTCTTCCATCTCCCATCCGAAGAAGTTCCTGGCGTCGGCAGTCTTACCGCTTCCACTACCAGTACCCACTTCTAATCCTTCGAGACCTGTTGTTCCAACTGATCCGGCCAGAAGCATGCTCTGCTCTTTCAACGCAATCATCAGCGTTTCCGGTTTCATATATATTTTCTTCATATAATCATTTTTTTAGTAACTTCTTACCATTCACAATATATACACCTTTCTGCGTAGGCTTTCCGCTCAACTTTCTGCCATCAAGCGTATAGTAACTACTTCCTTCCGTTGTAGAGAGGGGCTGGGAGGATGGTCGGTTGATTCCCGTTGTCTCGCCGTCGATGACAAAGTTGATGTCGCGTGCAGCCGCTCCGCCCGTAAAGGTAAAGTATGCGCGGAAAGGAGCGATGGTGTTCGTATCGTCAGTTGCCTGCCACAACTTGTTGCTGTTGAAGAAATAACTGTCTTGAGGAATAATTCCGTTGGTATAGGTTCCTACGAAGTCCCAGTTGGCAACATGCTGCGTCGGAGCCTCTTTTGAAGGTTGAAGGGTTGAAGGTTGAATGCTGATTGCTGCTGCGGTGAAGGCTGAAGCCACCTTGATGGCGTATGGCTGGTTGGCCTTCATCTTGCTGTCGGTCAGCGTGGTGGTGAAGTTTATTTGGGTAGCCGTACCGTCTGTCAATTCGGCAACTATGGCATCAGCACCGAATACCGTCTCGATGTCACTTGCCGCAATATCAAACGGCAGCACGATGGTGCTCCACTTGTTGGCTGAAATGTTGCGTTTGAAGACAACACCCGTCGAGGCAGCACCCAGTCCACCCATCTCGTTGGCAGCACGTACAGCATAGACACCTTCTTCGTCTATCGCATAGCTTGTGCCTGTCACATGGGTCAGATATTCGCCATTCTTGAAAATGACATAACAGCGGGCATCGTCAACGGTTGTCCAACTCAGGTTGCCGTCACTCAGGCTAACCGTAGGAGCTGCCACCTCGATGGTATAATCGGTAGGCAACCAGGAGTCGGTACCGCCCAGTACGTTCTCAACGGTAAATTTCTGAGCTTCTTCATCAGTCAGCACGGGTGTATAGTGATTGGTAGATGACGGCGAATTGCCACGAACACTCAGGTCGATAGCGTCGCCGTTGCTATCCATAGAGTTGTACTCATAGAAATGAGTCACCAGATTGCTCATATTCGTCCATCCGTTATCGCTGGGCAGTACCTCCATCGTGGTGTTCAAGTAGTAGGTGCGCGGCTCGTTCTGCCAGGGACGACCGAGCGAGTAGTTCTTTTCTGCTAGCATGGTCTCGCCCTCTCTTGCCTTGATGGTGCAGCCTTGGAACACATAGCCCCACTTGGTGTCGGCTGTGGTGTTAGGTGCTACGATCACGTCACTCTTACCCTCTGGACGATAAACAAGGATGAGGTTGTTTTCTTTGAAGAAGATGTCGCCACCGCCGCAGATGAAGTCAACAGTACCATAGATGTCGCAACCCTCCAGATAGGTGCGCTTACCCGTTACATAGGTATCTTGGCAGGCCTGCATTGCCACATTCTTCAGGATAGCCTTGTTGCCGCCCGTCACAGCCACACTCACACCTTTGTCGGCAGCGGGGTAGTCGTAGTTGTTGCGGATGGTCATATCCTGCAGATAGATGCCTGTACCATTACCGAGGTTCAGCGTTGAAGATGTGATGCCGTCGGTAGTTCCTTCGATAAGCACGCCGTCTTTGCTTTCGCCGATAAGCGATACGTTGTAGATATCGTTCCAATTGTCAATCTTCAACGATACGTTGTACTGGTAGGGACCTGTCAGCGTACCATAGGAGTAGTTGCCGTTTTTCAGGAAGACGGTCTTGCGTGCAGCATCGGCAGTTTTGTTTGATACCTTCAGGGCAGCGATGGCAGCATCCAGCTCGTCGGCGTTGCTAACTACATAGTCGTAAACAGCGGCTGCAACAGCAGGTTTGGCTTCGGTGTTCACAGCCACGCTGATGGCTTCGGTATTCGTGTTGTCGTAGCTGTCTTTGACGGCTCCAGCAGCAATTGTCATCGTGTAGTTTGTGCTATAGTCCAAACCCCAGATAGGAAAGACGAGTACGGCGCTGCCGCCTTCAGCCGTTACGGTTGTATTGTTGATAGTGGCGTTGACATCGTTCGGAATCTCACGGTCGAAAGTAAGTGTTACCACAGCGTGGTTGTTCACTACATTGACCGTCTCGGCAATCTTTTGTGGGGCTGTTCCAGGATCTGATTTTACGGTAGTCAGCTGAATCCACGTCATCGGCTGTCCGCTCTTCGGCATATTGAACAGGATGTCTGTACCTGCGGTATGGCCTTCGATGTTGACAATGATATCGTGCTTGGCACCCTCTGTTTCGTGATAGAATTTATTGTCAACAGGGATGTAAGCTGTGGCGCCTGTAGAAGTAACCGACAGCAGACGGGCATTATTGCCGGCATAGTTGTTGGAGCACTCCTTGAAGATCAACTGTTTGACAACCACATCGCTCGGCAGACTGATGGTATAGTTGTCGCCGTTCATCTTGAAATACTGGTTGTAGCCATCCAGACTCGTTGTACTCAACGTGTAGATGCCGTTGGTCCAGGAATCGTTATCGTGTGTACCTTCGTTGTTCTTGATGTTGACAGCCTCTTCGGCACCCGTAGCTGTATAAGCGTGTACATTATTCAATACGAGTGTGTAGTCGCGCTGGATGTCTGTTCCGGCGATGGCTGCATGGATGGTGTAGGTATAAGTGTTACCGCTGATAGCAGGTGTGCTGATGGTTGCAGCAGAATTGTCAATCTGTGTGGCTGTTACTACAGGTGCTGTTGTGTAGCAAGCGTCGTAGGTGGCAGCGTAAGGATTCGTGTTGATGTCGGTCAGCACGTCGATGCTTGTTCCGTTAACCTTTATATCTGTCAACGATACCTCGCCGATGCGGAAGATTTTCAGCGTGCAGGTTGTCTTTGATGCTACGGCATCAGGATTGGCGGTCAGCGTAGCTGTAGCGATGGTATAGGTGTTTAATCCTGGTGTGGGAATGGTATAGGTTCCGTCATGATTGTCGGTAACAGATACATCGTTATTGTCCGCATCTTTAGCGCTAACGACAATCGTTCCGTTGGTTGCTCCGATGGCAAAGGTTGTCGTAGCATCGTAGTTAACGGGTAGGTTGCATAGATAGTCTGTATCTGTACCAGTATCGATGGTCTGTCCGGTAATGGTGTATGCCGTAAACTCAGCTGCGGTTCCTTTGAAGGCAAAGTTGATGTTCTTATAGTTACAGATATAACTGTTGCCGTTGGAGAAAGTGAAGGTCATCGTCTTGTAACCCTCGGTAATGTTGGGAATACTGATGGTATTCTCTGTATATGATCCTGGAGCATTGGAGTCGATCGTATAATCTTGATTGTAGTCTTCTACACCTGTTGCCAAATCCACAATTTTCACGTTCATCGTACCACCCTGATTGTAGCGGTAGATATCGAGGGTCATATCGTAGGCGCCATCCATCGAGCTATAGAAAGTATAGGCTGCCGTGCCGTTGTTTTGCACATAGCCCACATTGGCACCATCATTTTCTGTTTTCGGACCGTTATAGACTCCCTTCGTCAACGTAATGCCGCCAGGAATAGCGTCTATTGTGGTATCAAAGGTCGTCTTGTTATAGATACCGATGCTGCCAAGGTTGCAGACATAGTCATTGGTGTTGCTGTTGTCAAAAGTGAACTTCAATGAATATGTCCCTGCGGGAACAACGCCCAGGTCGAAGATATGCTTGGTAGAGGGAGTCCAACTACCTGCTGTTTTCTCGATGGCCACTTCACCAGTAGTAAAGATGTCGCTGGTGCCATTGTTCAGCGTGACAGTCACCTTAGGGCTGCTATTGTTGTTATTTCCAGTGAGGAAGGTGAGCACCAGATTTTGAGGTTCTGAGACCGTTAGGCTACTGAATGTAGCAGTAGTTGGGGTGTCTGTTTTTTTAATACTGCCCAGATTACCGTTGTCGTTGTTCTTGATGGTACCTGTGGTTGTTGCCTCGCTCGTAGTGAGATATGAGCCTACAGACAATGGAATGTCTGTTGCCCACACATGACTTGTACCGCCCAGCAGCAGACTGACGAGGAGCAATGTTTTGGTTAATAAGTTTTTTGTTTTCATTTTGTTGTTTTTTATGTTACTAAATGTTTCTGACGCAAAAGTATATTAATAAAAGGTACGCGTGGTGGAATATTTAGCGCGAAAGGTGGAATAAGGCAAAAAGACGATTATTCCCCCTTTTCTGCAAATAATTCCACCTGCTTGTTCTTTAAAATAAGGTATCTTTGCAGATGAAAAGTAAAAATGCTACTTTAACTTGCAATTAAAATAAAATAACCAAAAGCAAATGAACAAGAAAACAACTACTTTAATGGCGTTGCTGCTGACCGTTGTGCTGGGAGCAGGAGCGCAAGACATCGAGAAGTATCCTTGGCTCGACAGAAGTAAGACGTTCCGCGAACGTGCTACGCTGTTGGTCAATGCGTTGACGCTCGAAGAGAAAGCCGGACAGTTTGGTTCGGTTGTTACCGATCAGGTGACACGTGATGGTGTGATTATCCTTCCTCACTACCAGTACTGGAACGAAGCGATTCACGGTTATGCCCGAATGGGTAAT
>Ga0310691_10004011_pt1 | contig 16940 bp, 10 predicted proteins | sample 176DNAGHGlowgp2_FD_203887 | JGI IMG/M metagenome (GOLD analysis project Ga0310691, IMG submission 203887) | Sheep rumen microbial communities from Palmerston North, Manawatu-Wanganui, New Zealand - 1766 DNA GHGlow gp2 (v2) (version 2) | ecosystem: Host-associated > Mammals > Digestive system >...
CATATTTTTCCCAATTATTTCATGTTGACATGATTATTCGTGGATTATCGTGAATAATCGGAATCAGCATGGCATCATTGAGTTCCTTTGCAGCCGATTCACCAAAATAGTGATAAAATATGGAAAAAGAAATTCTAACATTCAACGACCTCCCGCAGGTCGTCGCCCAGCTTCGGGATGAGGTGATGGGCATGAGAGCCATGCTGACTAGACAGCAGGCAGAGAGTAGCAAACCAGTAAAGGAGAACCGCCACAAGCCAATGACTGTGGATGAGGCCATCGAGTACACGCACATCCCCAGGGGAACGATGTACATGAAACTGGAGGACGGCACCATCCCAGCCACCAAGCCTGGCAGAAGATGGATCCTGTATCAAGATGAGCTTGACAAATGGCTGGAGACGAAGCGCAGGAATACCGTACCGATGACGGCTGACGAGCAGAACGAAGCCATCCTCGCTTCGCACAAGCGTAAACCAAACAAGTCCAGCTGGCAAACAGACCCTATTGTAGAACCTTCAAAAAGTAACGAACATGAAACCATTTGAAAGAATTCCGTTTTTAGCGAACGTGCTCATCGTAGCATGTTCACGTCCGAATGCCGAAGTAGGCAAACTGGTAAAGGCTGTCGTCACCTATGTAACCGAAGGTACAAGAACAAACCTTGATGACCTTCGCTTGCAAGCCTACTATGATTTGCTCCTACAGGACATTGACTCTATGCGAACAGCAGCAGAAGCGAAAAGCAAGAAATGTAGCGATAGTGCCAAGTGCAGAACTGCAAGGACTGCCAATTCATCTACCGTTCCTACGAAGAAAGCGAATGCAGCGAACGCAAGTACAAGTAAACCTCAAGCGATTGCTAAAACTGCCATAGCATCGTCAACATCTGATGCCACTAATGATACTGATGTCTCTGATGAATCTAAGGATTCTAACGAAAGCATTTATTTAACGGCTCCCAACAAAACAGCCATTTCCACAGATTTCAATGCAAGCGATGTCACCTCTTCCTTTGACCGATTGAAAGTCATCTACAAGAAAGTTGGTGACAACGAACCGCAAGCCTTCGGTGTATGGCAGCAACTTAGTGAAAGCGAACGGTCGGCAGCATTCGCACATACCCAGCGATTGCAAAGTGACTTAAGTTCACGTTCCTATCTCTACGTCTATCTGCGTGACAAGGAATGGACGAAGGCAACGTCACCTGTCACCCAACAAGGCGATATATCGTGACAACCTTTCAGTCTGTGTGACCTGAGTGAAGACGTTCGCCGAGAGGGATTACCGAATAATCCCATAACATAATATGGACTTTTAGATTCGCTACCCCAAGGCGTACTCCCTTAAAAAGTCCCATTATGCTCTCCGAGGGTTAGAACACCGCTGTAAAGCAGTGACGCCGCACATGGCAAGAGCCAGAAGCGACAAGCTTCTGTGAGGGAGTGACTCTCTCCCTCAACCCTCCACTCAGATTCCACCCGAGACCCGAATAACATTTATACATTAACTTCAAAACAATAAAACAAAATGAGTAAATCAAGAAACAACATTCCTCGTGCCGCCATCCATGTTGGCGCACCAGCCAAGTCCTTTTCTGCTGCGGAAGGCTACGAGCCTGAACGTCGCGGATGGGACGAGAACACCTATCGTCTGAAGAACCAGGACACAAACAACCATTACGATTTCTCACGCAAGCGTCTCAACTTTGAGATTAACAGCCAAGGCGAAATCGTACCTCTCGGTTCCAATCCCGTGCCACTTCATGAGCGTTTACAGAAACGTTTAGATGAGCTTGGCTTCAAGCCATACATGGACAAGAATAATCCCTTGGGTATCTCCGACAACAGTCCGAACTGCACCGTCGGCATCATCGTCAGTGGTGACCATGATGTACTGACCCGGCTTGCCTTCGGTGACCAGGACGTGGACTTCACCCTGCAAAAGAGTAATGCTCATGTCATATTGAAACAGGGTATCAAGGACTGGGCATTGGACACCTACCATTGGGCATGTGACCGTTGGGGAGCGGAGAACATCGTCGGCTTCGATGTCCATCTCGACGAGACCACACCTCACATCCAAATCCAGACCATTCCTGTTGCCAAGACAAAAAGCAGAGGCCGTGCATCTATCAAGTATGTGCATAAGGATGACAAGTCGAAGATACTCTCCCATAAGGAGTGGAATAAACTGCCTGAAGAAATCCGCTCGAACTTCGTAAGAACAGAAGCCGAACGGAGGGAAAAGGAAAGTGTATCGTATGCCAGTGTATGGGGCAAGGACAAATATGCTGTGAGAGATACCTACTACCAGATGCACACCGACTACTATAACAAGGTGGGACATAAGTACGGACTGGAGCGTGGTGACGACATTGCCATGCTGCCAGGTGAGGAACGGCGTGAGCGTGTCCACAAGAGTAAGGCTGTGCTGGAGGCTGAACGTCAGGCTAAGGATGCTATTGCTAGGAACCAAATGGAAAATGAGCGTCTGGAAGGCCAGAAGGAGAAGATGGCTGGTGAGGTGCAGGACATGAAGAAGCAAAAGGAAAGCCTGGAAGAGCAGAATGACAGGTTAGAGGGTGAGATACTAAACAAGGAGCACCGTAGGGAAAAACTGGAAGGCAACATCTCTCAGCTGGAAGACTATGCTGCGGCATTGGACATCAAGGAAGAATACCTCATTGTGCCGACCTTAAAGACAGACCCACTTGTAAAGGATGCTTGGGATGCCATAAAAGAAGAATTGGGTAAGCCCATCCCTGCCTTCGGTCAGAAGGAATGGAGAGAGGAACGACGCAAGGCGATTAAGGGCATCCTTACAAACATGCAGACTGCACTCATGCAAGCCAAGGATGTCCATAAGCAGGATATACTGAAACTGGGGAAGGCACTCTACAATAAAGCCATGCAGAATGTAAGAGCCATCATTGAGCAGAACAAGCAGCTGCAAAAGGAGAATGGTCGATTGACTGAAGAAAACGACATCCTTAGAAAGCGAATTGCTTCGATGGATGAGAATGCCTTCACCCGACTTCGGGACAAGAAGGATGCAGAAATCAAAGAGCTACAGGAGCGACTTGGCAAAGCTGAGTCCGAGGCCGTCCGTTCAGGCAACAAGGCATATAGCGAGCATCAGCGGGCCGAGAATGCAGAGAACCAAGTCCGGGAAATGTTGGGCATCCCTGAAATCAAGGAAATCTGGGAGAGCATACAGCAGAAAAAGGAAGCCTTCTCGAAGCAGATTGACAAATGGATTGAAGATGGCGTTGCTGCAATCAGGAATTATGCAGATGCCAAAGACAACGACTTCCAGCCAAAGCAGGGTAACGCTGTTGCATGGGGTATCATTGCTGAAGCATTCAGGTATGGCCTTGACCCAACTGACGAAAAGCAACGCAGGATGGCTGCCGCCTATCTGCTAGAGAAAGTGTCGTGGACTGGCATTACTGATTCTAAGGCTAATCTTACAGCACTTCGCACCAGGCAGCTTTGTGACGCGATGACAGTTTCAAAAGATTTGATGGCGAACTTACTCCTTGCCGTTGGCGGTAGAGGCGGTATCAGTTCAGGCGGTGGCGGTTCCAATGGTGAACTTACCAACTGGGACGGCACGAAGAAAAAGACTGGTTGGGGAATTGGATAACCCCATAGAAAACATTAGAAAGAATAAATATGATGACATCAATAAAGGTAAAGTTCAGACCATCCACGGTGGATGGCAAGGAGGGAGGTCTATATTTCCAGATTATCCACAACAGGGTTGTCCGTCAGTTGAACACTGATTATAGGGTCTTTGCTGAGGAATGGGATGCAGAGTCGGAGAGCGTTATCGTAAATGGCAACCGCTCCAACCTTCTGTTAGGTATTCAAGAACGTCTGGTATGGGATGTGGCCCGTTTGGAAAAGGTCGTCCACTCGTTGGAAACGGAACGTCGCCGTTTTACGGCTGACGATGTAATCACCATGTTCCATAAACTGACCAAGGAGTCCTCCCTCTTTACCTTTATGCATGGTGTCATAGCACAGTTGAAGCAACTGGGTAGAGTCCGAACTTCAGAGACCTATACCACCACTCTCAATAGCTTTATGGCATTCCGCGAAGAGCAGGACGTGCCTATTGATGGCATTAGTTCTGACCTGATGCTCATGTATGAAGCCTACCTGAAAGCCAGAGGTGTTCGTATGAACACCATTTCGTTTTATATGCGTAACCTTCGGGCTGTCTATAATAGAGCCGTAGAGAAAGGACTGACTCCACAGAACAATCCCTTCCGGCATGTCTATACTGGAGTAGATAAGACCGTAAAGCGAGCAATACCTATTAAGGACATCAAAGCCTTGAAGGAATTGGATTTATCCATGAAACCGTCATTGGACTTCGCCCGTGATATGTTCATGTTCAGCTTCTACACCCGAGGAATGTCCTTTGTGGATATGGCATACCTCAGAAAGACAGACCTTCAGAATGGAATCCTGACCTATCGCAGACGAAAGACAGGTCAGGAGCTGACCATCAAGTGGGAGAAGTGCATGGCTGAAATCATTGCTAAATACCCTGAAAATCAAACAGACTTTCTTCTCCCTATCATCAAAGAGCAAGGCAATGAGCGAAGGCAATATGACAATGCACTGCATCTTGTCAACTATCGCCTAAAGGAACTTTCCACAATGCTGAAACACCAAAGACCGCTCACCATGTATGTGGCTCGTCATTCATGGGCAAGTGCAGCCAAAGCGAAGAATGTGCCGTTGTCAGTTATCAGCGAAGGAATGGGACACGATTCTGAAGCAACAACACAAATATACCTCGCTTCTTTGGAAACGTCAGTAGTTGACAAGGCAAACAAGATGATATTGGGATTGCTGTAGATTGAGATTTGTTTAGCAAAATTCTCAATCTCTTTCCAAGAGACGGATATTTGGGTACAAAGGTACTTTTTTTCTTGCAAAATCCACCTTATTAAATAAGAAAAGCAACTTTTGGCATATCAATTTTTCACTTTGTTTAGCAAAAACAGGTAAAAATAGCTCCTGAAACGGTGATATAAGGGGACTTTTTGTTTCTCTACGTCTCTTGGAAAGAGACGAATGGATATTGCTCAACAAAGACCACCAAAATGCCCTGAAATGGGCGAACGATAAACAAGGGACTCTCTTGTGGTGTAAAAAAGGGCTTGGTCGCCTGTTGAGACATCACTTGGGAGCCCTTCTTTTATGTAGCAGATGTCTGGCAAAGAGAAGATAAAACAGTTCATTTCGCAAGTGAGCAGAAATAAAATCATTTTCTGCCATGAGCCGATAAGCAACCTACATTTCGTGGATGTGGGCAAAGAATTGTCTTTCGTTATCAAAGAACAAGAAGAGCCTTCCGGCTATTCAAGTGCCTGTAAGCGTATCTTTGAGCAGACATACAACGATGAGGTAATAGGATCATACCTCGCCTTATCAAACTGGATAATTCTTTTTGAGCCAGACCTGAAACTTGATTTGCGAAGTATCGTTGAATCTTTTTCTATCAACAAGTGTCTGATTTTGCTATCTAATGGCTCAATCAAGGAAAACCGTTATCTGTTGATGGATGACCCCCGCTTTGCACTTAATCTCCAAGGACTATCATTTATTGAAATATAATAGCTGAGCATATGAAATATAAAGAGCTAATATCATTTGAACCAATCAACGAGGTGGTGAAGTTCGATCAACTGTCGAATGAAGACTATCGCCATTCCCTTGTTCGCAACTTTGTTTTCTCAGAGACATACGAGAAGACATTTATACCCGCGATTTGCAAGAACCTCGACTATACTGCCAGTTACGAGACGTTTGGTATGCAAATTGTCGGTAACTATGGTACAGGTAAGTCACACTTGATGTCACTTGTGTCACTGGTAGCTGAGGATGCGACCTTACTTCCAGAGGTGAATAACGAAAGTGCCCGTAAGGTTCTCGGTAATATTGCTGGCAAGTACAAAGTTATTCGCTTCGAGTTAGGAACCGATGAAGAACTGTGGCGCGTTGTATGCTATCAGATAGACAAAGCTCTTGCAGCATGGGGCGTAGATTACAGTATTTCCAATGATAACAAGCCCGATATGTATGCCGACAAACTGCGTCGCATGATGGCACAGTTTGAAGCCAAGTTCCCTGATAAAGGGCTGATGCTTGTCATTGACGAAATGTTATCATACTTGAAATCACGTGCTAATGGCGTTAGTTTAAACCGTGACCTTAGTGTGTTGCAAGCCCTTGGTCAAACCAGTGATAAATCACGTTTCCGCATGATGTTCGGTGTGCAGGAACTGATATATAACTCACCTGAGTTTCAGTATGCTGCTGATATGCTCAACAAGGTAAATGACCGCTATAAGGACATTACCATAACCAAGCAAGACGTGCAGTTTGTGGTTCAACAACGACTGTTGAAAAAGACTGATGCCCAGCGAGATATTATTCGTCGCCACCTTTCCAAGTTTACGGAGTTCTTCACTGACATGCACGCCAAACTGGAAGATTATGTTTCGCTTTTCCCCGTTAATCCTTCGTTCTTTGAAAACTTCCAACAGATACGCATCAGCAAATCACAGCGTGAGGTACTGAAAACGTTGACGGGTAAGTTCCAAGCTATCTTTGACAAAGATATTCCTGAAACAGAACCCGGTCTAATCTGCTATGACCAGTATTGGGAAGACCTTCAGGCTCCCGAAATGCAGACTGATGCTGATGTACGCCGTGTAACAGCCATCATGCAGACCGTCCATCAGAAGATCACAGAAAACTTTACAGGTGCCCGAGCAAACAAAGCCATTTTGGCTCACCGCATTGCCAATGCTTGTGCAGTGAAGATTCTCCAAGACACATTGGAGCATACCAATGGCGTGACTGCGGAAAACCTGATTGACGGTCTTTGCTACCTCAACCCCACCATTCTCGACCGTGAAATGTTGGGCGAAGTCATCAACACCACCGCATCACAAATCGTATCGGCTACCGTCGGACAATATTTCGAGAAGAACGCCCAGAATCAGGAATACCACCTTCGTATCGAAGGAGGCGTGAACTATGAGCAGAAAATCAAGGACTATGTTTTGACGATGGCTCCTGATGCCCTTGACAGCTATTTCTTCAGCTATTTGGTGGAGAACCTGCCTATTGAGGTTGAGAAATATCGAAGGGAGTTCCCGATCTATCCTCATTCTGTAGAGTGGAAGAGTCATAAGGTTTCTCTCGATGGCTACATCTTCATGGGCAATCCAGACGAACGCAGCACCACTCAGCCAGAGCAATACTTCTACATCTACTTCATGCCTATCTTCAATAAAGAGAAAATACAGGTAGGCACCGAGCCGGACAGCGTCTATATTCGCATGGACAAAGTGAGTGACGAAATGCGTCAACTTATTTCACTCTATGCAGCATCTGAGGCTCTTATCAAGAGTGTGGACACATCGCAGAAGCGGTTTTATGAGCAGTATAGAAAAACATACGAGGACAAGTTGCGCCCTGTGTTCCAGCGTGATTTCATCCAATGTACTGAGGTATACTATCAAGGAGAGCTGCAAACCGTTAATCTGACAGGGGCTGCAGGTATGGCAAAGGAACAGATTATTAGCGAAATTGCCTCCAACATACTCGAAGAGTACTTCTGCCAGCGTCTGCCCAACTATCCAAAGTTCTCACTCCTTCGACTGCCTATCACATCAAGCAACCGCGCCACCATGATAGCAGGAGCCAAGAAGAGGATAGCAAATCCTTTACAAGCCAACCGCGATAGTGAAGCCATCCTTGCTGCACTTGGACTATTTGCCGACGGAACATTGAGTATTGAGGCATCGCAGTATGCGCAGAGCGTTAAACAGAGGCTGGAGGACAAAGGTGAAGGACAGGTGCTCAATCGGGATGAAATCCTCTACCAGTACTACGAGCAGACATGGCGCACCCGTGACTTCGAGATTGAGGCAGACTTGGAATTCCTTGTACTTTGCACGATGGTAAGCCTTGGCGAGATTGAAATCAGCCTGCCTGGAAATAAGACGATCAATGCAGCCAACATTGCTGACATTACATCTTTGCCTGAAGATATGGCCTACAACTTCTCACATGTTCGCCGTCCGAAGGGAATGAATCTGCCGCTTGTACGCGAGATATTCGTAAAGATAGAAGGCCATGACCTGACGCGCCAACTTGACAAGGATGACACCTTCACCAAACTCCTTGTGGCAGCACAGAAGAAAGCTGGGCATGCCGTTACATTGGCACAGAAGGTACGTGGAGGTATCTTCCTTGAAAATGAGGAAGTGCTTGCCCCATTCGATGGTAGCAGCCATGCCAACCGCCTTCAGGTTTTGGCTTCATTCTGTGACAAGTTACAGAACTATGGCACAAAGGCTAAAATGAGCAATCTGCCTTGGACTCTGGAACAACTTGGCCATGTCTTTGAAGCCATTCCACTGATGAATCAGCTCGATAATATGCTTCAAGTGGTAGATGAATTGCGGACCCGAATCTCTTACCTTGTACAGGCAAAGCAGTATATGACCGACCAGCAGATGGAGGCAGATGTCAATGCGGCACTTGACCGTGTGAAGGAGGTACCGTCGATGGTCAATGACGAAGATGCCCTCTCTGCTTATAAGAGTCAACTTGACTCCTTGATGGGCAAATATGCTGACTGGTATCTAGCAGAATACAACCGCTTACACATTACGGGAATGCAGGAGCAAGAAAAGCTCCGTATCATGCGCAGTACGGAGAAACAAGTATGCGATGCCATTTGTGGCAACGACCGTGGCGGTTATATCACGATTGTTCCCCAGTATCAGGACTGGAACCGACGCATGAGCCAGTTACAGGTAGCCAGTACTTCTGTTACACGCGAAGCCATTCTCAACGTGCCTTATCACGGATTCAATCCAAAGCAGTTCCAGGGCAAGTCACTACCTCAGATTGCAGACATGCGTGATGAACTGGAGCAGATTCATGAGAATATCATCAAGTCGCTTCATGAAATGGCCGAAGACCCACAATTGGCTGGTAATGCCACATCGGTGCTTGACCAAAGCGAGCAACGCCTATTTAAGCAGTTCCACGACAACCGCAATGAGAAGCCATCTGCAGAGGACGCAGCCCGTCTGATGGTTATCATCGACAAGTTGCACCGCGACATCCAAAAGGTGGATATTACGATTGATGACATTCGCCGTGCGCTCAACCATCCGATGACTCCACAGGAGGCAAAGAAAGCCTTTGGCAAGTATATTGACCTGATGACCAATGGCTATGAAAACGAAAATGTAAGAGTAATCCTGAAATAACGTAATATGAGCAAGAAAGACCAAAATATACCGCAGCCAGTCCTCTTCGATGCCGAGGAAATGGGACGTATCACTCCTGGTGATATCTGGGAGGAGAAAAACCAACCAGTCACATGTTTAGGCATACAGTTCCCAAACGATGATGCCCGCCGTGAATACTTTCGTGATGAATTGCGGAAGAAGTTGCCCGAACTACGACTCATTGAAGGCTTCCCAATCGGAAAAGACGAGGATATCATTCGTTTGTCCGATCCTCCATATTATACTGCTTGTCCCAACCCTTGGCTCAATGATTTTATTGCGCAGTGGGAAGAAGAAAAGAAACAGTTGGAGCGTGAAGGAAAACGCAAGACTGACTTTGAGGTGAAAGAACCGTATGCCTATGGAATAAAACAAGGCAAGAACAGTGCAATCTATAATGCTCATTCATATCACACAAAAGTCCCTCATGAAGTTATTATGCGCTATATTTTGCACTACACCCAACCTGGTGATATAGTGTTGGATGGATTTGCAGGAACGGGCATGACAGGAGTAGCAGCATCCGCATGTGGAAACCCTGATGCAGATGCTATCACAGAAATTGAATCTGACTTTAAAGATAATGGTTTTGATAAACCTAACTGGGGGCAAAGACGTGCTATATGTGGAGATTTAAGCCCACTTTGTTTCCACATTTCATCTAACTATAATTCAAGTGTCAATCGTTTAGAATTACAAGAGGCTGTCAATAATATCATAGGAAAGCTGAATGATAGATTTGGTCATTTCTATGAACTACCCGTAAAGTTAGGTGAAAAGATTAAGGTTAAAGCTCATATCAATTACTTTGTGTGGTCAGAAGTCGTAGCATGTAAAAATTGTGGATGTGAAATGAACGTTCATGATTTGTCGTTTGATTATGACACACACACTTTGCACGAATTACTCACATGTCCGCGATGTGGAACTAAGCAAAAGAGGACAGAAGCTGACTCTATTGAAGAAACGACTTTTGATGAGCAAATTAATAAAGTGGTCAAACAGCTCAAATATGAATGTTGTCTGCTTAACTATTCCATTCCCAAACACGGAAGAGGATTCACAAGGAATATTCCTATTCCAGAATTCCCACAATATGAAGGGTTCCTGCCAATAGTGGAGTTTGGCGAAGGAGATAAATTTGGTGATCCAAAACGCGTTGGAGCAAATTCTGTAAACCAATTGTATTATCCACGCACAAAGTGGGTTTTGGCTTACCTCTATAAACTCATTCATACTGACTATAAGCCTTTGGTTAAGCCCCTGATGTTTATTTTTACGTCTATGCTTCCAAAACTAACACGAATGAATCGATATATGCCACAACATGGTAGTCGTGCGTTAGTAGGTCCTATGGCTAATACTCTCTATATCCCGCCACAGGGAGTTGAGAATAATCCTATTGACCAATTTGAATATCAGGCAGGAAAAGTAATTAGAGCATTGTCTCAATGTAACTATGGCAATGCTGTTCAGATTTGCTCAGCAACAAATTCTTCAGTTCCTTCCAACTCGATTGATTACATCTTTACTGACCCACCTTTTGGAGCAAATATAATGTATTCTGAGTTAAATACTGTCTCAGAGTCTTGGCTGTCATTAATGACAAACAACCAAGAGGAAGCAATTTCAAACAACACCCAACATAAGGGCCTTGTTGAATATCAAGAAATCATGACGCGAAGTTTCAAAGAATATCACCGTATCTTGAAGCCCGGCGCATGGATGACAGTAGAGTTTAGTAACACGTCTGCATCTTTCTGGAATAGCTTGCAACATTCAATTAAAGCTGCTGGATTTATTATTTCTGCTATCACTGACTTGAATAAAGAAAGGGGCGGCCTGCACGCCATGCTCGGACCTACAGCTGTAAAGCAGGATTTAGCAATTTCATGCTATAAACCGAATGATGACATTAAGGAGAAAATAAAGGAACGTCCTGCTGAATCTCTTTGGGATTTAGTCGCTGAGCACTTATCTTATGTCGCAAAATTCATTGAAAAGGACGGGAAATCTGCATATATAATTGAACGTGACCCGCGCATTATATTCGATAGGATTATATCATACTACGTACAGAATGGTTTTGAGATTCCCATTGACTCCGTTAACTTCCGTAAGGAGCTTTCTGAACATTTCGCCGAAGTAGATGGCATGTTCTTTAGTCCTAGCGACGCTGCGATTTATCAAGAAAAGAAAAAAGAAACTGAAGGTTTCGCTCCAATGGGAATCATTGTGAGTGATGAAGCCAACGGCATACAATGGTTGAAGAACTTCCTCCGCGATGGAGCAAAACGCTATAACGAAATTCAGCCTGAATGGATGCAAGCTATCAATAGTTTAAGAAAGAACGATATTCTTCCAGAATTGAGGCAAATACTCGAAGAAAACTTCATAAAAGAGGAAGATGGGAAGTGGCGACTGCCTAACATTCAAGACGACAAGGACGTGAACGCCCTTCGCACAAAGGCATTGCTTAAAGAGTTCAAGATATATGTAGATGTTGCACAGAAACCAAAGGCTAAAATCAAAGAAGCCCGTGTGGAAGCCCTTCGAGCCGGTTTTAAACAGTGCTATGTGGATAAGGAATTCCAGACTATTGTGACAGTAGGCAACAAGATTCCACAGAACTTGCTGACCGAAGACGAGGTGCTGCTACAATTTTACGACATCGCCCAAAGCAAACTATAATTCAGATGCAAAGACTGATACGAAAGATTGCGGAACGCATCACAGCGGAATATACCCGTCTGTCGATAGTGAGTAACCCAGACAGGGTGCTCACCAATCCTGTCGTACAGTCACATCTTCTTTCGGAATGGGGATTAAAGGTCATAGTTGGTTCGCAACTCCAGTTGCGCATCCACTATGAGTTGATTTACAAGGTATCGCAAACAGACCGCTTCGTTTATGTTTGTCCAAATACAGACACTCTATTGCCAGATATGGTGCAGGAAGCAAGAGTAACGGATTTCAGCATCGGGCAGTTGTTCCCTTTGTTTGCGGATAAGAGCATATTGCAGCAACTCAGTTTTGAAGAACTGGTCGTGCTCAGTCATAAGATGGGGACACGTCGCATCTGTATGGCTGAAGGAAAACGCATGGTGGAGGACATCCGAGAGGAAGAGAATGAAAAGCGGAAACATTCTGCTGAACATTATCGCCAGAAGTTACAGTCAGTTGCGCTTGAATGGGGGATGATGGGCCAGACGGTAAAGGCGATAAGCGATGTTATTGCAGATGCAGCCCTAGCAGGGGTGTTTGACCAACTAACAGAAGAATGGACTCGTGTCAACGAGAGCTTTCAAGGCTGGCTGGATAGTAACTATTTCGCCTTGCAAAACAGCAATCCATTATTGCGACCAGCCTGTGTAAATAGTATCTTGCCACATCTTGCAGACAAGTTTGGCAGTGGCGATAAAATTGCTTTAGTTGTTGTTGACGGCCTTGCCTTCTGGCAGTGGTGTATTCTTGCAAGATATTTGCAGAAGAATCACTATACAATAAAAGAAGACTTTACTACAGCATGGCTACCCACCATCACAATGCTCTCACGCCAGGCTATCTTCCGTGGCGACCGTCCACAGATGGACTACAAGCAATCACCAGAGGCAGAACGTCGGTTATGGAAGGATTTCTGGCAACAGGTGGGTATGTCATCCTATGAACTGCAATACCTCTATGATAACGAAGAGTTTGCAATCAATGAAGGTGTCAACCGTCTGTCATACGTCACAGTAGAAATGGATCATAAGATGCACGCTTCACGAGATATGCGCGACCTTGCCGTACTGACAGATGTATGGGCTCCTCGTTTCTGTGAACAACTGAAGGTGCTGAAAAACATGGGCTTCACCATCTATCTCACATCCGACCACGGTAGCACTGCTGCTACAGGTCAACGTCCGTTGACACAGGTGGAAAAAGTGTTCCTCTACAAAGATGGCAGTCGTGGTAAACGTCATCTGATATATAATAGTGACCATGCCAGTGAACAGCGTAAGGTCTATGCCAGCGCATCTGAAAACATGAAGTTACTATCACGTGACAATTGGTTGGCAATTCGAGATTTCGGAGCGTTTGAGCGTTCTGGTGTTTCGCTTATTACTCATGGAGGCTGCAGCTTCACAGAAGTTGTGGTGCCCTTTGTACAACTATAAAATAGAAAAAATGGAGAATATCACTATAGGTATCAATCAGCGTATTCCGATTCACATCCTGGAACTTGCCTTATGTGCAGCACTTCAGAATGATGCCACACCTGAATATTTCAGCGAACTGGCTTCAACAGAGTACAAAGGAGAAAACCGTATCAAGAAAGCGGTGTCGGTAATCAACAAACTCACCATTCGCAATCCTATCTTTGGCTATCTTCATGAACATGCCGATACTGTATTGGCTGCAATGAAGAATAAACATGACAGACCGCTGCTGTTTGGAGCCGTTATATGTGCAGCTTATCCCTTTGGTTTCGATACTCTAAGTATCATGGGTAAGTATTTCCATGTGCAACAACAAGTGAACACAACTTTGATAACACAACGGATGGCAAGCAAGTACGGTTCAAACCGATCTTTGCCTAATGCCCTCTATTGTGTATTACCAATGTTCATTGAGGCAGGTCTGCTGAACCGACCTGTGGCTGGCATCTATGAAGCCATCCGGCAGGAACGATATAGCGACTTTGCTCTCACTCTGTATCGCAAAGCATTTGTCATCAACAACCCCACTTATACAATGGATGATGACATTGACAGCAATCCATTCTTTGAATTTGTACCCCGCAATTATTAACAAAAATATACGACTATGCACTTTGACAATCTTGAAGCTTATCTTGATTTTGAGGCTCAGTTAAGGAGCTTCGGACAAGAACCTAACGCAGAAATGCTGGCAGAAAAAGCCAGACTGGAAGCCGCCCAAAACGTGAACGAAGACGAATATGTTTTCGGTACAATGGCCGCACACAATAAGTTCATGACACCTGAAAAGGAGAAGGTTGTGCGCGAAATGACCGACCAACTGATGATGGAAGGTGAAAATGCCACCCAGCCATGCCTGTTGCTTGGAAAAGTGCAATGCGGTAAGACAGACACGTTCCTTAGCATCATGGGACTGTGCTTTGACCGTGGCATAGATGTTGCAGTGGTGATGACAAAGGGAACCAATACGTTGACCAAGCAGACCATCGAACGCCTGAACAAGGATTTCCGTTTCTTCAAAGATGATGGTACCTACGGTCAGAAAGTTATCATATACATCTATGACATTCTTGACCTCTATAAACGAGGTGGGCTTAGTGATTACCAGCTCAATGACCCTGCAAACAAGTTCATCATTGTCTGTAAGAAAGAGAATACCAACCTGAAAGACCTCATTGAATTATTTGAGAATAGTGAGGTGCTTCGTAGGAAGAAGGTCTTGGTATGTGATGACGAGGCAGACTTTGCCAGTCGCGCATATTATCAGCGTAAGGGTGAATTATCGCTTTTACGCATTGCTGAGCATATAGAAAAGTTTGTTACTCTGCCTGCTTTCTGCCGCTACATGCAGATTACCGCCACACCATACTCATTATATCTGCAACCCGATGGGACAGTACAGTTGCGTGATGGTCAAGAGGCTTCCCCATGGTTGCCTCGTTATACGGGGCTGGTTCCCATACACGATAAGTACATTGGTGGAAAACAATACTATGTTGATAGCCAAGAAGGTGAAATTGACGATGAGGGAATTTTCCATCCAGCTAACATGTACGGTTGCTTGTACCAGCCAGTCGACCAAGTATGTATCGACATTTTGTCTGCTCGAAACGAGTTCTATTTGGAATCCCGCGCTCATTCGGAAAATCTCGACTCTCTGAATTTTGCCGTAGTAAGTTACTTGTTTGCTGCTGCTGTTCGTACCATTCAGACAAAGAAGAAAAGCAACAAGAAGTATTATTCCAGTTGCTTGATTCACTGCGAAATCAACAAGCACAAGCATGCTTGGCAAGAAGAATTGATAACAGAAATCATTGAAGATATCAAGCAAGCGTTTCTGCATAAGGCGAACTCAGACCTCCACATCCTTGACCTTGAATCTGATGCATACGAGAGCCTAAAACTCAGCAATGAATTGGGCAATAGGCAAGGTCTTATCCATGAGAAGTTCCCGACATTTGCAGAAGTGGAAGCAGAGGTGAAGCGCATTCTGGAGTATAACGACTACACTATTAATGTGGTGAATTCGGAAGAACCTGGCAAGGTTGCTACCATGCTTAATGACAAAGGACAACTCCGTTTGGAACAGGCATTGAATTTCTTCATTGGCGGTTCTATTCTTGACCGAGGAATCACTATAGACAACATGCTTTGCTTCTTCTATGGACGTGACCCCAAAAAATTCCAGATGGATACAGTGCTTCAGCACGCTCGTATGTACGGTGCCCGTGATAAGGAAGATATGGCTTGTACCCGTTTCTTTACGACTCCAGACATCTATGATGTGCTAAAGACGATGAATGTGTTTGACGATTATCTCTACCAATATTTGAAGGCACATCGTGATACAGTTCAGACAGATGACTTTACAAGTATGGTCATTGGATATGATAAACGTATCAGCCCAAGTGCTCAGAATAAGTACACACCGGCAAACACCAAGGTATTGAAACCATATCAGCGCACCTATCCTGTGGGGTTCCAGACAATCGAACCGACAGAGAACAATAAGCTGACGAAGAAGATAGAGGAAATTCTCCAACATGCCGTAGAAGGAAAGAAAGCAAATGAGGATGGGTTCTATCTTGTTCATTATAATGATGTGGTGGAAATCCTTTCACTTATCCGTGAATCATATACTTACGCCACAGAATACAATAATGTTGGGTTAGAATGGGACATCAATGACATGGTAACGCCACTTGAACACCTTACCTATGACACAGACGGCATGGTTCTTGTCACAGTTAGAGGTGATCGTAATTTGAGCCGTGAACGTGAAAACATCTTTGATAAACGAGGACGATTCATTGATGCTCCTGAGGCTGGTGGTGAAATTAAAATAGACAAGAAGAATGCAATCGATCGTCCAGTACTTGTACTGCTCAAACAAAATGGTTCTAAGGATTTGGGATGGCGAGGAACTGAATTCTTCTGGCCTGTGCTCACTACACCTCAGAATATGAATGCTGGTATATTTACTGTCAATGGTAACAAGAAATTCCGTAAAGCAAAGAAGCAAATTGCTCTTGAGACACTGGGTAATTATCCGAGGGAGGAGGTCTTGTCGTTGACCATTAAGAAGGAGTACTTCTTCGACATCATTCTTGACTACAAGAAAGAAGAATGGCGCCAAATCAAGCCAGCAACTGCTAATATGTTCTTGGAAAAAGACTTGATGGGAAAATTCATTCTGGTAGAAGGAACAGACCCCAACAAATACTATGACCTGACCACGGTAAATGATTATGTTTTCCCGTTTGAAGTGAAAGGTTATAAGTTACTATGTTTGCACCAGCAAACGCAAACAAGGCGGTAGAGACCGACCTTAGATGACAGGATTGAGACAGAGCCGACACTGTGCGCTGGTAAGGTTTTCTTAGCAGAGAGGCCCGCCAGGA
>Ga0310691_10004012_pt1 | contig 16937 bp, 21 predicted proteins | sample 176DNAGHGlowgp2_FD_203887 | JGI IMG/M metagenome (GOLD analysis project Ga0310691, IMG submission 203887) | Sheep rumen microbial communities from Palmerston North, Manawatu-Wanganui, New Zealand - 1766 DNA GHGlow gp2 (v2) (version 2) | ecosystem: Host-associated > Mammals > Digestive system >...
CGCCATCTGCTGCCTCAATATTTTTAACTATTTTGTGCGCAAAATCCACAATTTTTTTACCACAGCGATATGAGATACTAAGTGGCAAACAAGTCGTATTGGGCATTGATTTAAGTATATTGAATGAATCTTGGTCGGCTCCAGAAAATTGATAGAGCATTTGGTTTTTGTCCCCCACCGACATCATTCTAGTTCCCATTTTAAAACATTTTAGAACCAACTCTCTTTCGGCTTTGTTCATGTCTTGAACCTCATCAATCATTATAAAGTCATATAAGAGTCCTAGAGGCTTTAAAAATAAGGCATTGGGCAACCATACCATGTCGGTGTAATCAATCGTTTCTAGGGCATTTTTACCCCATTCCATGACATTTATTGCTATCTCTTTCTCATCTGCAATCGTGTCAATGTTATATCTATCTTCTATAAAGTCTAAATCCTTGACTGTTTGGCACAAATAGAGCCTACCAAAGTCAACATATTTTTTGATGTTTTCAATGTATCTAAAATATTTACCACCTCTTAATGTATAAGTATTCAAAGAGGATAGTTCTGCCAGATTGTTTTTTATGTATGAATCATATTTAAATGGTTCAGGAATTGTGCTAACTTGTGGCAGATTTCTTTTGATGAATTGTAATCCCAATCCATGCAATGTTTTTATGTCTATATTATCTTTGCCATTAGTTTTCTTTTTTAACTCGTTTACAATGTCAGTGTTAAACGCAGTCAATAAAATTTTATCATTTGATGGTATAAAATCTAAGCATTTAATTAATGTTGTAGATTTGCCACTACCCGCACAAGCCTCAACAACCAAGTGACCTTGCTCATGCTCTATGAATGAAAAAATTTTTTTTTGGTATTCTGACCAATTATACTCTTTATTCTCTGTTTTCTTTTTTCTTGGCATTTTAACATTTTTTTGCAAATATATGTAAAAAATGTTAAAAAAACAAAAAAATAGGAGTAGTATTTTTACACCACCCCTATTAATTATATAGATTTTAATTTACTCAGTGACCTCGCCAAGAATCTTTTTAGCCCAATCACGCAGATGCGGATTGTTTTTAAAAGTGGTCTTCATACGGCCAATGAATTCGTTCACCTTTGGGTCATTTTCAAGAGCCTTCATTCTCTTGAACTCAGCCATTCTCTTGTTCTTCTCGTCAAGGAATTTAACCAAATCGTTTTTACTTGCAGTGGCAAGATTAATCTCAGAATCCCATAGCCTTTCTCTGATGATTTTTACAAGTTCATCAATTCCCATTGAAGCGAATGGAGACGTAGGAATCTCGTGGCTAGGTGCTTCCTCTCGTCTTGGCTGACGAGGTGCAAAACGACCATGCTCATCGCGTGGCTGTCTTACCTCATGGTTAGACTCTTCAACATTCCGATTCGGTCTGCTAAACCTTCTCTCAAATTCCTCACGAATACTTTCTGTCATTGGCGGCATAAAATCGTTTTCTCGCTCTTCCCCAATTGGACGAGTAAAATTAGGTCTTGCAAACTGAGGATGACTCATCTGAGGTCTTGGACGCTCAAAGACGTTTGGACGTGGCAATGGACGCTCAAATTCCTCCTCGTTAGGAAGATTCTCGTAATCACCGATGGGGGTGTCTTCAATAGGCTTAATCTCTAAAGCGTTTCCAGTTGCAATAAGCAGCTTGGCGAATGTTGAGAGTGAAATCTCTCCATTACCCTCAAGAATTTGATTCAGCTCTCCGTCAGAAATTGCTAGGACGTAAGCAAGTTCTCTCTCGCTGGCATCAACCTCTCTCATAAAAGAGATAACCTTGTTTCTAATGTCATTTTTAGCCATGCGAGTCCACTCGCTTGCTAATCTTTGTAACTGTTCTCTATTCATTTTCTAAAATATTAAAATAATTTTATAATGCAAAGATATAAATTTTATTTCGTAAAAACAAATATTTTAACGTTTTTTAGTATTAATTAATCTCATCATATTTATTAAAGCAACCCATACGCTTTTTTTCTAATATCAATTAACAAATTATTTACCAATTCAACATCAATATTTTCTCTAATCGTAGAGTTTTTGATAGCTTCATCGAGTTTTAGTTTGTCTTCGTCAACAATAGCCATAAGTTCATCATATTCATACTTATGGTTTCGGATGTTCATCAAAAACTCTTTATCCCAAGTTCTTTCAAGATTAATTCCTTTACCTTCAGCGATTTCTTGACCCATATGCATAAGTCTTACACAATGCATCATGTTTTTGGAATCATAGTTTTTGTCTAGATTCGATTCGTAGCGTTTTGGGTTACGGAATTTTTCCCAGTCTTTATATTCTTTATATTTTTTGCAATGGTCTTTGAATCCACTTTCGTTATATACCATCCAACAGATAGGTGTTTCTCCCTTTGACACAGAAGACCCTCTCATGTCCGTTGAATTATCAAGGCACATTCCACGATAATGGATTACCTCTTGGTTTTTATCGTACCACTCCTTCAGTTGCTTTTTGGTATTGATGCCATAAAAGTTTTTGATGAACTTGGCAAATTTCTGCGTATCTTCATCCACACGTCCATAACCAAACCATCCAAATAACAGCAAGCCAAAAGGATTTGCACCAAAAGTAGCCAACTCCAAGTCCTCATATTTAATTAAATAATGGTGGATATGAGCACCCCAATCATAATATACGCCATATGTATCATGCATATTCGGAATATGCACCAAGCCACAGAAATTTTTATTCAAGCCTCTATTATTCAGCCAATTAGATATTTTGGTACTTCCTTGTTTATAGAAGGTATACGCAAAATCAAAAGGAGTGAGTCTTTGCGTTACTGGGTTAACAATTTTTTTATTTAATCCTCTTGCTTTATGGATTTGTTCAATAGCGTATTGAACGAATGGTTTAAAACATTTTTTAGTGATGAATTGGTCTCTATTCTCAAACAGAGGCATAATAAGTTCACTAGGTGGTGTTATGATTTTATTCTCTGGAACAAACAATGCCTCTAAAACCGTTGGGTTGGATTTGAGAATCAAGTTAGCAAAATTGCCTACTTCATACCACGTGGTATCATGACGTTCATCAGAAACTTGGTCTTGATAATCCGCACCTAATCCCATAAACGCCTCTTTAGTTGCAATATAAAGTCCGCTTGTATCTACGTCCGAATCTTCATTATTCAGTCCATATAAATGTGAACCCCTGACATACTCATAAAGTAGTCTTTTATCGTCAGTAATTGTTTGGAAAGTATCTTTCATATTTATTTTATTTGTCTATTTTTAAAAATTTTTCTGTCGTTGATAACTCTACTATCATGTTCCTTTAAGACCTCCCTAGTTTCTTCATCGGAGAATTCAATTATATTTCCCCTCAAATACTCAGCATCTTCGCATAAGGAAAAATATGTAGATACTGCTTCTTCCAATGCATCTTTTTTATTTGTATAATACATCCAAAATTGTAGGTCATCCGATGAAAACCTATTTCCATTTAGTTCTGCCTCTGAAAACCAAGTTTCAATTACCTTGGTATAGTCGTTGCTAGTGTTTGTTAGTATAATTTTATAATTTTTACTAATGGCACTAGGAAACAAATGACCCAATATATGTTTAATAGGTACAATTAGGCATTCATATTCCCTAATTAAACCTTTCTCATATATTAACCCATATACTTTATTGGTTTTTCCTTTTTTACTATCTTCAATTATGTTCTTAATCGTTTTTCCCATATAGTTTTTTATTGCTTGATGCAAATATACGAAAAAAAATTGGAATAGCCAAATAACTATTCCAATTTTAATATTATTTAACCTTCTTCCTCAAAATGGATTCTAGATTCTAGGTATTCCCTACCTTCACCTCTTAGTATTGGCATTTCCTCATCAATTACCCAATCACCTTCGCCATTTTTAACAATTGCAGTACCTCTCTTCTCTGGAATTGACAAGTTATTCCAATTGATACTGTATTTCTCCATCAGCATATCTTGCATTTGACTACCGTTTTTACCATGTAGTTCTTTTGGCGAGAAATATGCTTGGGCTAATGAAGATACAGAGTTTCTTGTCGCGTCATTCTGCCTCCATAAAACTGCATTCACAATTTCTGCTTCTGGAACGTTAAAACATCTTGCATCGAACAACCCACCATTTTTGATTCCTCTCATGTATGCTTTCAAAACCCTATCAACTTGGTCTGCTACATCGCCAAGATTCTCTTTATCTTTCGCTTGATGTTCGTGTTTTTTTATAAAATCTCCACAAATTCTAGCGAAAATTCTATTAAAATATAATGTACACATAGATGCTACCACTGAACACATTTTTTCAACACTATAGTCAAACCATGCATTAGTATCAAGTGTATTATAATCAACTAACACAAGAGTAATCTCGTCAGATTGCGTGTAGCCGAATACACATCCTTGGATGTTTTTACAAAGTTCTAATGTTGTTTCTTGCATTACACGCATAAGTCTTGCATCAAATGGCTTTGCAAATCCTCTAGTAAATGTATGGAATGCTTTACCATCTAGCCTAATAATTACTGGTGTTCTTCTCAATAAATATGTCTTGGCTCTGTTCTCATAGTTATTTTTCATTCTATCCCCAAGACTGTCTCTTTTATTACCCATTTTTTATGATGTTTTTATTTGTTTGTTTATCCCAATCAGTTCTAGTAATTTGAATTTTTTTCCACCATTTCCAAAAAATAAATTCAAATTCCCACATATACCAATATTTATGTCGATATTCAATAGTAGGCATCAAATGCAACCATCCGTATTTATAATCTGATACGAAATCTTTGGTTACGTCTTCAAATTCAAATTTTCCTATAGTTTTACTCATATTGCAAATATATAAAAAAACGTGAAAGATTCAAAATCTTTCACGTTAAATTAGGTTAAAAATCGAAATCTTCAAAAGTTTCCCACCAATGTGTTTCTCCAATCAAGTCCAAATTCATTGGAGGCGCTTCATTCAATTTCTTACGTACTGCATTGCATCTGTGCGCTGTAACTCCTTCTGGTCTTGCAAGACCTCTTGCAACACAATCCTCACCAGCCTCTACAAAGCGGTCGAATGCTTCGTGGTCACTTTCAAACTGCCAACGCTTGTCATAGTCTTCACAGCGTGGCTCATCTACAGCAAATTCAGCCCCGAAACGAAGGTTATCGTCTGCCTCTTCTCCGCAAACACCCCATTGTGGAATTGGTGCTAGTGGCATAAAACTGTGATTCTTAAATCTTGGCGGCGTAAAGTCACGCTCACAACACTTAGGCCTGCAAGCCTCTTCCTCCTTACACTTCTCAGCCTTTTTTGGTTTTACATTAAAAGCCTCATCAAGTGCTGAACTAATTTTCTCCACAACTGTTTCCATAGTTGGGAAAGCGATAACAAAAATTTTTGCTTCCATAATCTAAATTAAATTTGTAACGTTAATATCTTTTTCTAAGTTTGATATTGCAAAGATATAAGTTTTTTTTTAAACTTCCAAATTTTTACAGAATTTTTTTTAATGTTTTTTAATATTTATCTCCTTCCACCGAATCTACCGCCATTTCTAGGTTGAGTTCCATGCGTTTGTTGCCTTCCAATGTTCCCATTACCATACCTATGATTACCTATATTTGGTCTGTGATTAGAATTTGGCCTAATATGGTATGTACTTCTGTTAGGAGGTGTTACATAGTATCTATGTGGCGGTCTATGTTTATAAAAATCCCTAGGAACAGGTCTATATCTATTCATCCTAGATGGAGGCAATGGTCTATGATACCTATGAAAATAATACCTATTATTGTAATAGAACGGATAATAATAATAATCGCGGTATATATAATATAACAAAAGACCGCTACTATTATAATAAGGAGTTCCGTTTGAGATAACTATACTGATGTCAACGTTATCGTCATAAATCCCATCATCTTGTGCTTGCGCTGTTGTGATACAAGATGATAATAACGCACACATTACGAGCGCAATTAAAATACTAATAATCTTTTTCATAATTATTTTTTTTTTATAACTATTGCAAAGATATTTATTTTTTTTACGAAAAACAAAGTATTTATATGAAAATAGGGATTTTCCAATAAAGAATAGGAAATACCCTATTAAAAAAATTAGTTACTATGAGGAAAATTATTAGATTAACGGAGTCAGATTTAAAAAGAATAATAAAGAAATCGGTTAAAAGAATCATTAGAGAGGGCGCATATGACAAATACCAAAATGACCTTATGGATATTGAACTAGATAGTAATCAGAACATAAATGACTTAGGACTTTCTAGTGCATATTCACAAATGAATGACCCAATGATTCGCAATATAACTGGTTCAACCATGCGTGACATGATGTCGGATAGAATGGGTAATAGCATTGATAATGATTCAGAAAGTTTTGATAGTATTGATGGTTTAAACCAAAAAAACACAACGGATAAATGGCTTAACACACCAAATGCTGCTAGGAATTTTAAAGAGTTCCCAAGACAATCAAGAACAAATGGTGGGATAAAGAATTATGACAATTTGGCTTTAGGCAGTAAAAAGATAAATCAATATAAAATGAGGAAAAGATGATTTTCCTCATTTTATATTTTCTAATTGAAATTTCTTTTTGTTATATATCATTTTTCTCAGTCTCAACACATTTGAAACTTTGAAATAGTTTAACATATCAATTTTTTTAGCATCTTCATCAATTGGCAAAATTAGAGATTGAGCATGAGCAGGACCATATATTTCGTTTCTATTTAGGCTTACAACCAAAGGATAATGGTGTTTTAATTTTACACTCTCTTCAATATCTCTATCACAATTATCTATTAAAATCCAATCTTTCAAAATTTTAATTTTAGTAATTAATTGTGGCTTCTCATCAAATAATTCTAATTGTATTGCTTCCATAACGCAAATATATAAGTATTTCTTTGAAAATACAAATATTAAATGTTAAATAAGCAAAAATGGGAACTAATTGCTCCCATTATAATATTTCATAACTTTATTATAGTAACCGTTACTCCCTTTAATAGTGTAACTAGGTCCTCCATTCCAAAGTCTTATCGCTTTTTCAACACTATGTGAAGGATTATAATGTTCTTGCACCATGATAAACATTTCCTTCGATTTTTCAACGTTATACCTATCTTGCAAAGTATATCGTTTCTGAGATTTTTGGTTTTTCAACCAAATGTTGCACTGTTTCACTAGTATTGGCGTAATTTGCAAAATTCCAGCACAGTTACCATTTGCATTGTACGCTTTACTATTTCCTTTACTTTCTACTTGTATGATGGCATTCATTATTTTTGCCCAATCATACGGTTTTTTTGTTTGTGCGTTTGCTGCCAACACAAGAATCGACATTAAGCACGTCAAAATTAATTTTTTTGCTTTTCTCATCATTTTAAAATTTATGTGAGGCTCAAATTGGCTTTGCCAACTCGATTGGTGACGATATGTGAGAGCGAGTTACGTCACTACATCCTCTTAGTTAAAAATTGTATGCCGACAGACTTCCATACTTACTAATTTTGTTATTATACCAATCATCTAGTAATTGGCTTAGAAATCCGTCTCTTTCTTTTTTATCAGTTATTGTATTATTAAATTCTTTGTCTAATATATCTAATACATCTTGTTTCCAATAAGATTTCTCAGTTGGAAGATGATTACTCAATTTCACGAAGATTCCTACATTTTCTCCATCTTTTTCAAAAGTGGCTCTCATAAAATTGTTATCTAGATATTTTTTAACTAGTTCAATTTTATCGCTGTAGGACTCTTCGATTATTGTGTTAGTTATTTTTCTATATCCATTTTCAGACAATATAATTGTTTTCATAACGAATGCGCATTTTATTATAAATATTCGTTAATCATTTTTTTGCTTAATGGCATAAGATAAAAACTTGCTTCTGGTATTGTGAATACTTCTACAAACCCTAATCTTTTCCAATAGGATTTCGACCTCAGAGATTCTTCGATACCAATCCAGATGAAATCATAGTTTTCAATTAAAAAATCCACATTGAAATGTAACATTTTTTTATCTAGCCCACTGTTTCTTAGGCGTTCATCAATAATGAATGAATGCCCATTTACTTGTTTATAATCACTTAAATATTGCGCGATACCACTTTCAATATGCCTAATTGGTGAGCCTAATTCAATTGGATAATTTGTAAATATCAGTAACCCATATATATCATCTGTTTCTTTATCTACTAGTTTTATTGATTCATTTAATATTGCTTTTGAATTTTCTAATTGAAATAACGCTTCAAATTCTGAACTAAGATTAAATGACTTAGCCAAGGTCTTACAAATCTGTTCTAAATCTTTTTCCGATGTTTTGCGTATTTCTACGCGCTCCAACAACTCTTTTCGTGTTAAATCATTGTTTATGAGTTTGTTGCATAAATCTATTCCCATAAGAGATTACGATTTACGGATGCAAATATATGAAAAAAATTTGAAATATCCAAAAATTTTAATATATTTTGCTTATTTTTCAAAAAATAGGGGAAGTTATTGTTTTGATAAATCGCTTCCCCTTCAGTTTAACTATAAAATATTTGAATTATGAGAGAAATGTCATTTAATTACAATTTCATTATTTTCGCAAGAAGCATGGAACACATATTTCGGTTCATAATCGTTTGTGAGCATAAGTTCTGTGATTTTATCTTCAATATTTGTTTGTATTAGCCTTATAATTGGTCTTGCTCCCAAATCCTTTTTCTTAATTGCTTCTGCATGTATATAGTTTACTACATCATCAGTATATTCTATATTATATTCTATATTATTTAATCTATTATTAAATTTATTTATTTCTAATTTAACTATATTTTTTAAATTATCATCTGTTAAATTATTAAAATATACTATTTGGTCAATTCTATTTATAAACTCTGGAGTAAATTTCTTTTTCAGTTCTTTATCAATAATTGACTTTTTATTTGAGTCTTCGTTATTGACAAACCCCAACCCATTTCCTAATTCAGCTGCTTTTCTAGCACCTATGTTAGATGTCATGAGGACAATAACGTTTTTAAAATTAACAATTTGTCCAGCGCTGTCAGTTAGTCTACCTTCATCGAATAGTTGCAAGAATACGTTATAAACCTCTTGGTCAGCTTTTTCAATCTCATCTAGAAGAAGCACACAATGTTGTTTATGCTTAATGGCTTCTGTGAGTTGTCCACCATTTTCATAACCGACATATCCTGGGGCTGCTCCTGTAAGTTTAGAAACAGAATTTTTCTCTGAATATTCGGACATATCTATTCTAATCAATGCTTTTTCATCACCAAATATTTCTTCCGCTAATTTTTTAGCAATAAGTGTTTTACCACTTCCAGTTGGGCCAACCATAAGGATGTTTGCCATTGTTTTAGTTTTATCCCCAAGACCGACTTTATTCCTTTTAATCACCCTACATACGCTATCAATTGCCTCATCTTGACCAATGATACTTTTTTTCAATGTGTCATCAATATGCGCGATTTTACTTTTTTCTGATGAAGACAATTTTGATACTGGTATCTTAGTTATTTCTGAGACAACATTAGATATTGTATCTTCATTAATCACGATTTGTTCAATTGAATCTTTATGATTACTTCTTCTATAATCAGCAACATCTGCATTCAATACATTTTCTTCAGCATTCAAAACATCAATCTTTTCAAAATCTCCGTTGTTTAATGAGTTCTCTTTTTCATTTTGTATTTCTTTGATTCTTTTTTTGATATTTTGTATTTCTATTGGTTCTCTGTCAATCAAAGAGGTATTTGCTCCAGCTAAGTCAATAATATCAAATGCTGAATCTGGCAGCGTCCTATCTGTGATGTACCTTTCTGCTAGGTCAACAGCTTTTTTTATTGCTTTTTCAGTATATTGTACATTATGATACTCTTCGTAATATTTTTTGTTATTGGTTAATATTTTAACTGCTTCTGCATTACTAACTGGGTCAATAATAATTTTTTGGAATTTCCTAGATAAAGACGAATTATTTTCAATTGAATTCCTATAATCTTTAAATGTTGTTGCGCCAATTATTTTAATTGAACCCTCAGATAATGCTTCTCCAATCATACCGCTAATATCTGTATCCTTTTCTTTACTCCCGTTTTTCAGCACAGTGTGTATATCATCAATGAACAAAATATATTTGCTATTTTTTTTAAGTTCAGTAAACAAGCCATTAATTCTTTCCTCAAACATTCCCCTAAAATGAGTTCCGCTGACCAATGCCATAGGATTAAGCATTACTATCTCTTTTCCATCCAAGATTTCAGGAACGTCACCGTTAACAATCATATTGGCTATACCGTACACAATTGCTGTTTTTCCACAACCACCTTCTCCGACTAGCACAGCATTATTTTTTTTTCTTCTAGACAAAACCTTTATTATTTCGTTGATTTCTTCTTCCCTTCCAACGATTTCATCAATTTTGCCATCCAATGCCAATTTATTTAGACTAGTTGTATATTGCTCGATAAATTCATTTGAAGAATTTGTAGATATAATTTTTGTATTCACCTCGCTTTTTAATGGCATATTATTTTTTTTATTGGGAATTTTTTTTGTTTGTAATTTTTTCGGTTTTGTTTCTTTTATTTGCTTTTTATCGTCCATTGATAAATTGCATTTATTGAAAATGAAATCATACTCCAATCTAAATTTATCAAAAACTTCTGTTTCTGAAAAACCATTTTCTTTGTTTAAAATCGCCAATAGCAAATGTTCAGTTCCTATAATTGGCGAGCCAAGTTTTTCTGCCTCATTTTTTGATTCTTCAATTGCTTTAATTAACTCGTCATTAAATTGAGCGTTATCCATTTTAAGCTGAGGCTTCATATGCTTGTCGAGCACAGATACATATATTTTCCTAAGTTCCTCAATGTTATCCGACATTAAACAATTATCTAGAATCATATTTGCATGACTATTCCTATTGTCTAGAATGGAAAGAATCAAGTATTCTAATGTTATAGTGTCAGTAGGAAATTCATTATACAAGGTGTTTGACATATAGTTCATCACCTCGTTAAACTCTTGCGTGTAATCTTCTTCTCTAAATCTACTCATAATTTTTAATAGTTACGTTTAAAATATAACGCTATTTTATGCTTTTTAAACAGGATTACTTGTTTTTTTAATTTTTTTTGCATATCTTTGCAACAAAAAGATTATGGAATTACCAACTTTGTACAAGCAAACAGCCACTGGTGCAATAAACAAATGGAGTATATTTGTGGAAAACAACTATTATTGGACTGAGTTTGGCAACATTAATGGTGTAAATCAAATATCAGATAAAGTTTATTGCGAAGCCAAGAACATTGGGCGTTCAAACGAAACAAGCAATGAGCAGCAAGCGGTTCTTGAGGCTTCGTCACTGTGGAAAAAGAAAAGAGACCGTGAAGGTTTTGTTCTTTCTATTGAAGACATATATAATGTAACATTCAATCCACCAATGTTAGCGAAAAAGTATGATGGAAACTATAAGAAAGAAATGAAATTCATTCAGCCAAAATTAGATGGGATAAGATGTAATATATCTTGTAATACTGGTGAAATTCAATCTTTGAGCAGGCATAATATGTTATTTGAAACGACACAGCATATTGAAAACGATGTCAGAGAATTATTAGAAAGCAATAAAAACATACATTTGGATGGTGAGTTGTATAACCATGAATTACATGATGATTTCAATAAAATTGTTTCTTTAGTGAGAAAGAAGAAACTTACTGAAAATGATAAAAAAGAAATTGAATCAAAAGTAAAATATTATGTATATGATGTTTGGTTTGATGATAACGAAGAAATAAGTTTTTCAGAAAGGTCAGAATTCATAAAAAATAATTTATCGAATATGAAAAATGTTGTGGTTGTACCAACATTTGAAATTAAATCTAGAGAGGATGCTGACAAATATTTCGATGAATTTAGAAAAGACGGGTATGAGGGAGCAATAATAAGGACTGATGCGCCTTATGAGCATAAAAGAAGCAAAAATCTATTAAAATATAAAGAATTCCTAGACGATGAATTTGAAATAATTGATGTGAATATTGGCAAAAATCAAACAATTGCTGAAAGTTTTACAATAAAATTGAAAAATGATAAAATTTGCAACGCAACGTTAGCATTCACTGATGAAAAATGCAAAGAAATATTAGAAAATAAGGGAAACTATATAGGTAAAATGGCAACAGTTTGTTATTTTGGAGTGACAAATGACGGTTTACTTAGATTTCCAGTAGTAAAAGCAATAGACAGACAAAGTTATGAGTAAAATTTTTAATTTTTACGCAAATGATACTGACAAAACTTGGTATCAAAGTAGCAATATTAGGTATTCTGAATGTATAGACCATGACAATGAATTGAAGACTTTAAAGGTAGTATTCAATAATGGCACACAATACCAGTATAATAAAGTGGACGTAAGGGATTTCCTTTTATTCCGTGATGCATCCTCCCAAGGCAAAGCATTGAATGAGTATATCAAGTCTAAGGGATATGAATATGAAAAACTAGAAAATGCAGACCTTGCAGCATTAGACAGTGAGTTGACATTCCGCATGGAAGATGGTATTTTTGTTTTTTATGACAATGGAAAGTTCACAATGAAAGATAATAAGGATAGATTAATCTGTGAGAAAGACGTTACATTATCTGAGGCTAGTTTCAATACGATATGCTCTGCATTGGAAGCAGTTGGAAAGCAACTTTACACAGAAGGCAAAAATTTCATAAGTGATGGAGAAAGAGAAGAGGATAGAACTTTATCAGAAAGCCCTTTCTAAATGGGGCGCAGATGCTCAAGTGAAGATGCTAAACGAAGAGATTGGAGAATTGCTTGCTGCAATGGGAAAATTTGACCGTAGACGTGTGGGGGTGTATGATGTTATAACAGAGCTTGCAGATGTTTCCATTATGGTTGAGCAAATGGCTGATTTATTCGGTTACGAAGAATTTGAAAAAGAAAAAGATTATAAACTAACTAGATTAGAAGAAAGATTAGAAAAAAATGAACAAGACGAAAAAGGAAATGCAACTTGAAATGCAAAAGGAAATATTTAACAGAATTAAGAAAGAAAAATCAAATTCTAGCACTGAAAATAATTTGGAGGGTTTATTTGAAGGCCATTCTAAAAATGAAAGATTTTGACTACAGCGTATGGGAATAATAATTAGTAGTTTCACAGGATGCGGTAAATCATTTCTATCCAACACTTATGGCGATAAAGCGAAAATATTTGATGCTAGTAGCGTAAACTTAGATAGTATCGTTAATGAAGTAATGGGTGTAATTGATAATTATGATATTGTTTTTATTCCAGCATCCGAAAATGTTAGGGAATTGTTCAATGAACAAAATATTGATTATGATGTTTTCTACCCAAGTAAAGAAAGAAGGGGAGAATTTATTGAAAATCAAGTTAGGAAAAGGGCTAAACCAGATATAATTAGAGATTTGGACAAGAATTTTGAAAAATGGGTACAAGAAATTGATGACGATGAATCTTCTAATTGCTATAAACATAAACTTTCCAATATGGGCGAATTTATCGGCAACAGCCCAATAATTATGCAATATATTGATAGTATTAAACAAGCCCCTAAACAACAGCCACAAACTGAAAATAATGAACAAAATAAAGAAAATGATGGAAATGAACGCGCTGAATGATTTAGATAGAGGGTATCAATACCTACTAGAAGAAATAATGGCAAAGGGTCAAGAACGAGAAACTAGGGCTGGAAAGGTTAAATCAATTTTTGGAAAACATTTTAGAATTGACTTGAAAAAAGGTTTTCCGCTTTTAACGACTAAAAAGGTCTTCACAAAAGGTGTTCTTCACGAATTGCTATGGTTTTTGCAGAGACCTTTTAACAATCATATGAGTATGAATATTGAATATCTTGTTAGAAATAATGTTCATATTTGGGATGATGACGCTTTTCGCTGGTTTAAAGAGTGGGTTACGAAAGAAATTTTAGAAACAAACAGAGAGTATTATTTTATGGTGGCAATAGGCGATGACGAAATGCATGAAGAAGTTCATTTTGAATGGTGGATTGAAAATGAGTTAAGGAAAGGCGACATACATTGGTTGCTAGATTTACCTAAAGAAGAATTTTTAGACTTAGTTCTACAAAGAGTTGAAATTGGGGTTAAAACAAGTGAAAGAAATGACCGTTATTATCGTTTTGGCGATTTAGGACCAATTTACGGAGCACAATGGAGGCATTTTGGAAGCAAAACATATAAAGGAGTTGACCAGATTAAAAATATAATAAACACCCTTAAAACCAACCCAAATGATAGAAGAATGTTATGCGTGGCTTGGAATCCACAAGATTTAAAAGATGTTGCATTGCCTCCTTGTCACGTTATGATGCAGTTTTATACTAGAAAACTTTCAAACACAGAAAGATGGGAGTTATATAAGAAAAAAATTGGAGATACTGAAGAGTATCAGAAAGCAATAAACCCTTGGGAAAGAAAACAAGTTAAAGCTGAATTGAATAAAAAACTAGATGAGAATAGAATTCCAGTATATGGTTTAAGTTGTATGTACACGATGCGTTCAAATGACATTTTTTTAGGATGTCCGTTCAATATAAGTTCGTATGCGTTTCTAACGCATATTATAGCTAAATTAGTGAATATGGAACCTGACATACTAATTGCGTCTTTGGGCGATTGCCATATATATGAAGCGCATTTTGATGCAGTGAAGGAACAATTAAATAGAAAAGGTTCGGATACATTACCGAAACTAATCATTCATGGAAACCAATTTTCCATAGAAGATTTTAAGTATGAAGATTTTGAAATAATTGGGTATAATCCAGACCCACCTATTAAAGCACCATTATTGGTTGGATAAAATGGTTACAAAGAAGTTGAATGAAGAAGTAAAAAAATTTTATGAAATAGGTAGAATTGACGAATGTTTTGTTAGGGACGCTGTTAGTAGAACTCTAGGCGGTAAATGCTATAAATCTTCAAAAAAAGAAGATATTGAAGACCATATTGATTTTTGGTGGGAGAGTCCTAGAAAAGGAAAAATAGGGGTTGATGTAAAAGGATTGAACAAATCAACTAGGAGCGATAGTAGCTTTGACGATTCGATACATTGGCTAGAACTGCAAAATGTTAAAGGAAAAGACGGATGGTTAAAAGGAAAAGCCGATTATATTGCATTCAGAACTTTAGCTGACATAATTTTTATCAAGCGAGAAAAGCTTCTTAATTTCGCGCTAGAAAAAATAGAAGGCAAAGAAATTGTCTATGATACTCCAAAAGAATGCTACGTGCCATATAAACGTTTAAAGTGGGGTAGGGATGATTTATCGTTAAAAGCTCTTAACAGCGATTTGAGAAATTTAGCCGATTTTTGTATAGACTGTAAATAAGGTATCAAATGTTTGATACCTTTTTTTATTGGTTAATATTTATAGAATAAATAATTAAACATAAAATAAAATATTTGGAACTATGGTAACTAACATTTTAGATTATATGTACGAGGGATATGGTTATGATATGGATAATCAGATGCTTTATACAGATGTGGAGAAATACAATGAATCTTTGGATAAGGACGGATATTCTGATAATGGAATGAAGACATTCTCTTCTGATGATTGGAAAATCACTGGATATGAAGACCGTCTTCCAACTGAAAACGATAATGAATACAAAGAGATTCAGCAATTCGTTTCTGAAAATGGTGCTAATTACACAGACATTAGACAGCAGATTTGCAAATGTGGCGGTAATGGTAAGAGCCAGTGGGCATATGACAAAGAATAAGTTTTATGAAAAAAATTATACGTTTAACTGAAAACGAACTTAATAATTTAATTAAAGAATCAGTTAATAGGATTCTTAAAAATAATGTTATTAATCTCAGCGAATCTGCTGGGGTTAATAACACTATGTTTATTGTTTCTGACAAAATAGCAAGACAAATTGCGTTTAAAGACGTTTATGAAATTTTCAGTGACACTAGGTTGATTGAATGTTGGCACGATGACTACGGAAATACCTATGAAAATGAAATAGAGTATGATGGAGAAATATATTCTTATGAACTATTCTACGAACCAAGTAGAAACGGTGGAGTTTATCATGGCGAAACTGATGGAGATTCTATTTCTATCAATTTTTATTTGATAGAAAAAATTGTTGCAGAATATAACGATATGAAACGAATTTGTGACGGAAACAATTACTATGATGAAGAGGATGAAGACGATTTTGATGCATACGAATACAGCAAACAAGCGTTAGAAGGGTGTGTTGGAATTGAATACGATATATACAAAGAAATACAACCAATTGTACTCCATGAACTTACCCATACGTTAAATAGGAATGATGACGTGATGGGTAGAAATTGGATTAAAAACGTAAATAGTTACAACGAAAGCGATGTTAGGGATTTTATGTATTTGTTTTCCACAAGTGAAATGAATTCAAGGATTGCTTCTGCATCTGCTTTATTAATCAATTTCATTAAACTTGAAACCTCTGGAAAAGATATTGACTATATAAAAAACAGTGGTAGCGAAATTGATTATTTTAAATACAAATTAATGCCGAAAATTCTCAAACACAACGAAATAAAATATGAATATATGCAAGCAATGGTTAATCTATTGGAAAGCAATGCTAAAGATTTCCCTTGTAGTCAAGAGTATCTTAGGGGTTGTATGTTGAAACCAGTTTCTTCGGTATATAGTTTACCTTTTCAACTAGCGATAAACGAAGATAAACTATATAAAAGGAGTAATCCTAAACAAGTATTGAAACTATATGCATCAAATCCACAGAGTTTTGAAGAAAAAGTTGTTTTGTTCTATAAAAATTTATTGGAGCAATATAAAT
>Ga0310691_10004016_pt1 | contig 16932 bp, 8 predicted proteins | sample 176DNAGHGlowgp2_FD_203887 | JGI IMG/M metagenome (GOLD analysis project Ga0310691, IMG submission 203887) | Sheep rumen microbial communities from Palmerston North, Manawatu-Wanganui, New Zealand - 1766 DNA GHGlow gp2 (v2) (version 2) | ecosystem: Host-associated > Mammals > Digestive system >...
GCGCCCGGGCCCGCGGCCCGGCATTCGCGATCCCCGCCACCGTAGCTCGAGCAGGGAGGAGCACGAGCCGAGCACGAGCCCCTGCGCTCCGCCCCGGGGCCGGGCGCCGCAAAAGTGGGGAATGTCCAGCCGGCTTCCTTGTTGACCAGGGCGGAAATGGACTTTCCGCGGGCGGTTTGCTATCATCGGGGGGCATGAACGGCAAACCGCTCCAGATTCCCTACGGCGTTTCGGACTTCAAACGGATCCGCACCGAGGGCTATTACTATGTGGACAAGACGCGCCATCTCGCGATGATGGAGGAGCGCGACAGCTTCGTTTTCTTCGTGCGTCCCCGGCGCTTCGGCAAGTCGCTCTTCCTCTCCATGATGGAGAACTACTACGACCTGAACCGGAAAAAGGACTTTGAAAGGCTGTTCGGCGGCCTCTGGCTCGGCGCGCACCCCACGGCGAACCGCAACCGCTTCATGGTCCTCAAGCTCGACTTCTCCAAGGTCGGGGGGACGGGGAACGAGCTGCGCAAGTCGTTCGAGGACCACATCGGCAAGCAGCTGGACGACTTGGTCTCCCGCTACCCGGAGTGCTACGACGCGGATTTCCTGTCGCGGTACTACGACCAGCCGTCTTCCGGAAAAATCGCCGACGTGGTGAACAAGGCCCGACGTTCCGGCGTCCCCCTCTACCTGATCATCGACGAATACGACAACTTCACGAACCAGATGATCCGCGCGACGGGCGTCACGGACTACCGCGAGATCACCCACGGCGCGGGGTTCTACCGCAACTGGTTCAAGAAGTTCAAGGGGGACTTCGACCGCATCTTCATGACGGGCGTCTCGCCCGTGACGATGGACGACCTCACGAGCGGCTTCAACATCGCCTCGAACCTCACGCTGGAAAGCGACTTCAACTCGGCGCTCGGCTTCACCGGGGAGGAAGTGCTGAAGATGTATTCCGACTTCCGGGGAACCGGGAAGTTCACGGGCGGAGACCCGGCGGAAATCGTCGCGAACATCAAGCCATGGTACGACGGCTACTGCTTCGCGGAGGGAAAGATCGGAAAGGAGAGCGTCTTCAACTCGGACATGACGCTCTACCACCTGAAGAACCTCGTCACCACCGGAAGCCACCCGAAGAACATGGTGGACGTCAACATCCGCACGGACTACGACAAGCTCAAGACGATTTCCGACCTGCAGCGCGTCGTCTTCAAGATGGATCCGGTGGAAGCGCTGCCCATGACGGAACGGACGGTCACATCGGGCGGCGTGCAGTTCCCGCTGGTCGACTCCTTCCCCGCCGAGGCAATCATCAAGCCCGAGAACTTCCGGTCGCTCTTCTTCTACTACGGGCTGCTCACGATGTCGGGGCGGGATCGGGGCGAACCGGTGTTCTCGGTGCCGAACGCCTGCGTGGAAAAGCAGGTCTACGGCTACCTTCGGACCCGCTACTTTCCGCCGGAAAAGAGCTTCCTGGAATGGAGCGACGCCGCGCGAGCCTTCGCCTACGACGGGAAATGGCGGGAGTTCTTCGAGCTGGTGTCGAAGAACTTCGCCGAGACGACGCCGATCCGCGGCGGCATCAGCGGCGAGACGCGCCTGCAGGGCTACTTCCAGTGCGAAATGGCGCACCTTCCGCAGTTCGTCGCCTGCCCGGAGCTGGAGCTCTCGCACGGCAACTGCGACTTCTTCCTCTTTCCGGAGCGCACCTACTACGGCGACGTGCCGCACAGCTACATCGTCGAGTTCAAGCACGTCAAAAAGAGCGCGAAAAAGGCGGAGCTGGAGGCGCAGCGCAAGGAGGGCGTCGACCAGCTGCGGCGCTACGCCCGCGACAAAAAGGTCCCGGCCCTCGCGAAGGGCACCACCCTACACCTGGTTCTCGTCCAGTATCGCGGCCCGAAGATGGCCAACTGCGAACTCGTCGACGAGAAGGCGATGTAGTCGCCCGCATGGGCGGATTGCTCGGGAAAGCGGATTCGCCTCGCGACGACATGGTTGCCATCGCGGCTGGGCTGGTCAGGCCTCCATCGGGTCGCCCACGCGGTCGAGGGCGTAGAGGCGGAAGGCCACGATGAATGCCGTGCACTGGTTGTTGAAGTGGCCGCGCGCGGCGACGGGGTCGGTGCGGTACTTGGACCAGCGCGTCTGCGCGTGGGCCTCGCACTGCGAACCCGGCGTGCGGAGGAAGCCGTTCGGGGAGGAGCCGTCCGGGCCGGCGACGTCCTGGATCGCATTCGCCCAGATGAGCCGCCCGGCGTCGCGCCAGACGCGCTCGCCCGTGCGGTCCGCGAGGTCGAAGAGGTCCGGGATCGCCACGGTGGCGTAGGGGTCGATGCACGGATGCTCGGCGGAGACGAGCGTCCCGCCGGCCGTGCGGTAGCCGAAGCGCCCGAACTCGCTTTCCGGGGGGAAGAGCGCATCGTAGGTGAACATCCAGGAGCAGAAATACGCGGCCACGCGCTCGGCGCATTCGAGGTAGCGCTTCTCGCCGGTCTGCCGGTGCAGCTCCAGTGCGGCGTAGAGGAACGGGAAGGACGACTCCTTGTCGACGCAGTCGCAGTCGTCCGCGCCCGCGACGCAGCGGAACGCGCCGAGATCCCTTTCGAAGAAGCGGTCGAACGCCCGGCGCGCGCAGTCGAGATAGCGGCGGTCGCCGCAGACCGCGTGCAGTTCCAGCATGCCCTTGACCAGGAAGCCGCCGCCGTCGCCGCCGCCCTCCAGCTTCTCGCCGGTCGCGAGCGACCAGATGCGCCCGAACGGGTCGGCCTCGTCGTAGTGCGCCACGAAGAAGTCGGCGAGCTTCTTTGCAAATTCCAGATAGACCGGATGGTCGACGCCGGCGTCCTTGAGCGCCTTCCAGAACTTCGCGGCTTCGCCGAGGCCCCAGCCGAGTTCGGTGACGCTCAGGCGGTCGTTTTGGCTGCGGCGGCGCGTGGGGGCGAGGCCGGACGGCGCCTGCCGCCGGACCCAGTCGTCGAGATCGTCGAGGCACCACTGCGCGAAGGCCGCGTCGCCGCGCTTCACGGCATCGGAATAGGCCAGGCGGTGCGAGAGGAAGTTCTGCCCGGCGAAGCCCATCTCGTCCATCCAGAAGGTGCGCAGGTGCGGGCGGTTGAGCGACGGGTCGCGCTCCAGGTCGGCGAGCGTGAGCTTGTGCTCCTCCGGTCGCATCCATGGCGGGAAGGGACGGGGCGTCCTCGCGCGGTCGGTGTAGCCGAGGCGGAACGCGATGTCGCTCCCCATCGCGCCTTTCGACTCGCCGCGTTCGACGAAATACTCGCAGCAGTCGCGGAGCCACCGGTGCGAGACCTCGTAGACGGTCTTTGTATCGAGCGCCGGACTCGGAAAATCGTGCTTCAGCACGGCCATCGCCGCCTTGAGGACCTCGCGATAGCCGGCGTTCTCGTAGCGTGGCCGGCCCGTCAGGAAGAAGGACTCCGCCTCGAAGGTCGCGCCGGGGCGCAGCGTGATCCATTCGTCGTAGCGAGGGGCATAGTGGTACTTGAAGGCGTAGCACACCGGGCTGTCGCGAACCGGGTAGAGGATCCGGTGCTCGAAGCGCCCGTCCGCGAGGCGCCGGAGGGAGCAGGAGCTTTGGAGCGACGCCGCGTCGCGGTCGGAGGCGAACGTCGCGAAGAGCGCCGCTTTCGTTTCCGAAAGCGTGCAGGACGGAATCGGCTCGCGGTCGTAGCCGAAGACCCACGGCTCGCCGTCGCGCTCGAGCCCGCTCGGGGAGACCTGGCTGCCGAAGGCGTTGTCGCCGTAGATGACGCCGGGGATCACCCAGTTCGTCGGCGCGAAGTCTGTCTCGGCGCAGACGGCGATCTGGACGATGCGTGTTTCATCCGATGGGTTGGTCACGCGGACAATGCGGCGGAACAGCCGGAACTCGGGCGTTTCGATGTCGGCGTCACGGACCTCCTGCGAGACGGAATAGCGCGCGGAGCGGTCGACGTCGCCACCGCCCTTTTCGTAGATTTCAACGGTTGTGGCAGAAGGTTTCATGCGGGCAATCTCGCGCAAAGCGCGGGAAATGTCAACGAAATTCTTCTTCCGACCTTTGTTTTCTGGGGTGACTTGACAAAGTAAGAGGGGGCGCGCTTACTCTGGCAAGTCACGACTCGCTGAAAGGCAAGATCCGCATGGCCGACGACTTCGATGCCTTGCCGGAAGGGTTTGAGGAGGCATTTTCATGAGATGCCTACTTGACACGCATGTTGTCCTCTGGTGGTATTTCGACTCGTCGCGGCTGAGCAGGGAACATTTGCGGACGATTGCCAATGAGAAAAATGACATCTGCGTCAGCGCGGCCGCAATCTGGGAAATCGAGGTAAAGCGCAGGAGCGGGAAACTGGAATGCCCCATCGACATGATGGAGCGAATCAAGGCGGACGGTTTCACCATTCTCCCGATTCGGGCTGAACATCTTGTGCCGTTGCGCACCATCCCCCCGATCCACAACGACCCATTCGACCGCATCATGGTTTGCCAGGCGATCGTTGAGCAAATTCCCCTCATTTCATACGACCCTAAAGTCAACGCCTACTTCCAGCAGAAGTAGTCTGAACGACGAACTCGTCAATACGGTCTCTTCGACTCTGCCGTGCGCGCGAGGGCCTGTCCCCGTTAGGCTCCTTGTTCTTCATGGAGTCGGCCGTTGCTTAGCGTGTTCTCAGGGGCGCAGGCAGCCGAGCGGGCAGACGACGATGCCGTCCGGCCGTCGGTAGGCGAAGGGCGTCGCGGTCAGCACCATCATGAAGGAAGGCGCTCCGGTCTTGACCGGATCGACGATGCCGGCCAGTTTCCGGAGGTTCGCGGCTGCTTCCGGTTTTGGCGACATCCGACTTCCGTTTTTGCGGAGGTTTCGTCTGGATTTCCGGATCGCCCGTCCGCTGGCGCGGGCCCCTCAGTCGCGCGCAAGTTCGTAGCAGAGCGTCGCGGAGGCGGGGTCGTAGTCCGTGCGGGCGACGAAGGAAAGCGTCCCGGAGGCGGGGTCGAAGGACGACGGCACGGGCGCGAGGCGGCGGCCGGAGGAGGAAAGCCGCCACACGGTCCACGCCCCCGGCGCGACGGCGACGCGGACGGACGCCGAGCCGCGGCGGACGAGCGCGGGGGTCGTGCCGTAGTCGAGCCACACGCGGCACCCGGCGTCGTCGAAGCGCGCGCCGGTGTTCTTCGCGTCGGTGACGTGCGAGACGAGGATGCGCGCGGAGTCCCGGATCGGAAGGCCGTCCACCGAGGAGGCCCACACGGCGGCCGGCGCGCCTTCGACGGAGAACGCGACCGCGCCGGCCGAAAGTTCGCCTTCCGGCGCGAAGCCCCCGGCGGTGCGCGGGGTGTCGACCGCGAACGATCCGCGCGCCGGGTCCGGCGCCGCCGAATCGGCGGCGGCCTCCCCGCGCTCGGGGAGTTCCGGCGGACGCGTCTTCTCCGCCCCCGCATCGGAGAGCGCCACCCCGATGCGCTTCTCCCACCCGAACGGGGCGTTTTCCGGAATGGCCATGCGGCGGGCGGCCCCGACGCCGGCGCGCAGCGCCTCCGCGTCCAGCACGGTCGGCGCCGAAGCGGCGGCCGGAAGCGGCGAAAGGTCGCCGCGCAGGAAGAGGCAGATCGTCGCGCGTTCGGAGGCGCACTGCGCGGGATCGGCGCTGAGGTCGAAATACCGCATCCGGACGCTGCCCGGGTTTTCCGCGCCGGCGCGGTCGTGGCTCCAGGCGAAACGCCACAGCCCGTTCCAGCCCTGGCGCGCGGCGAGCGCGCCCATGACGAGCCCGGAGGCCTGCCGGAACTGCCCGGGCGCGGACCAGTTCCACTCCGTCACGCAGAACGGCTTGCCGAAGAGACGCCGCCACGCGAAGCCCGGCACGGCGTCGCCGCCGAGCAGCGGGTTGGCGCCGGGGTGCGAAGACGGGAGCTGCCACGACTTGCCGAGGAAGAACGGATGGTCCACGTAGCCGTGGTCGTCATCGTAGTCGAACTCCGCGCGCAGCAGCGCGTAGGCGTCGGGGTTGTACCAGGAGGAGTCGTTCGAGAGCGGGGCGGCGCAGCCCAGTTCCTCGCGCACGAATGCGGAGACGCGCCGGAAGAAGTGCGCCTCCTTGTCGGCGAGGAAGAGCGCGAACGCCCCGGCGAACGCCTTGTCCGCCCCCTTGGCCTCGTAGAGGTCGCCGGGGAGGCGGGAGAGAGCAGGAGCGCCGGAGGCGGCGCTTTCCAATCCGGCGACGAGTTCCGGATGTTCCGCGCACCAGGCGCTCCACGCCTCCTCCACGCCGGGGATGGCCAGCAGGGCGTCGCGCCCGTAGTTGCCGAGGTTGCCCTCGTTCACGAGCGCGAGCGTGGCGAGGCCCGGCTCCTGCGCGAGGCTGCGGCCGGTGTAGGGGTTCACGTGGAGCATGAACTGCCGCGACCAGGCGAGGAAATTGGAGTACGCGCCCTCGTGGAACAGCGCGGCCATCTTGAACTCGTCCTTCGTCATGTTTCCGGGACGGTCGATGCCGACCGCGCTCCAGGCGATCGGGGCGCGGGAGACGTAGAGGTCGGTGGTGAGGTAGAGCCCGTGGCGCAGGCAGGCGGCGCACAGGGCGTCGAGGCGGTCCTGCGCCTCCGGATCGACCGCGAGCGCGGCCGGGTCGCCCTTCGCGAGGATCGGGCGCTCGTGGTGGTGGATGCGCACGGAGTTGAAGCCCATGCGCGCCAGGTTGGCGGCGAGGCGGTCCGCGGATTCGACCGACGGCGCGTTCGCGCCATGGACGAGGTTGACGCCGCAGAAGCGGATTTCCTCGCCGGGGCGGCCTTCGAGCTCGAAGCGGTCGCCGACGGCGACGACGCGTCCGAAGGCGCCGGCCGGCTCGTGGCGGGGAAGCGTCGCGGAAAGGTCGAGGGCGGAGCCGGGCTCGATCCAGTCCTCGCCCGGCGCGGCGGGCGCGTAGGGGATCCAGTCCGGCCCCGCCTCCAGCACGACCGGCCCGGTTTCGTCGAGCGCGATCCGGTGGCCCGGAAAGCGGAACACCGCGTGCACCGGGTATTCCGCGCCGGCCTGGACGGAACGCTCCGCGAAGAACAGGCGGAGCGTGATGACGGAGGAGCCCCACGACCGGTTGTCCTGCACGAGGATCCGCTGCCGTTCCGGGAAGGAGATCTCCATCCACGGGACGCCGTCCGCGCCGAGGGCGGCGAGGCGCGAGACCTTGCCCCGGAAGAGGTGCGGCTTCGCGGCGACGGATTCCGGAACCGGGAGCGCCGTGTCGTCGACGAGGAAGCCGCCCGCCACGCGGCCGATGGCGATCCGCGTCTCGAGCATCGCCTCGGACAACACGCCGTCGCGGTCGGGCGTCATGACCCATTTTGCATCCAGCGCGCCGTCGGGCGTGGCGCGGAACGTCGCGCGCCCGTCCAGGCGCAGCGCCCCGACCGCGACGTTGTCCCCGGCATTGCCGGACATGTCGATCGCGAAGGAGCTGGCGCCGGAGGCGTCGCCGTCGAGGCTCGCGCCGCCGGCGGCGCCGCGGAACTTCCACGCCGGCGTGTAGGCGCCGAGGCGGAACAGGAGGTCGACGGGCGGCGAGAAGGAAACCGCCGAGCCCCAGACGGGGGTCGCGGACAGCGAGGCGGCAGGCTCCGCGACGGCAGGCTCCGCGACGGCGGGCTCCGAGGCGGCGGGCTCCGTGGCGGCGGGCTCCGCGGCGGCGGGCTCCGTGGCGGGGGACGGGGGAGCGGCGGTCTCCGCACCGCCGCGGCATCCCAGGACGGCGCCGAAAACGAGCAATGCCGAGAAAAGGGGGTGTGCTATTTTCATGGTCGGTTTCGTTGGGGACGGCAGCGGCGCGCCTTTGCTTGCGTTACGGGATGCGGCCGGCGAAGCCGTCGCGGAGGGCGTCGAGAAGGGAGTCGTTGATCGGGAGGTCGGAGCCGTCCGCGGCCTGCTCCTGGATGGCCATCGTCTGGATGCCCGGGCGGTGCGGCTCGCGGTAGTTCCAGAACGTCCAGTGGAAGCCGAGGCGCTCGAAGAGGCGGATGCGCTCGCGCGTGGCGCGCGCCTGATAGCCGGGATCGGCGGCGTCGGGGATGTCGGAAAACTCGCCGACCCAGACCGGGACGCCGTGCCGCCGGGCGAAGTCCGCCGCCGGGGCGATCCGCCGCGCGATGTCGTCCGGGTCGATGTCCGCGTCGCCAAGGCCGCGCACGGACGCCGCGGCGTAGGTGCGCCCGGTGGCGTTCTGGAGCCGCATCCAGCCTCGGATCCGGAAGGAGCGCTCCTTGCCGGAGGTCCAGATTTTCGCGCCCTCCCATCCGTTGTAGTCCTGGTCGGGCGCAGGATCGACGCGGAGCGAGCCGGGGGCGCCGCGGCCCACGGCGGGGTCGAAGACCATGCGCGAAGCGGGGTCGCGCTCCGGCCGGAAGCCTTTCGCGCCGGCGTCGAAGGAAAAGCGGCGAAGCGTTTCGCCCGTGCCGGCGTCGACGATCTCCAGGTCGTCGAACCAGACCGTCCCGGCGTTCCTCTCCGTGCGGAGCAGCGTGGTGAAACTGCGGTCGTCGGGAAGCGAACGGTATTCCACCTCGAAGGGGACCCAGCCGTCCGTCGTGCCGTCGCGGGCGTTTTCGCCCTCCCCCTCGTTGCGGAGCCAGCGGATGCTGCGCCCGCCCTCGTAGAAGTGGAAGGTGTAGACGACGTTCGGGTCGTCGAGGAGGATTCCGTCCGCCAGGGCGCGGGCGGGCGACCAGTTGTCGCCGGGAACGACGAGCGTCTTCTCCGGCGCGGCCTCGCGCACCGCCGCCGCCGCGCGGCGGACGAGGGCCATGTGCGGTGCGGGGCCCCGGCGCTGCGTCACGGGCTCGTTCATCAGCTCGTAGGCGGCGACGGCCGGCTCGTCGCGGTAGCGCGCGGCGAGCGCGCGCCAGAGCGCGACGTAGCGCGCCTGGCAGCCCTCGTCCGACCACAGGCGGTTGCCGCCGCCGTCGGAGTAGGCGACGGGCGTCTGGCCGCCGGGGCACTCGTGCATGTCGAGAATGACGTAGAGGCCGTGCCGCGCGGCCCAGCCGACCACCTCGTCGACGTCGCGCACCTTCGCCTCGTCGAGCGTACCGTCGCGGGCATCGGACTCCACGTCCTTGTAGGAGAAGGGCAGCCGGATCAGGTTCGCGCCCCACTGCGCCATGCGCTCCGCCTCGCGCTCCGTGTAGACCGTCCCGGCGTCGTGCCACCAGCCCCAGTTGACGCCGCGGAGACGGACCTCCCCGCCGCCCGCGACGAGGCGCGGCCCCTCGACGCGGAGAGGCGGCAGCGCGGCGGCGGGACCCGCGGCACCGCCGGCGGCGGCCGCCGCGCAGCCCGCGCCGCACGCGACGGCAAGCGCGAATGCCGCAAGCAGACATGCCGCCGCGCCCGCGATTGCTTTTGCCGGGACGCCGGCGGCGGTCTCGTTCCCGGCGGCGGCTTCGCTCGCGAATGTCGGATTCCTCATGGGCCGTTATTGTAGCCGAAAGGGCCGCCTGCCGCAAGGCGCGGAAAGCGACCGGCCGCTACCGCACGATCAGCACGAGCGGCGCCGGGACGTATTGCATGAACTGCGACGGGTCCAGGACGCCGGCCGTGATGCGGACGTTGTCGAAGAGGCCGTTCAGGTAGGCGCCGGACGCGCTGGTGCCGCCAATGGCGAGGCACGTCCCTTCGGGCGGGAAGTAGAGCGCGCCGTCCGCGTTGACGTTCGTCGGCTCCTTGACGCAGACGCCATCCAGATAGAAGGCATAGCGCGTTCTGGCGCCGTTCGGCTCGACCGTGAGCGCCCAGTGGTGCCAGCCCCTCCAATCGCCGGCATTTTCGGTCAGGTTGTAGAGCGGGGCGTCCTTGCGGGTCGTCGTGAGTCCGCCGTCGGCGGAAACCGTCGCGGCGAAGTAGATGCGGGAGACGTCCGATGAATCCACGTTGTTGTAGAGTCCCCAGATGGGGGCGCCGCTTAGGGTGTTCCCGGAGGAGAAGCGCAGGAAGTTCGCGTTCTTCTTGAGGTCGACGAACCGTGCGAAGAACTCAATCGTGAACGCCTGGCGCTCCAGAAGCCGGTTGCGCGGATAGAGGACGTAGCCGCCGTCCAGGGAGAGCGCCTTGCCGCATTTCTCCTTGTCCGTGCCGTCCACGCCGTCGAAGATCCAGGAGCCGGCGCGCGAATCGGCAAGCGCGGGCGCCGCCGCGCCGCCGTTCATCGTGCCGCCGGTTCCGGCCGGCGCGAGGTAGTCCGGGAGGCCCGAGGAGAACGTCGTCGGCGTGTCGTCGTCGAACCGTGCGTCGAGGAGGCGTTCCACCTCGGCGGGCCGCAGGAACTCCGCCTCCGTCAGCGCGCGGCGGGTGATGCGGAAGTTGTCGAACTGCCCGTCGAAGCCCTGGTAGTTGCCATGACCGCCATTGTCCCACCAGAACTGCCCGCCGACCATGAACTGTCCGTCGCCTCCGGAGTAAGGCGCGTAGGTCCTTTCGTCGACCTTGGCATAGTCCATGAAGAGCGTGCATGTGCCGGCCGACTGGTCATAGACGTAGGCGGCATGGTGCCACTCGTCGTCGTTGATGGTGCCGGAGGTGATCTCCGTGGTGGACCCGTTGCCCCCGAACTTGGTCTTGAAGCCGCGGAAGAGCATCTTGCCGCTGCTCGTGCAGACCTTGAGGAACGGGCAGTAGATCACCGTGTTGACGGCGGTGGCGGTCGTCTTGAACGTGAACTCGATCGTGTAGCTGTTGGTCGGCAGCAGACTGGCGTCGGGTGTGAGGCTGATGGCGTGGATGCGGTCGTTCTGGGCCGCGCCACCGCTGACCGTGGCGCTCGCAAACACGGCGGATTCGAGGTAGGCGTTCGTGGTCGAGCCGTCCGCGCTCGACGCGGTGAGGAGTTCGCTCCACGTGTCGGCGGTGCCGATCGTCGGCGTGGAGACGTTCTGGAACGTCGAACTCTGGACATTTCCCCAGCCGACGGCATTGTCGTTGCCGCCATTGTTGCCCGCATTGCTGAAGGGCCACCAGCGCGGCACGAGCGGCTGGTTGTAGGCCGCATTCATCAGATTCCAGTGTCGCGCATACCACACGCAGTTCGTCGTCGCTCCGCCCGCGGTCGCCTGGCAGGGAACGACCGCGAAATCGTCGGAGCCGACCTGGAGCGCGCTGTCGAAGTTCAGGAACAGAGCCGTATCGTCATCCGCGACGCCCTGCCCGTCGGCAAGCGGGACGAGGAACTGGTTCACGGAGAGAAGTCCGCGCGAAAGCCGGACCTCGGCGATGTCGCCCCGGAACGTGCGGGTCTGGCGATACGGCTCGCGGCCGATGACAAGCGGGCAGGCGGGACGGACCTCGCTGAAGCCCCAATCCTGCCAGTCCGACTTGCGGACTTCGCCGAACTGCGTGCCGTCGAGGAACATGCGCGCGGCCACGTTGGCGCCAACCACGTTGAACGACATGGCGACGTGGTGCCATTTGCCGTCGTAGAGGCTCGGCAGATTCGCGGCGTAGGACTTGGTGTAGTCCGCATTGAGCTGCGCCTGCGGGTAGGTTCCGGAGGTGTTCTTGTAGGTGAAGCGGCACCAGGGGCGGCCGTCGTAGAGGGCGAGAATCCAGCCGGCCTTCTGGTCGCGGCCGAACTGGGCGATCGGGAACATCTTGCCGCCGTGGGGGGTGTCGCGGCCGGACTCGGCGTTCGCCGGCAGGCGGATCATGGCCTCGAAGGTGAAGTTCGTCATCGGGAGCGCCTCGTCGTAGGCGACGACCATGCCGCCCGCGACGTTGGCCGCGTTCCACGACAGCGTCTTGCCGCTCTCGTACACCGCGCCGGAAACCGGGTCGATCACGCGCGGCGCGACGCCGCGGAAATGGTCGGTCACCTTCGGCATGTTGGCCGAATCGGAACCGAACGTCGTGTCGTAGGACTGGTCCGCGTTGCAGACGATCGACTGGATCGTGCCGTCGAACGTGCCGGGGTTGGCGACATTGGGGACGCTGGCCCCCTCGCCGTTGAAGCGCCACCAGCCGACGACGCCGGCGGAGGCGGGAAGGGCGCCGAGAACGGCGAAGCCTAGAACGGCGCCGAGAAGAATCCTTGAGCGTGTTGTTTTCATGGTTTGCCTTTCCTTTTCAGGGGTTGGTGTGAAGGAGAGCGGAATGCGGGACGGAGGGCCGCCAGACGGCGCCGGGGTCGAGCGCGAAGCCTGCCGCGCGGGCGTCCGGCGCGAAGCGGGCGTCCGGATGCTGGACGCCGGCGCGGTCGACGAAGAAGCGGAAGCGCGCGGAGGCCTCGTCGCGCGAGGAGACGCCCCACGAGCCGCCGCCGGGGAGCCGCCAGGCCGCCTCGCACGGACCGTGCAGGACGTTCGGCGCGAAGGGCACGGCGACGGGCTTCTCCTCCAGCGAATACGGGCGCAGGAAGAGCTGCTTCACGAAGAGCGGCGCGGAGCCGAGGTTTTCGAGCGAGACGATTTCGGCCAGGACGTCGCGCGAACCCGGCGCAAGGGTGAGGCGGTGCGTGACGGCGAAGGCGGGGGCGCCGCCTTCGCCCATGACGGGCCGCCTTGCGTGCGGCAATGACGGGGCGGCGTTGCCGCCAATGACGGGCGCGTCGGTGGCGCGCAATGACGGGTTGCCTCCTTCGGCCCTGATGGTGACGGAGACGGAGGCGGCGTTGGTGGAAACGGAGACGTCGGTGACGCGCTCGGCGTCGAGCCAGACGTGGGAGCCATCTGCGAGGAGATGGATGCAGGCGCCGTAGCGGCCGACGGGAGCGACCGCGGGCGAGCCGCCCGCGCCCCCAGCGACCGCGGGCGAGCCGCCCGCGCCCCCGGAAAAGGCGATTTCGTCGGCCATGTAGCGCGAGCCGACGCGGCCGGAGAGGCGGACGAAGGCGTTGGAGAGGGACCAGCGGTCGCCTTCGCGGGCGAAGCCGACGGGATTGTTCACAAATGACAAATCCAAATCGCTGCTTGCCGCTGCAAGAAAGCGCTCGCGTTCCGAGACGCAGCCTTTCGCGGTGTTTCCGGAGCTTCCGGAGCCTCCGGAACTTCCGGACGACACTGCGGCGAACGCGCGGACGAGCCCCTCGTAGGGAACACCGCTCTCGTTCACGAGGCCGTAGTTGCAGTCCTCGGGGTTCCACTTGGAGGAGCCGGCGGCGGGGCGGTCGCACCACATGAACCAGTCGCAGCCGACGACGTGCGGGTCGTCGCGCATCGTGCGCAGGAAGAGCGCGGCCGCTTCGGCGCGATCCTCCTGCGTTGGCACGCGCTGGCCGGCGCCGACGAGGCACTTGCGCCCGGTGTCGAGCGCCGGGAAGCTCCATTCGCTGACGAAGAGCGGCTTGCCGGCGTGGCCGCCGTATTCGCGGAAGCGCTCGGCGACGGGGACGCCGCACTTCTCGTCGAGGATCACGCCGCGGTCGAGATCGGCCCACGGGTAGACGTTGACGGAGACGACGTCGCAGAAGCGCCCGGCCTCTTCCCAGACCACGGGGTGGGCGTTTTCCAGCCCGGCAAAGCGGCAGCCGAGGATGAGGTGGTTGGGGTCGTGGCGGCGGACGGCGGCGCAGGCGGTCTCGAAGTAGGTGCGCGCGTAATGGCGCAGAAAGGCGAGCTTCACGGCAAGGGACGGGGGCTCTGCCCCCGAACCCCCGGATTCGGCCAGAAGGCGATCCAGCGCCTTTCGGGCCGAATGCTCCGGCGGCAGGGCGGCGACGGCCTCGTAGAGCCCGGTGGCGGGCTGCCCCCGGCGCGCGCCCCACGCCAGTTCGTTGTCGAGGAACCAGCCGAGGAGCCAGGGGTCGTCGCGGACGGCGGCGCAGAGCTCCTCCGCGCGGGCTTCGCAGAACGCGGGCCAGTCGGGGTGGAACACGTTGGGGAGGGCCGTGCCGGGGGCGTTGCCGTAGGGGAGGATCGAGCGGTCGGGATCGCCCTTGGCGAAGTCCTGTCCGAGGCGGAGCGTCGCGACGTGCGAAAGACCCTGGCGGCCGCACAGCTCCACGTCGCTGGCCGCGCCGAGGTTGTTGAAGCCCCACGAGCGGAGCCGTCCGAGGGTTTCCTCCGCCCAGGCCGCCTGGGAGGGATAGTTGGTCTCGCAGAAGCGCCCGTACGGCGAATGGCCGAGCGCGTGGCTGAAGGAACCGCGCGGATGGACCCAGCAGCAGCCGAGCACGAAGCGCGGCGTGCCGTCCGGCGCGACGATGCCGGGGCGCCCGTCGACATCGGCGACGCGGAAGAAGCCGGTGGCCGCCATGTCGGAGGGATCCGCGGCGAGGGCGGCATGGACCGCTCCGAGCGCAAGCGCGATGACGGCGGCGATTCTCACGTGAAACGCCTCCTTTCGGGGTCCTGCGGCAGAAAGGCGCCGTCGGCGCGGAGAGCGGAGACGAGGAGGCCGGAATCGAGCGTGCGCGGACTGGCCCCTGCGGCGCAGGACAGGGCGGCGGCGGTGCCGGCCGCCTGGCCCATGGCCATGCACGGCGGCATGACGCGGATCGCCGCCGCCGCGCAGGCGCTGGCGCTGACGCACCGCCCGGCCACGAGCAGGTTCTCCGCCCCGCGCGGCACGAGACAGCGGTAGGGAACGCCGTAGAAGTCGCCGTCCCGGACCTCGACGTAGACCGTTCCGGCGGCGTCGGCGCCGCCGCTGTGCCAATCGATGGAATTGGAGCAGAGCAGGATCGAGTCGGCGGGAACGCGACCCTCGAGGATGTCGTCCCGGTCGAGGCAGTATTCGCCCAGCACATGGCGCGACTCGCGGATGCCCACGGTCTGCGGCAGGGAAAGGAGCCGGACGTCCCGCGCACCCGGCACGTAGTCGCGCAGGAAGGCGAGGATTTCGCGGACCTGGCGGCGGCCTTCGGTTTCGGCGGCGGAGAGGGATTCGGGGTTCGTGGCGTCCACGCCGCCGAGGCGCGAGACGTTGACGCTCCACTCGCCGTCCCGGACGCCGCGGTAGAGGTTGACGTGCGGGCGCGGCAGCGTCCAGCGTCCCTCGGCGCGGGCCTTGGCGACGAGCGTTCGGAAGCACAGCCCGTCCTCCGGATACTGCGCGCGGACGGCCTCGACCGCCGCTTCGGGGAGGCCGCCGATGCGGAAGAAGGTGGTGGCCGGCTGCATGGCGCCGCCGCGCGCCGGGTCGCCGAGTTCGCACGGCGCGCCGGCGCGGAAGGCGACGTCGCCGTCGCCCGTCGCGTCGATCGCGACGCGCGCCCCGATGCGCACGATTCCGCCCTTCGTGGCGAAGTCGGCGCCGGCGATGCGGGCGCCGTCCAGAACCGGCTCGAGGAAGTCGGCGTGGAAAAGGACGCGGACGCCCGCCTCGGCGCAGAGATCGTCAAGGACGAACTGCAGCGCCTCGGGATCGAAGGGCGTGCAGTGGTCGTGGCCGGCCACGTGCCAGGCGGCGAAGGCGGTGCCGGCGCGGACCTGCGACGGGTGGATGGCCCCGCCGACGGCGACCAGCCGCCCCACGATCTCCTCGAACAGGCCGCGGACGATCTGCGTTTCGCCGCGCTTGTCGTAGCAGGTCATGAAGGGGCCCACCAGCCCGCGCGTGGCCATGCCGCCGAGGCAGCCGCCCTGTTCGGCGAGGACCACGCGCGCGCCGTGCCGCGCCGCCGCGATGGCGGCGCACACGCCGGCGGGCCCGCCGCCGACCACGAGCACGTCCGCGTCGCCCGCAATCGTCCGCGTGCCGGGCGCCGGGGCGCAGCGTGGCGGGAGCGGATCCTTGGGGAACCGTTTCCATTCCGACGCGATGGGGGCGCCGGCGTTGCCCCAGCCGTCGAGGGGACGGACGACGAAGCGGACGTCGCGGTCCTTCGGAATCGCCTCGCGGGCGAAGGCGCATTCGACCGGCGCGGCGTCGAGCGCTTCCGGCATGCAGAAGCCGGGCGAATAGACGCGCTTCTCCTGCACGATCTGCGTCAGGTCCTTGATGCGCAGCTCGGCCGTGACGGAATAGTCCCAGGCGCGGGCGGAGTCCGGCGTGGCGGGAACCGGCGGGAACGAGACGACGATCTGCCGGCGCGGCGTCGGGTCGGGGCCGTTGCCGCGCGCGTTGCGGCGGTGGCCGTCCGCGATCTCCCGGACGGCGACGGCGGCGTCCGGCGCGAAGCGCGGCGGCCGCGACGCGGCGGCGCGCGGGGCGAAGGCATACTTCGGCGGAGCGGGCGGCGGGGGGACCGTCGCGCCGTCCGCGAAGAGCGGAACGACCCAGTCCTCTCCGAGCGGAAGGTCGCTCGCGATGTCGAAGCGCGCGAAGACGATCCGGTCGTCGAAGACGTCCATCGTCAGCCCCTGGCGGACGGCGTGGATGTCGAACTTGTCCATCTCGAACGGCGGATCGCGGTTGTAGTCGCCCACGGCGTGGCCGTTTTCGCGCCCCGGGAGCGCGAAGGCGAAGCCACGGGCGCACGAGGCGTTCACCGCCGTGAACGGGCCCTGCCAGATCGAGTGCACGTCCGTGAGCGGATAGTGCATGTGGCCGGAAAGGGCGACGCAGTTGGGATGGCGGGCGAGAAGGCGCCCGGTCGCATCGAGCGGCGCATCGGATTCGCACTGGCAGACCGTGCCGGGAAGCGGCTCGTGCTGCACGAAGAAGAACGGGCGGTCGCGCGGCAGCGACGCCTCGGCCGCCTCGAGAAATGCCGGGGCCGGGTTCTCCTCGGCGGGGATGCCCGCGGCGAGCGGAAAGCGCGCCGGATTGTTCGCGCACGTCGCGCCCGCGCGCGACCACCAGTTCACGAGGACGAACGCGTAGCCCTTGACCGTCTTCACGCGCACCGGTTCGTAGGGCTCCCCGAAGAACTCGCGCCACCATTCGTCGCGGTGGAAGAAGAAGCTGTCGCGCTCCGCCTCCTCGCGGGATGCGAACTTCGCGTCCGGGTAGAAGAAGCCGTCCACGTCGTGGTTGCCGGAAATGAAAAGGCGCTCGACCGGCGCGCCG